>Ga0214923_10009474_pt1 | contig 10138 bp, 9 predicted proteins | sample LL1510_MetaG_FD_177993 | JGI IMG/M metagenome (GOLD analysis project Ga0214923, IMG submission 177993) | Freshwater microbial communities from Lake Lanier, Atlanta, Georgia, United States - LL-1510 | ecosystem: Environmental > Aquatic > Freshwater > Lake | place: USA: Georgia | collected 2015-10-15
GGTACCCCAAGCAATATTTTCGTATGTTGCGGCTACGAACGGATTTGACGGCAGACCATTGCCGGAGAATGAGTGCCCGGTTCCAGCGATTGCAACAGACAGTATCAACGTCTCGTTCACCGGCGTCCCCGTCGCCGTCCCGCTGTACGCCCCAGTGCCAGCGGCGTTGATTGCAGCCACTTGCACCGTGTAGGATGTGCCGTTCGTCAGCCCCGTAAGCGTGTAACTAGCCGACGAACTGCCCGTGTTGACCGTCGATGCCGAGCCGCCCGATGGCGTGTATTCCACGACGTAGCCGGTGATTGCAACGTCGCTTGCCGGTGCAGTCCATGTGAGCGAGAGTTGCGCGTTGCCAGCAGCTACGGAAAGGCTAGTAGGTGCTGACGGCGGCTGGGCAACCGTCGGCCACGTCCCCGCCCGCTTGAATGCCTCGGCCTCGCGCAGCGTCCAGATGCCGCCCGCCGCAGAGTTGATCGCCGTCGCTGCCGGCTGCACTGTCGCTCCGATAATTCCGCCGCGTGGCCGCATCAGGAAAGCTCCTTCCAAAAGGCGTTGACCTTGAGCTTGCTCGCCGTCCCGGCCGTGACGTAGATGCTCTCGTTTTCGAGCAGCGACACGCCCTGTGCCTTGTCCACGACGATCAGCGAAGCGTTGGCCGGAACGCTGACGGTGCTGCACAGCTCATACGCCGTGCCCGTGTTCGTCGCGGCTTGGAAAAGCGTCACCGTGACGGCAACTGCGTTGACCGTGTCGATGTTCGCGACCGTGATCCCGTCAATCAGAAACACCTTGCCGCTGCTTGCCGCGTTGCTCACAAGTTGCGTGGCGGAGGTGCTGGTGAGCGACAGTTGCGAGTTGTTCGCGTAGACGTTTGTAGCGGTGTTTATATTTGGATTAGCCATATTTTACCTTTTAACTTAAAGCCATGATGGTACCAAGTTTTAATCCAGCATTAGTTATTATAGCTGTTGTGCCACTAATAGCAACATTAATTCCACTACCAGCAATTATATTAGTAATTGGCAATAAACCACTAACACTAGAGTTAAAATTAGTAATATCACTAACTGTATGAGCATGGCCACTAATGCTAACATTAATATTATTAACTTGCAAACTATTACTAAAATTACCGCTATTAGCAGTAATATTACCAACTACATGAAGTTTACTTGAGGGTACTGATGTTCCTATTCCCAAATTACCAGCTACTGAAATATTACCAGAACTTGGAAAATAAAATCCTGTGGTCAAATCGTTTGATGAACTAATAGCTGGCGACCCCGATGAACCAGGAACAATTCCGTTTAATGTGGCCACCGCTGTTGTTCCGTAGCCAATTCCCCAAAAAGTTAATCCGCTAGCAGGAGCTTCTGTAAAAACTATATTAGATCCGCTAATACTATATGACGAAACGGGCTCTTGAGCAACACCACCAACATAAATTCCTAAAGTATTGGCGCTAACAGGATAATAAGGTGTTCCGCTAACTGCTAGTCCGAATGATGTTGATGATCCGTTAAAAGATGAACTAATATTGTCTAGTTTAGTATAAAGATTATTATTAATTGATGGTAATAATGTTATATATTCTATAGTTGTTCCTGATGGAACAGCATTAGCTAAGGTTATACTCGTCCCATCAGTTGCGGTATAATCGGCACCACTTAATAATTTCACGCCGTTTTGAAATAGGTCTAAATAACCGGGAACATATCCTCCAGTTATTGATAGTTGTGATGTGTCTCTTGTGGTAGTTAAGCTTGATCGTGCTGAATTTACGTTCTGAGTTATAAACTCCCAAGCATAGCCGCTCCATGAGTAGGTTCGACCATTTTGTGTGGTTGTTTGACCGGTGGTTGGATTAGAAGGGAAATTTAGTGACATAGTTTATTTCTATGAGTTAGGGAATGCTGCTGTAGGTACAGTGATCGTTGATCCTGTGTAGCCACGACTCGATCCTATCGTAATGCGAAGATCATCGATGTTTCCATCAAAATATCTTCCATAGTATTGATCAGCACCAATTCGTATACCTCCAGAAATGTTAGAGATAGTTGCGCTACTTGTTGCGGTTGCAACACGAGAACCATCAAAGTAAAGAGAAAATGTGCTTCCAGACCTAGAAAAAACAAGATGATGCCAAGAACCATCTCGAATGTTTGCTCCAGAGGACGTAAGTACTGGTACAGAAGTAGTGATGTCTCCGATATAAACAGCAATATTTCCAGATCCGCTAGCTGATTGATTTATCATTAAACTCCAACATCCAGACGTAAACGAAACAGGGGTTCTAGAAATGATTGTTGTATACTGAGTCGAGGCTGTAGTGCGAATCCACATCTCTATCGCAAAATCTCCAGATAGTAATTCAAGCGCATCAAGGTCAGCAAGCTGCAAATAGTCGCTAGTAGACGATGAAAATAGGATACTTCCAGCTCCCCACTTTTTCTGCGCTGTGCTGAACGTCACGGAACCACCTGTTGTGACCGAGCGAGAATAGCTTGAAAAATCCGCTGTTGATGTATCTCCCGGAACGAGTAGCTGTACGTTTGACCAATATATATCTCCCGATGTCGGCGTCACGAAACTACTCGCAGTAGAGTAACTACCAGTACCAATACCATTCACACTAGCTACCCTAAATGTATAACTCGTACCATTAATAAGTCCAGTAACTGTTGCGCTGGTACCTGTCGATACCGGCCTAGCAAACGCTACCCAAGACAATCCAGAGTTGGACGAATATTGAACTGCGTAGTCTGTAATAGGGGTTTGTGATAATACTGTTGGAGTTGTCCAAGACAACGTTGCCCGAGCATTTCCAGCTGTGGCCGACACTACCGTTGGTGCAGTGGGTAGGAACAAGTCCCATCTACTATCACTACCAATTGGAGCATAACTTACTGGACCTAATTCTTGATAAACGCTACCAGCCCATCTATAAATACGACCAGTATCTGTACTAATATAAACAGTGCTACCAACTCCACTAGACGGAAAATTTGAAACATTATTATATTCTATAACACTAGTTGAAGAACCTCCACTTGCTGTACTATTAATAGTATAAATACCACTAGACGAACTTATAGTAATATTATTACCAGCAACTATATTTTTAACTGGTAATAAACCACTAACACTACTATTAAAGTCAGATATATCAGCAGCACTATGTTTATGACTACTAAGACTGTTCCAAGCTGTTGAACCATCTCCAATTTTTAATATATTATTAGTAGTATCATATCCAGGTTCACCACTAGCTAATACTGGATTGGCCGAAGTCCATGCGGCAGACGTTCCTTTGCGTATTTGTATAAGGTCATTTACGGCCATTTAATAAAGTCCTAAAAGACACAGGCATATTAGTTATAATACACCCATTACCCATTTAAAGAAAGTTGTCAATTTTAAAGTTTACTGGTTTACCCAAGCATCTTTATCAACAACAAATCCAAACATAAATAGTGTTCGTGGATTATCTCCATGACAAACATCAACACTATGATAAAGTTCTGTTACTAAATAACACATCATATCACCTTCATTTAAATCATAAGTCTTATCTTCAACATGAATACTACCACCACTCTCTGCTTTGCTGGCAAGAATATTACATCTTAATCCAACAACCCCCTCGCCCACACTAGGATCTTTGTGCTTGTAAACATCACCGTCGTTATAGGTTACGCTCACAACAACTCCATCTTTTCCGTGTCCATCAATAACTGGAGCATTTGCTGTTAATGGAATTGTTTGACGAATTCGGTCTTGCAAAGTTTTAACCAAATCTGGATAAGTTATATTTTGACTCATTCTGTTTGTGAGTCTTAATTTTGTTGTGCTAAATTCTTTCTTATCCCAATCGCCCGTAATTCCATCAACAAACTGTCCATCAACCACAGCTTGATTAGCCCAATCCTTAAGAGCTTGAATTTCTTCTGCTGTTATAAAATTAGGGACCGATAACACCTGACCGTCAAAATTGTTTGCCATAATAATTCTCCTTTAATTTTTTATATAACTTATTATCATGATAATATTTTTTAATCACAAGTTCAAGTTCTTTTTCGTTTAATTTAGGTTTTTTATCTTCTTTTTCTTCATTTAATCTTGGCACAGGTGTTGGTAATCCTAGCCGAGTTGCACATTCATCGATTTGTTCTGGAAATAGGAAATATTTAATTTTATCGTTTAAAAGGCCCATACTTTCCATGGTCCAAAAGTGAACTTCATCTTCCAACAAACCTTCTTCCACAGTCTTATTTCTTCTGGCACAAGCACTTCTAAATCTATCTACGGGATTTCTTACCATGCAACAGACTTCGCATTCTGGGAGTCCTAGAATCAGATCGTGACCTTGCAAATTCATTATTGGGTGCCAACGCTCTTCTTTCAGGTGTTCGGGTTGAGTTTTTATATGATCACTTGGGAGCATTAAGTTCATCAATGCATGACTTCCGCTTCTTGTTACAAGAGCAAGAGCCTTGTTGTTATATATTGCGCATACTCCTTTCATGATTAACTCGGTGTGAATACTAGGTTGGTGATTCTAAATCTTGAATCGCTATTAAAGCCTATGCCTCTAAATGCTTTTGTATTAATTGTGGCATTTCCAGAAGAAGCGTTGTTTGATATGTTTGTGTTTGAAGTGTTGCCAAAACGAAAAGTTCTCGACTGAGACAAGAACAGATTGTTATAGTAAGCGCCGCTCTTGTTATAAAATGGCCCAATTGATTCTATGCTATAATCAAAGGAAATTGATCCGTTTAATGATGTATATATTGTCGAGGCATTTCCTACCATGTATACAGAAGTGCTCCAATCGTTCATGCTGGCGGGACTGCCAGATGTTCCAAGCCCAGACCAAAACACTGGAGTACGGTTGGGACTGACATTTCCCTGCCAGCCGACAGCATAACTTCCCGCTGTTGGAAAAGTATAGTTCATCAGAAACAATCCATTTTCTCCAGAGTTGGGAACCGCCCATACTGTTATCGGTCCAAGATTAGGGTTTGTTCCTATTTCTTGCGCCCAACAACCACTTTTATCACATTGTGTCATAGCGAAACTGAATATTTCTCCGTTGTTGACCCAGAAAAATCCAGTTGGGACATTACTCTGCCCAACTGAGAATTGGAAAAAATCTAATTTTGTCCTACCAACGCTTCCTGTGAAGCTGTTGCTTGATCCTCCTATTCTTAGGATTGGAGAACCATAATAATGGTGCAAAGGAACAACTCCTTGAGGTATTCCATATACAGCAACAACTCCACTTCCATTGGCTCTAAAAACCATCGTTCTTTCATTTCTAGCAGAACTAAAGTTTGCTTGGGGACAATATGGAGAACTTGCTGTTCCGTTGCCAAATAAGGGTCTTGATCCAATAGCTGTTATACTAAAATTTGAATCCACTGGAGTAAAACTAATCCTAGCGTTTGTTAGTTGTCTATTATTGTCCGCTGCGGAAGTCCGGTCGCTAAGGTATCCCCCTGGAAGCACAGAGTGCTGACTCATCCTTAGTCTTTGACCTTTGTACATGGGGTAGCTGATAGAAGTTAAGGTATTTCTGGATGCTCTCGTTAGGAATGCATCGTCCCCAAAGCCCGTACTTGTTGTAAAATTATCTATATTTGTTCGTATTTGCTCGTAAAAATTACCATCATTGCTATCAAAATAAACACTTTCGTTGTATCTTCCTGTTTGACAACCACTCTTGTCACAGTTGTAGCTGCCCGTTCTTATAGTTGTAAAATTGACAGTGAGTAAGCCAGGGACATTGGCTTGATATATTGGGGATGGAGAGGTGTCAGAAGCTACAAGATATGGACTTGCTGAAGTCCCATCTCCGGACGCAGAGCCAGATACAACTGCAAGTCCCTGGATTGTGAGTGTAGCACTTACGGTGGGTGTAGGTGTAACTGTTGGGGTCGGAGTAGCGGTTGATGTTGGAGTGTTGGTGGGCGTATTGGTTGGTGTTGCTGTGGGTGTAGGTGTAGATGTTGGCGTTGGTGTAGGCGTTGGGCTTGGAGCGTATGTGTCAGTTGGCGTTGGGCTTGGAGCGTATGTGTCAGTTGGCGTTGGGCTTGGTGTAGGAGTTGGACTATCGGTGAGGGTTGGTGTAGGATCAATTACGCTCTCTAAACCATTTTCTTGAGATAAAATTGCTAAAACATCAGCATGTGTTGGGTCCCATACATCAATACTCTCACTATCCCCATCTAAGTTTTCTAAATTATCAAAAACACTAGAGTTTTGAGTAAATTCGCCAATAGTATCTATAAAATTTATTTCATTTTGAGATATTGATATAGAATTTTCTTCAGACCCAGATGGATCAACAGATTGTATGCTCATACCAGTTTCAAAACTACTTCTGGTTAGCTTAAATGGGGCAGCAGCTCTTCCTATGCCGTCCCACGAGCCTCCGTCTCCACCATTCCATAATTGTCCATTTCTACTAGCGATTTGTTTTAAAATAACAACCATAACACCTGATAGACTAACAACATCATTAATATTATTCCAACTTAATTCAAATTGTAAATAAGGTCCTGATGCTGATGATAGTTTAATAATACTCAGAGTCATAGGACCAATTGTAGTTTTTCCAGTTTCCTTATATGTAGTAGAAACACCATTATATTCTACCCGTATATTATCTATAACTTTAGCGCCATTAAAGAAAGATTTATTTGTATAATAAATTTTAATAGTATTTGTTAAAGTTTGTAGACCTAATAATTTTATTTCATTATTTCCAGATGTTCCGCTTTTATTATCTCCCCACTGAGCTATGGTTTTTGTGTTTGTTCTTTTTTTACTATCTAATGAACTAACCGTGATATAAAAATGAGGATCTCCCCAAGCTCCAATTGTCATAGAAGAAAGAGAGCTTGTTGGAGGAGAAGGGCTTTTAGGGGGAAAAACCTTAGCTTTTCCATTTATTATAAATATTTTTGCATTTTTCATATTATTTTATAATGCAAATTATGGAGTGCCTCCATCAATTACACAGTAATATAAGCTGGTGGGACTATTTGCGCTAGTACCGCTAATACTAGATAATCCAACTAGCGAACTTAGTGTACTACCCAAAGCATAAAAAACTGAACCAAATGTTATTCCACTACTAGCCAATTTATTAACGGCAATAGCAGCAGAAGCACTAATATCATTATTTACTATACCAGAAACAAGATTAAGTTTACTATAACTTATTGCTGCCGAGCTATTAATATCGCTATTAGAAATACTATTGTTTAAATTAAGTTTACTGTATAATATTCCAGCACTTGAACTAATATCATTATTTACTATACCAGAAGTCAAGTTTAATTTACTATAAGCAATAGCAGCATTGCTATTAATATTAGAATTAACTATAGTATTAGCAGCTATCATAGCACTTGTAACAGTACCAGAATCTGTTGTATAAACACCATTAGTAACGGTGGAAGCGTTTCCACTTAATGATCCGATAAAAGTTGTGCTATATACACTGGATAGTCCCGATAATGATGATACAGAATCTCCGAGATTAATGGCTGTAGAACCAATATTTAGATAGCTATAATATAGCTGACTATTATTAATTCCACTATTTTTAATGCTAACAGCGCCATTATTAACACTAAAACTACCACTATTAAAACTTGCTATACCTTTAATAGAAGTAGATGCATCTTGAACTGCTGCTGAGATTACTCCAGTAACCCTACCATAAGAATCTGTGTCTACAGATTGAACAAAGTTCGATCCAACAGATCCTGTACTATTACTTTGAGAAACTGTTGCTAAATCAATAGTATCTGCATTTACAACAATTCTATTACTGGAAACGGTTCCAATATTTATAGTATTACCGTCTTTTACCAGACCGGAGCCAGCAGTTATCTGTCCAGCTCCGCTAAATTGTGTCCAAGTTAAATTTGTACTACCTACAGTAATAGGATCGTCAGTTATTAAAACATAGCCATTATCTCCGTTAACCGTTCCTTTTTCAACGAAAGTAAAAGACCCAGCGGTAAGAACCGTACCAGAATCAGCATCACTTGATCTACTCCATGATCCTGACGCAACAACATATATACCATTTTCACTAGCGGTATTTTGATCTTTTACAAGAACTCTATCTCCAACACTCAATGTTACTCCGTCAATAGTTTGAGTACCACTCAAAGTTATATTTGTTGTAGTTGCGGCCTTTACGCTACTTTTAAGATCCAGCCCCGATCTTGTAGCATCAACATAGGCTTTTGTAGCAGCATCTTGAGAATTGACCGGATCTGCTAAGCTAGTAATTCTAACACCATTAAATGAAACATTATTTGTTGGAATGCTCATTTGGTCCAAACGAGTAGTTCTTACTTGAGCATCAAAATTATTAATATTGCTGGCAACTAAACCACTTCCGCTAACAGTAAGATTGCCACTAATAGTGGCGCCACTTATTGTTGGGTTATTAGAAAATACTAATAGTCCAGACCCTGTTTCATCCGTAACCAAGGTTCTTAAATTATTACTACTAGGTGTCAATAAAAATGTTCTAGCATCTGATGACAAATTATTAATATCTGATAATTGTATTGTAGGATTACTTAAGCTAACGGTATAAATACTGCCAGTTCCACTAATAGATATACCGCTTCCTGCTTGTAATAGACTACTAATAGTAAGAGTATTATTTCCACTACTATATACAATATCTACGCCTGTACCAGCAACTATAGTAGTGCTAACAGCGTTATCAATAAGAGCATTAACTCCACTAGCAAAATTAGTGATTAAAGAAGTTGGGATTCCCGTTACACTAATAGTTTGATTGCCGGAAACATTAGTTATGCCTATACCAGAGCCTTGAGTTAAGCTTTTAACCTCCAGTAATCCGCTCACAGCACTAGAAAAATCACTTAAATAACTACTAGTTAAACCAGTAACACTAACTGTTGCCGATCCAGAGCTATTATTATAAGAAATATTAATTCCGCTAGTTCCAACAAAATCAGCACCAACTATGGTTGCCCAAGGCAAACTACTCCATAAGCTAGATCCATCGCCAATCTTGAATTTTTTTACTGTTGTATCAAAGCCAGGCTCACCCAATGATAACGGGCTTGTTGATGCGGCCCATAGTGAACTAGAACCTCTGCGTAATTGAATCAAATTTTGAACAGGCATATTAAGTCTCCTATATTAGGGCGAACCCCCATCAAATGGGTAGTTGTCTAGGTAATAATTTAAGTTATCGCAGTTTGTTGAAATCAAAGGACGGTTTCTGTTATAGTCATTAGGACCATCTATTTTAAATTTTGATAAAGGAATATTATCTGGTAAATCTGAGACTAAAACCTTTTCTGTATTTACTATTTCAATATTAAAATCAGAAGATCTTTCTATTTCAATATTATTAATAATATCTAAATAACTAGTTTCAATTTCTATAATATTAAGCTGAGGATCAATTATTTCAACAATAAAATTTTGCATATTAACACTCCAAATTAGTAGTATTATGGCTAAATCTTTTTATAATACTAACTGTGCCAAAAAGTATTCTGGTTGAGTATTTACCTCCGCCAGAATATAAATCGTCCGGGGATCTTAGTTCCAAATCATATTTTGCATTATTAAAATTAAAACCATTAGTTGTATCTGACGGAAATAATAAAGTTAATTTTCCATTAGGCCCATCTATACTAAAACTATATACACTACGGTCCATGTTATCAGAAGAAAATATCTGGGTGGTATTAGTACTGGTTTTCCACACTAATCTGGCACACCAGTTAGTTAAATTAATAGGATTATGATCACCGTCTTTATAAATTAGAGACAGTTTAAAAGACGTACCTTGCTCTATGGCGAAATCATATTTGCTAGCTGCCATGTTATACCTTTATACTAGTATAGATATTATTAGATACACCTAAAAAAAAAGGCCGGCACAAGGCCGACCTTTTCTTTTGGTAGACATAGCTAGCACTATTATAGTGCGCCGAGTATTACTCTACGGTTATCAAGAACAGCGAAGCCAACTTCGGCCCAGCCATAGAAACCGGCTCTCTTTTGACGATGAAGTGTATCATCTTCAAAAATTTGAACTTCTTGACGAACTGGCATAATGAAGCTA
>Ga0214923_10009478_pt1 | contig 10137 bp, 8 predicted proteins | sample LL1510_MetaG_FD_177993 | JGI IMG/M metagenome (GOLD analysis project Ga0214923, IMG submission 177993) | Freshwater microbial communities from Lake Lanier, Atlanta, Georgia, United States - LL-1510 | ecosystem: Environmental > Aquatic > Freshwater > Lake | place: USA: Georgia | collected 2015-10-15
TCTCCAGGATAAGCTTCTCTTCCTGGTGGGCGACGAAGTAGTAAAGACATTTCGCGATAAGCAACTGCATGCTTAGAAAGATCGTCGTAAGCAATTAGAGCATGTTTGCCATTATCACGAAAATATTCGCCAATAGAGCAACCTGTATATGGGGCAAAAAACTGCAAGGTTGAAGCCTCAGAAGCTGTAGCTGCAACAACAACCGAATAAGACATTGCTCCTGCATCTTCTAAAGTTTTAACAATTTGGGCAACTGTTGATCTTTTTTGACCAATTGCCACATAAATACAAAATAGTTTTTGTTTGTTGTTATTTTGTTGATGAGCTTTTGCTTGATTAATAAAGGTGTCGATAACAATAGCAGTTTTTCCTGTTTGTCTATCGCCAATAATAAGCTCTCTTTGGCCTCTGCCAATCGGAATAAGTGCATCTATAGCTTTAATACCAGTTTGCATTGGCTCAGAAACAGATTGTCTTGCGATAATACCAGGAGCTTTTACTTCTAGTTTGCGATATTCAACATTTTTTAACGGACCTTTACCATCTATAGGGTTTCCTAAGCCATCAACAACTCTACCTAGTAATCCTTCGCCAACTGGCACTTCAACAATTTTACCTGTTCTTTTAACGATAGAACCTTCTTTAATCGAAGGAGTTTCGCCAAAAATTACTATACCAACAGATTCTTCCTCTAGATTAAGAGCCATACCTTTAACACCAGAATCAAACTCAACCATTTCGCCTGCTTGAACTGAATTTAAGCCATAAACCCAAGCAATACCATCGCCAACTTTTACTACTTTACCAATTTCGGTAAGTTGGTTGTTTTGATTGTAATCTTTAAAACTTTCTTGTAAGATACTATAAATTTGATTTGTGTCTAGTGACATAATATAAAAAATTAATTAAGAGAATTAATGAGATATTGTTTTATTTTGGCCAGATTTTGCGATAAACTAGCATCAAAAATTGTATTTTCAATTTTAATTTGCAAGCCAGCTAATATTTGACTATTACTTTTTTGCAAAATTATGAATTTTTGTAAAGGTAGCTTTTTGCTTAAAACATTGTTAATTGGTTCGATATTAATGTTGCCTGTGGCAGAAATAATTTCTATTTGCAAAATATTATTGTGTTTATTATAGAGGCTTAAAAATTGTTGCTCAATTTCGGTAAGTAGGTGAATTTTTTTATTATTAGCTAAAACTAGTAAAAAATTGTTAATAATAGGTAAAAATTTTGTTTTTTCGGTAATTTTTTTAACAGCAATAACTAGAGAGTTTTTATTAAGAGTAGGGTTTTTTAAGCCAAGCAATAGATTGGGTGTAAAAAGCTTGTTTAACTCGGCCAATTGCTCTTTTATTTGAGGCAAAATTTGTTGTTGCGAAGCTATATTAAATAAGGCTTTACTGTAATTTTTGCTAACAAGCATTTTTTAACTGTTAAAATTGTTTCTATAAAAAAATAAGCCAAAATTTTAACTACTATAAATATAAATGCAAGCTAATTTTTATATCAAAACTAGCAAAATTTAAAACAAATTTGAAATGAAATATTTATTTATATCGCAAGCATCATCAAAATTATTGCCAAGCATTGAGATTAGAGCAGGGCAGTGCATATTCATTTCTCCCAAAAAAAATTCTTTGGCATCTGCTGTTTTGGCAATAAAATCAAGCCCCATAAAATGCACATTTTTATATTTTAAGTTATTTTCTTGTAAGTATTTTAAGGTTTTATTGATAAAAGGTTGTAAATTTTTTAAATATTTATCGGCAGTAGTTATAATTGATTGCCCTGCGGTGGCACAAGTTGTGAAGCCATTTTGCGATATTTTTTGCCTAAAAACTGTGCCAGCCACATAAAATTTCTGTTGGTTATCTTTAAATAAAATAGTGCGAAAGTCGCCAATTGTAATTCCTGCCAAAAAAGGTTGGAGCAAAATTTCTTCACCATAAATATCGATGATTTTTTGTTGAGAATTATTGTTTTGCAAGCATTGTTTTTGTAATAAATTTATCAATAAATCGGTTTGTGATTTTGTCGAAGATTTTAAGATATTGTTGCTAACCAAATATTGTTGACTGTTTAATGCAATAAATTCTTCTTTCTGCTGGGTAAATTCAATACTAAAAACCCCAGTTGATTGGGCAGAATCTTTTGGTTTAATAACTATTTTAATGTTTGGTAATTGTGGATACAATTTTTTAAAATCAGTAATAACTTGTAAAAAAGCATTTTGCATTTTTTGTTGATTTTGCCATAAGTTTTTGGTTTTAAAGCTGGCAGTTGGAGTGGAAAGATTATCAATATATTCTTTATCGGATAAACCAACTGGGCAGTGAATATTGCTAAATTTTTGCTGTAATTTTGTTAAAAACTCTTGAAAATTTTCCAAGCCACAAGGCGGAAATGGTGCCTTCATTGGCTCCAAACGATTTAAAAAACTAGCTTCTTTTACAATTTGCTCTATTTCTTTTTGGTTTGTAATATTTTTTAGCAGATTTTTTGTGTTAAGATATTGCGAAACTGTGCTTAAAATATGCTTTTGTTGTTGTTTTGCTTTATCGCGAATTAGGTTATTCTCTTGTTTATATTTACTTAATAATTCTAAAGCCAGATCTTGTTGTAACTCTAATAAGCTTGGGTTTATTATAAAAGTATTGTCCCATTTTGAGACATCTAAAAAATATACTTTTTTACCCTGAAAAATATTGATTAAAGCATAAAATAAAGTGCTATTTAAGCCTATTGCCATATTTTCTATAGGCTCATTATTAATAATTACTAGTTTTCTCATTTCTTATTTTACTTGATGAAAGAGGGTTGATTTTAGTGAAAAATATTTGTATTTTTAATTGATTTTTTTTGGCTAAACAATAAGCTTTGGTTTTTTTAGCGGTAAGTAAATTATTTTTTTGCGAAGTATTTCGAGCAAAAATAATAATTTTAATTATTTTAGTTAAGCTTTTAAAATTTTGCCATTTATGCATTTGAGGCAAACAATCGGCACCACAAATTAAAAAAAATTGTTGTTTTGAATATTTTTTTTGTAATTTTTTAACTAGTGAAAAAGTGAAATAATAAGGCTGATTTTGGCAAATTATCTTTGGTTGATTTCTGATGATTTTTTGACATAAATCAAGCCTTTTTTCATAAGGCAGATATTCATTTTGTTGCTTAAAAGGATTTTGTAAAGTAGGCAACCACCATAATTGTTTTAATTTTAGTTTTTGTAAAGCAAGCTTGCTTAAATGTAAATGCCCAAAATGCGGAGGGTTAAAACTGCCCCCAAGTAAGCCAATTTTCATTAGTGTTATAAAATAAATTCCACTTCTGTCAGTGCAGGGAATATCCGAGTTCTGCTAAAAAAAATTTACCCCAAGATTATGGCTAGCAAAAAAAACACTCCTAATATAGGGCTTTTTTTAAAAAAACTCAAGCATTGTTGATGATTAGATAAATTGCATTGCTTTATTGTAAATGCTTGGTATAAAAATAAAACGAAAGTAATTATAAAATAAGGCAGGTTTAATTGTTCAACTGAGCCTAAAATTAAAATGCCAAAAAACATTAATAAATTTAACATTTGTAAAATAATTTTAGCTTTGATACCAAATGCTATGGCTGTTGACTTGGTGCCTATTTTTAGATCGTCTTGCAGATCTTGAAAAGCATAGATAGTGTCGTAGATAATGGTCCAAACAAGGCAAATTAAAAATAAAATAATAATTCCTTCGGATACATCGTTTAAGATAGCAAAACTTGCCATAAAAACACCTAAATTAAAGGTAAATCCTAAAATAATTTGCGGAAAATAAGTAATTCTTTTACTTAATGGGTAAAGCAAAACTAAAAAAAAGGCAAAAACACCGCAAGATATGGTGGCTAAATTAAACTGCACCAAAATAGCAAAAGCTATAATTAACAATAAAAGCAAAAAAAATAAGGCTTCGATTTTACTTATTGAGCCAACAGCGATAGGACGATTTTTGGTTCGAGCAACTTGGGAATCGAATTTGGCATCTAGTAAATCATTGATTACACAGCCTGCAGTTCGCATTAATATGGCTCCTGTGGTAAAAAGAGCGAGCATTTTTATTAGTGTAAAATAATCTGGCTCAGGTAATATTTTAATTACCAAGGCAACAGCATAAAAACATGGCAACATTAACAAAAAAATACCAGCAGGATGATGAATTCGAGAAAGCTTTAAATAACTAATAATTTTTGACATAACAAAATAATTTGCTTTTTTATTTAACGAGCTTAAAATTATTGCATTATTTTTTTAACTTGCAAATAAATTTATTTATTTTTATCAAAAACATAATTTATGCAAAACCACAAATTACTTATTGCCAATCGTGGCGAAATCGCTTGTCGTATAATTAAAACTTGCAAAAAACTAGGCATTAAAACTGTTGCTGTTTATTCCGATGCCGATGCTAATTCGCTATTTACACAAATGGCCGATGAAGCTATAAATATTGGTCCATCTCCTTCTTCGCAAAGCTACTTAAATATCAATAACATTATTGATGCCATTAAAACTACTGGGGCAACAATGGTTCATCCTGGTTATGGTTTTTTATCAGAAAATCGTAATTTCGCTTCTGCTCTAGAAAAAAATTCGGTTATTTTTGTAGGTCCTTCAGTTTATTCTATCGAAATGATGGGCGATAAAATAGAATCAAAAAAATTAGCTTTAAAAGCTGGTGTAAGCACTGTGCCAGGGCATATGGGCATTATCCAAAATACCGAAGAAGCGGTTGAAATTGCTACAAAAATTGGTTTTCCAGTAATGGTTAAAGCATCCGCTGGTGGTGGCGGTAAAGGAATGAGAATTGTTTATAATAAAAGTGAAATGGCCGAAGCCTTTTTATCGGCATCTAACGAAGCTAGAAATAGCTTTTCTGACGATAGAGTTTTTATTGAAAAATTCATTGAAAATCCTCGACATATTGAAATACAAGTTTTAGCCGATAAACACGGCAATGTTGTGTGCTTGGGCGAAAGAGAATGCTCTATTCAGCGAAATAATCAAAAAGTTATCGAAGAGGCTCCAAGTTCGTTTTTAGATGAAGAAACTAGGCAAAAAATGTATGAGCAATCAAAATCTTTGGCAAAAATGGTGAAGTATTTTTCGGCCGGCACCATTGAATACATTATGGATAAGCATAAAAACTTTTACTTCCTTGAAATGAATACTAGGCTACAAGTTGAACATCCTGTAACCGAGTTGATTACAGGCCTTGATCTAGTTGAGCTCATGATAAGAATAGCTTTGGGTGAAAAATTGCCCTTTACTCAAAATGATATCAAGTTAAATGGCTGGGCGATAGAATCTAGAATTTATGCCGAAGATCCTTCTCGAGGCTTTTTACCCTCTTCGGGGCGAATTAATTTATATATCGAGCCACAAGAAAGTGAAAATGTTAGAGTTGATTCTGGAGTTTACGAAGGCGGTGAGGTAAGTATGTTTTACGATGCCATGATTGCCAAGCTTTGTTCTTATGGTAAAAATAGGCAAGAAGCTATTAATCATATGAAAACAGCCTTGGGTAGTTTTGCTATTTCGGGAGTTTCTCATAATATTAGCTTCCTTGAAACCATTATGAAAAATGAAAAATTCACTAGTGGCGATTTATCAACTGCTTTTATTAAACAAGAGTTTCCAAAAGGTTTTTGTGGTAGCAACCTAGATTCCGAAGCCACCGAAGTTTTAATTGTGGTGGCTTTAAAAATATTTTTACAAAATTATCAGCGAAATGCTCATATGACAGGTCAACTTCACAATCGCCCCAAGCAAATTTCTGATCTTTGGGTGGTTATGTTTGAGCAAGAATCTTTTTTAATAAATATTTTGCAAAATGAAAAAGAATATTTAAAAATAGAATGCGATAAAAAAGAAATTGAACTCTCTACTTCTTGGGGAAACGGTGAAAAACTGTTTCGCGGTGAAGTAAATGGCAAAAATATCGGGGTAAAAATACGTAAAAACGATAGTGCAGGTAGTTATTTATTGCAATATTCTGGCCTTGATATGTTTGTAAGCGTTAGGTCTCCGAGGGTTGCTGAGCTTAGTAAATTTATGCCAAAAATTAATCATAATGCTAAGCCACAAAATCTTGAAGCTCCAATTACTGGTAAAATTATTAGATTCAAAGTAGAAGAAGGGCAAGAAGTAAAAGCAGGGCAAGAGCTTGTTGTTATTGAAGCTATGAAAATGGAGAATATTATAAGAGCTGAATATGATACTAAAATTGCTAAAATTAAATTTAAAGAAAACGAAACCATAGGTATTGGGCAAATTATTTTAGATTTTGCTTAATATTTTAAAATATATTTATTATCAAAAAATATGGCTAAAAGTGTTGCAGACGATCCTATTTTAAGAAATGCTCGAAATTTTGGCTTAATTGCTTTGGTTTTTGTGTTGATTTTTGGTATTTTTTATTATGTTGCTGGAGCAATGCTGATTTCTCTTACTTCGCCAAGTCTTGATTACACTAAAAAATTTTTTGCCAAAGGGTTGATTGATCAGGTGGTGATTATTGCCAAATCTTTTTATAATTACTGGGCATATTTTTTTCATAATTACAGTAAAATTAATATTACTAGCAATAATGGTTTTTTGCTAAAATTATTAATATCTACTTTTTTACCAATAGTTTTATTTGCTGGTGTAGTATGGCTTTTTCGGGCTCCAATTATCGATTGGAGACCATTTAAAAAACCAGAATCCATCCACGGCGATGCTCATTGGGCCTCAAATTCTGAGGTAAAAAAAATGGGCTTAAGAGCCAAGGAAGGTGTTTTGCTTGGCAATTTTGGTGGTGATTTTTTAATTGCCAAAGATTATCAGCATGTTTTATTGTTTGCTCCTACTGGTTCTGGTAAGGGTGTGGGTTTTGTTATTCCTAATTTACTATTCTGGAAAGAATCGGTTATCGTGCATGATATCAAGCTTGAAAACTACGAACTAACTTCTGGTTGGCGAAGAAATCATTTAAAGCAAAAAGTTTTTCTATGGAATCCAGCCGATCCCGATGGCATCAGCCATTGCTATAACCCAATGGATTGGATTAGCAACAAACCTGGAAAAATGGTTGATGATGTGCAAAAAATTTGCAATTTTTTATTGCCCGAGCAAGAGTTTTGGCAAAATGAAGCCAGAGCTTTATTGGCAGGAGTGATGCTTTATTTGGTTGCCGACGAAACCAAGCCCACCACTTTAGGTGAAGTGGTTCGAACTTTACGAAACGACGATGTGGTTTATAACTTGGCGGTGATTCTCGATACTATGGGCAAAAAAATTCACCCTGTTTCTTATATGAATATCGCCGCCTACCTACAAAAGCCCGATAAAGAAAGAGGCTCAGTTACTTCTACCGCTAACTCTTCGCTTGAGCTATGGGCAAACCCGCTTATCGATACCACAACCGCCACTAGCGATTTTAATCTGCATGAACTAAAAACCACCCCACATACTATTTATGTAGGCTTAACCCCCGATAACATCACAAGGCTTAAACCTTTAATGGGTATGTTTTATCAGCAAGCGGCTGCCTTTTTTACTGCCAAAATGCCCCAACCGCACGAAAAATATGGGGTGCTAATGCTGATGGATGAATTTCCTACTCTTGGTAAAATGGAGCAGTTTTTAAATGGTATTGCTTATTTTAGGGGTTATAAAGTGAGGTTGTTTTTAATTATTCAAGATACCGAGCAATTAAAAGGTATTTACGAAGAAAGTGGCATGAACTCGTTTTTATCAAACTCTACTTATCGTATTACTTTTGCCGCCAATAACGTTGAAACCGCTAATCTTATTTCGCAACTTATTGGCAATAAAACTGCTACTCAGGTTTCTTATAACAAGCCAAAATACTTCGATCTCAACCCTGCTTCTCGTTCGCTAAATTTATCTGATGTACAACGAGCCCTTATTTTACCACAAGAGGTTATTCAGCTACCAAGAGATGAGCAAATTTTACTAATTGAGTCGCAACCGCCAGTTCGTTCTAAAAAAATCAAATATTTCGATGATAAATTTTTTACTTCTCGGCTTTTGCCTAAAATAAAAATACCAACCCAAGTGCCTTATATGCCAGATCACTCTGCTTTGCGAGCCAAAAAACAAGAAAAATAATATGTCGGCACCAACTTTTTGCAAAGCTGTATTGATTGGTGATCCTGTTTTACAATCTTTGTCGCCTGTTATTCATCAATATTTTTTACAACAAAATAATTTATCGGGCAGTTATGAGGCTTGGCAAGTGGCAAAACCAAATTTGCCAGCTACCATTAAGCTATTAGTTGAGCAAAAATATGCTGGATTTAACATCACCATTCCACACAAAGAAGAGGTTTTTACACTTTGTCATAAACTTAGCAAAACCGCTAGCCTGATTGGGGCGGTCAACACTGTAAGCATTTTGCCCGATGGCAGTTTATACGGCCATAACTCCGATGCTTTTGGTTTTTATGAAAATATTTTACAACAACAGCCTAATTTTAATTTAACCAATCAAAACTGTTTAATTCTTGGGGCAGGCGGGGCCAGCAGGGCAGTGCTTTATAGTTTGATTAAGGCGAAAATGGCCACAATTTTTATCACTAACCGTAGTGAACATAAACTTACTAAGCTTTTGGCTGATTTTAAAGATTTTGCCAAGCAAAATCAAGTAAATATTGTTTCGCTTGCATGGCAAGAGTATCGGCAAATATTGCCAAAAATTGCTTTGCTGGTGAATACTACCTCTTTGGGAATGCTAAATCAAAATGAGCTAAATCTTGACTTAAGCCAGCTTTCTTGTCATACTGTGGTTTATGATATTGTTTATAAACCGCTTTACACCAAATTATTGCTTGAGGCTCAAAAAAAAGGTTGCCCAATTATTACTGGCCTAGGAATGCTGGTTTATCAGGCTATGGTGGGTTTTGAATTATGGTTTAAGCAAAAACCAATTTATAACAACCAATTACAACAACTTTTATTATCAAAATTATGATTAACTTTTTTCGCTCGCTATTGCTTTTTTGCAAAAAAATTCTTGGCTTTTTTTTACTGGTATTTATCATTACTTTTTTAGTTAAAAATCGCAATACGGTAAATGTTGATTTTTGGCCTTTTGGCACTTTACAAACCAAAATGTTTGTGCTGATGCTGGGCTTTTACTTATTTGGCATCTTTACCACTTTATTGATTTTTTCTAAACACTTGTTAATTACTTTTTTTGCCAAATTTAAGAAAAAATGAATCTCTACTCTCTTGTTAAGCCATTTTTATTTTGCCTAAACCCCGAAACCGCTCATAATTTAGCCATCAAAACTTTTAGTTTTGCTCCAAAATTTAGCAATTTGCTGAGTATTAATAAAAATTACAGCAATTTACAACAAAATTTATTTTGCTTGCAGTTTGCTAACCCTGTTGGTTTGGCCGCAGGCTTCGATAAAAATGCTCAAGCCATCACTGCTTTAAATGGTTTTGGCTTTGGTTTTTTAGAAGTAGGTACTATAACTCCTAAACCACAAACAGGCAACGATAAACCTAGGCTGTTTCGCCTACAAAAAGATGAGGCTATCATTAATCGCTTTGGTTTTAATAACTTAGGCTCCGAAAAAATTCTCAAAAATATAACCCTTGCCAAAAAACAAAACCAGCAAAAAATTTTAGGAGTAAATATTGGCAAAAATAAAAATAGCCCCAACGATGCTTCTGATTATATTTTCTTGCTTGAAAAATTTTATTTGCATTGCCAATATATCACCATTAATATTTCTTCGCCTAACACTGCTAATTTAAGAGAATTACAAAACCAAGATCATTTGGCAGTTTTTTTAGCAGATTTACAAATCGCCTACCAAAAATTACAGCAACTGCACCAAAAATTTGTGCCAGTATTTTTAAAAATTGCCCCCGACCTTGATTTTAACCAGCAACAACAGCTTGCTTGCTTGGTTTTAGAGCATTCTTGGATTTCGGCGGTGATTATCAGTAATACTACAATTGAGAGAAGTTTATCTTTAAAAAGCTCTAATTCTTTTCAAGCTGGCGGGCTTAGTGGCAAACCTTTACTTGATAAATCAAACCAAGTGCTAAAAAACTTTTACCAACTCACCGAAGGCAAG
>Ga0214923_10009479_pt1 | contig 10137 bp, 5 predicted proteins | sample LL1510_MetaG_FD_177993 | JGI IMG/M metagenome (GOLD analysis project Ga0214923, IMG submission 177993) | Freshwater microbial communities from Lake Lanier, Atlanta, Georgia, United States - LL-1510 | ecosystem: Environmental > Aquatic > Freshwater > Lake | place: USA: Georgia | collected 2015-10-15
AACTGAAAATTGAATCCGTTCTTTTATTTCGTGAAATTGGGTAATAACTCAAAGGCCTTAAAGTTTGTTGTGAAATAAAAGAACGGATTCAATTTTCAGTTCTTTTTGAAATAATTAAATAGGATAGTCGCTTTCGATTGTCCTATTTTTTTTGTCACTTCCTCTAGTCCAAACTTTTTAATATTCGAGATAGTCCTGTACTCATTAAGTAATATCTGTTTTGTCTTTTCGCCAATTCCTGAAATTTGATCAAGTTCACTGCTAATGGCGGACTTGCTTCTTTTATTGCGATGGTGTGTAATTCCGAAACGATGCGCTTCATTTCGCATAAATTGAATTAACTTCAAACTTTTCGACCTTCTATTCAACAGAACAGGAAATTGATCTCCTGGGAAAAAGATTTCTTCGAGTTTTTTTGCGATGCCAACAACGGCGACTTTTCCTCTTATACTTAAACTTTCTAATGCTTCAAGCGCGGCACCTAACTGTCCTTTTCCTCCGTCAATTACAATTAACTCTGGTAACGTTTGCCCTTCGTCAATAAGTCTCTTGTATCTGCGGTAGACAACTTCGCGCATGGTAGAAAAGTCATCCGGTCCTTCAACCGTTTTTACGTTAAAATGTCTGTAATCTTTTTTACTGGGTTTTCCATTTTTAAATACAACACAAGCGGAAACAGCATTTGTGCCCTGAAAATTCGAATTATCAAAACACTCAATATGTAGGGGCAAAGTAGATAATTTAAAGGTTCTTTGTAATTCATTCAGTATATCGTCTGATTGGACATCTTCGATGGAAATAGATTTCCGTTTACCAAATTCTAATCGGTGATATTGTACATTCTTAAGCGATAGCTCTATAATTTGTCTTTTTTCACCTTTTTTAGGTACTTCAATTTTAAACGCTTCAATATCTAAATCAATTTCTTCATTTGAAATTATTACTTGATTTTGTGAGCCAAATCTTTGTTTCAAATCAAATAACATCGTGCGAAGATTGTCTACTAATTGTTCTTCTAATCCCGGCACAACATGAGACGTGTAAGAATGTATCACCACTCCCGCTTTCAAAACCATAAAATTGATGTAAATAAACTCTTCAGTTATATGCCAAGTGAAGACATCTAAATTTGATGAGAAGGATGAAACTATAGTTGAACGTGATTGAAAACTTTTCAATTGATCTATCAAATCTTTTATCTCTTGTGCTTTCTCAAATGCAAAATTCGATGCATGATCCAACATTTCATTAGTAAGCGATTTGATTAATGGATTAATTTCACCTTTTATTATTTGTTCTGCTTCTTCGATGCCTTTTTGATAAGAAGTACTGGATTGTTGTTGTTCACATGGTGCAAGGCAACGTTTTAAATGAAATTCCAAGCAAGCTTTGTACTTTCCTTGATTAATTTTTTTATCCGATAAATCTAAACTACAAGTTCTGAATTTATATAAATCATGCAGTAGTTTAAGTAATGCTTGCATGGTTTTAACATTCGGATAGGGACCAAAATAACGTGATCCATCTTTGATTTTTTTTCGCGTGTAAAACACCCTCGGAAATGGCTCGTTTTTAATGACAATCCAAGGGTAAGTTTTATCATCTTTTAATAAGATATTATATTTCGGTTGATAGGTTTTAATTAAACTGTTTTCAAGTAACAGTGCATCTAATTCAGTTTCTACCACCGTGTACTGAACATTATGTATCTGACTGACGAGCAGTTTTGTTTTAAATGAATCGACATCTCTATTGAAATAGGACAGAACACGTTTTTTAAGGTTCTTAGCCTTGCCAACATACAAAACCACGCCATCAGCATTAAAATACTGATATACACCCGGACTCTCGGGCAATTGTTTTAATTGTTCTGTAAGTGTTATTGACATTCAACCCTAAAGTTAAGAAGAAGAAATGAATGGATTAAGGAGAAGAACGTATCTTTGCTCTATGTTAGATCAGATTATTCGTAATGCATTAGCAGAAGATATAGGCGAAGGAGATCATTCAACCTTAGCTTGTGTTCCGGAAAAGGCTACAGGTGCGGCTCGACTTTTAGTGAAGGAAGATGGCATAATTGCAGGGATAGAAGTCGCAAAGAGAATTTATGAGCTTGTGGATCCTTCCTTGGAGTTGGTAGTGTATAAAAATGATGGAGACCAAGTGAAAATTGGGGATATTGCGTTTGTGGTTTCAGGTTCGTCACGTTCTATTTTAACATCTGAACGACTTGTATTAAATTTTATGCAGCGAATGAGTGGAATTGCCACACAAACCAATCAAATCCTCGGTGTAATAAAAGGTTGTAAAACTAAGCTACTGGATACTCGAAAAACCACTCCTGGCATTAGATATTTAGAAAAATGGGCCGTTAAAATTGGGGGAGGAGAGAATCATAGATTTGGACTTTATGATTTAATAATGCTTAAAGACAATCATGTAGATTATGCAGGAGGGGTAACCAAAGCCATTCAAAAAACTAAAGAGTACCTTATACAAACAAAAAAGTCTCTCGGGATTATTGTGGAAGTTAGGAATTTAAAAGAACTTGATGAAGCAATAAACGAAGGCGGTATTATGCGTATTATGCTCGATAATTTCAATCCAACAGATTTAAAAGAAGCATTGAAACGTGTTCCTTCGGAAATTGAAACGGAAGCGTCAGGTGGCATCTCGCTTGCTAATATAAGAGACTATGCAGAAACAGGTGTTCAGTATATTTCAGTTGGAGCGTTGACACATTCTGTAAAAAGCCTCGACCTTAGTTTAAAGGCTATGCTCTAAATTCGTTTTTGAACGATAATACATTAGGTCGAGAAAAAAATCAATGTCTTCTTCAATTTTATTCCCAATAACCACGAGATTCGCACCTGCCTTATGGGTTTTTTGAATGTCCTCAATATTTTTTAATCCGCCACCCACAATTATAGGAAGACCAGATTTTTTAACTTCAATAATCATTTCTTGAGGAACGATGTTTTTAGCACCACTTCCTGCATCGAGATAGATTAACTTTTTCCCTTGGTATTTTCCTGCTAATGCTATTTTTAGTGCGATAGATTTTCCATGTTGAGGAATGGGTTGTGTTTGTGACACGTAGGCCACAGCTGTTTGGACTCCTCCGTCAACTAGCATATAGGCCGTAGGAATAACTTCCATTTCGATATCTTCAAGATGGTCAACGGCCTTAACGTGCTGCGTAATTAAATATTCAGGATTTCGCCCGGATAGCAAGGATAGAAACAAGAGAGCATTTGCTTTTGGATGAATTTGATCGAAGTTACCTGGAAAAATGACCAATGGAACATCCACCTTATTTGAAAGCAGTTCGACGCACATATCAAAATCAATTTTTGATACCACACTCCCTCCAATAAATAGAAATTCAGGTTTTAATTTGTTTATGCGAGTAATCCACTCTTCTTTATATTTTAAAGTCATGAATTTATCAGGGTCAACTAAAATTGCTAACCCATGCTCAATTTGACTGATTTGCTCCAGTATATTTTTTTTAGACATTGAAAGCAATTATAAGATTGTCGATGCGAATAATTTCAACAAGAACTCCTTTCATTTCATTTTCTTCTTTCATAGAACATTTAAATTTTTTTCGGGACTCAATTTCTTCTAAAATTAGCAAATCTATTTTGAAATCTAGTCCTTCGTTTTTCGACAATTTGAATAACACTTCTTTTATGCACCAGGCAATCGTATTAAATTCTAAATCTGTGGCATTAATCATTTCTATTTCTCGGTCATTAAGAAACCTTGATCGCACGGTTAATATACGTTCATTAATTTCCTCAATGTCTATACCAATTCGCTTATGAGATGAAGCAAGTGCAACAAAATTTTTAGAGTGGCTTATGGAAATAAAGTTGTTTTGTGCATCTCCGTTGAGGTAAGGGCGACCAGAAGGTTCATATAAAACTTCGTTATTACCCTCAAACATGTTTTTTACCAATTGCCGCACCCCATTTTTCTCTAACGTGCGTTTTTTAATTGGATGCTTTGAGATTGCGTTTGAAGTCATATCAAGCTGATTCAATGGAATATATCCTAACCGAAATTCTTCTCGGCAAATAAAATTTATGGATAATTTGTTTTGTTTCATCTATGTTATGACAATAATGTTACAAACAAATATGTTAATTTATTTTCAATTTAAAATTTTTAACATGAGGTTAGTCAATATGATTTTTCATATATTTACAAGCTTAAAATTCGAATAACGAAACATTATACTACAAAACTATGATGGTTAAACTGAAGATGATTGCTTTATGTCTCTTAATGTCAGGGACTTTTGCTTATGCTCAATCGGGTCTAGGTTCTATTAAAGGATCTGTTAAAGACGAAAAAACCAAACAAGCGATTCCGCTATGTAAAGTGAAAATTGTACAAAATGGAACGACAAAAGGTGGTGCACAAACCGATTTTGATGGAAAATTTCAAATTAACGGAGTACAACCGGGAACGTACGACGTGGAAATTAGTATGGTGGAATACCAAACTTCAATTACTACAGGTGTGATAGTTTCTCCGGATAAAATTACCTTTTTGGACAATTTAACTATAGGTAAACCTGAAAAGAATAAGGATTTAGGGGAAGTCAAACTTATTGCATACAAAGTTCCTCTAATAAATAAAGATGGTGGGGCTTCGGGTGCGACTGTAACACGAGAGGACATTTCAAGATTGCCCGTCCGATCAGCGGCAGGAGTTGCTCAAACGGTTGGAGGGGTTAACTCGAATGAAGGAACAGGTGAAATTTCGGTTCGTGGTTCTAGATCCGATGGTACATATTTCTACATAGATGGTATCAAAGTTCGAGGTTCTTCCAACTTGCCTAAATCAGCTCTCGAAGAAGTTTCTGTAATTACAGGTGGTGTTCCAGCCAACTATGGGGATGTTACAGGTGGAATCATTTCAATTACAACAAGAGGTCCATCAGCAAAATATTTTGGAAGCTTTGAAGCTGTTTCATCTGGTATATATATTAAAGGTAAAGATCCCGATGGTTATGATGGAAAAATGTTTGGATTGGATAAATATGGGTACAACTTAATTGAGGGAATGTTGTCAGGTCCACTTTGGATGCAAAAAGACTCAACAGGAAAAAAGACTCGTCCAAGACTCGGATTTTTAATTTCAGCTAACTTAACTGACCAAGTAGATGGTCGACCATTAGCAGATGGAGGTTATCGTATAAAAAAAGAAAAGAGAGATGAGCTTTTGTTAAATCCTTTAAGACCAACTTCGACAGGTTTTGGTACATTCCACAATGCCCTTTTTCTTAGAAAAGAAGATTTCGAAAAAGTTCCTTGGAGAATGAATGCAGGAAACACAGTATTTTCGGCTCAAACAAAAATTGATGTGAATACAGGACCCTCTGTTAACTTACAGTTTGGAGGGTCTTTAAATTACTCGCAAGGAAGCAGCTATTCTTACACAGGTTCATTACTTAACTTTTCTAACTTTGGAGAATCTAAGTCTTTGGACTGGAGGGTTTTCGGTCGTTTTACTCAGCGCTTCAATAATACAAGAGAAGGTTCAAGTTCGAAAATTAAATCGGCATTATATAACTTAATGGTCGACTTCTCAAGGTCTCAAAGCGAGTTTTACGATCCACGTCATAAATTTAATTTGTTCAATTATGGTCATGTTGGAAAGTTTACAACAACAAGAAGACCGTCGTATGAATTTGATCCTGTAACGCAAACTTACATTCACAATGGTTTCAAAGATGTTGAAGTGAAATTTGACGCTTCTGAAACAAATGCTGCTTTGGCTGCCATTACTACGCAATATTTTAATATTTACGAAGGAAATCCACTTGGGCGTTATGAAAACTTATTTCAAATCCAGCAAGGTAATGCTTTGAGAAATGGAGATGCCCCTTCCAGTGTTTATGGAATTTGGAGCAATATTGGAACACCTTACAACGGATTTGGAAAATCTCAAGCAGATCAATTTCGTGTTACGGGTGCAGGTTCTGTAGTTATTGGAGATCATAGTATTTCCCTAGGTTTTGAATACGAACAGCGTATAGACAGAAGCTGGTCTAGTGGTGATCAAGGCCCACTCGGGATATGGTCTATAGCGCGTCAGTTAACAAATTTCCATATTCGTGAATTAGATTTAGCATCTGGAGTTATTTCGGACTCAGGTTCTTTCAAAGCAATCACATACCAACGTTTGAATTCTGGGTATGCAAGCACGAACAATGGTGAATACGGAGGACAAATCCAGAATGATAACCAATCGTTCTTTGATTACAACCTTAGAAAGAAATTAGATTATGCGGAAGGTGGTAATGACTTTGTTGACATTGATCAATATGACCCATCTTTATTCCAATTCGATATGTTCTCACCTGATGAATTATTGAACAGTGGTCAGTCGTTTGTTTCTTATTATGGTTATGACCACACCGGAAAAATTGTTCGAGGAGCAACAGACATAAATAAGTATTTTAACGATTACGATGACAATGGCAATTTCAGAAGATTTGTAGGTGCTTTTCAACCTATTTATATGGCTGGATATATCATGGATAAATTTGCATTTAATGACATCGTTTTCAACGTAGGTCTTCGTGTAGATTTATTTGATGCAAATCAGCCTGTTCTTAAAGATCAATACCTATTCTATAATGCACGTTCAGTAAAGGAGGCTCGCGCATTGAAAGAAATTGATCCTAATACGTATGCCTGGGTAGAATTACCAGAAGGAATGGGTGATGATTACATTGTTTATGTTAATGATGTGAATAATCCTTCAGCGATTAATGGATTTAGAACAGGAATGAATTGGTATAATGCTTCTGGAACTCCAGTTGAAGACCCTAAAGTAATTCGTGGCGCTGCAGGTATTGCTCCTTGGTTATTAGATCCATCACAAGAAACTCCGGATGCTAGTGCATTTAAGGATTATAAGGCGCAAATAAACTTTATGCCTCGTATCGCTTTCTCTTTCCCAATTTCTGAGAAAGCGTCTTTCTTTGCACATTACGATATCTTAACGAAACGCCCTACTACAGGTCTCCGCTTCGATCCGTATGAATACCAATTCATTAATAATAGAAATGCGGTTATCAACAATGCAAACCTAAAGCCTGAAACTACTGTTGACTACGAATTAGGTTTCCAACAAGTATTGTCACGCACCTCCTCCATAAAGATTGCAGCGTTCTATAGAGAACAACGAAACAATGTGCAACTTGTGAATATTTTCGAAGCATATCCAGCAACTTATAAAACCTTTGGTAACAGAGACTTTGGAACTGTTAAAGGGATGACAATAAATTACGATTTAAGACAAACAGGAAATATCCGTCTAACTGCAGCTTATACGTTACAATTTGCTGATGGTACAGGTTCGAATGCTGCTTCAGCTTCTGGATTAGTAAATGCTGGATTACCAAATTTGAGAAATATTTTCCCTTATGATTTCGATCAACGCCATGCATTTGCCATAACTTTCGACTATCGTTACGGAGAAGGTGAAGACTACAATGGTCCCAAAATCGGGAAATTGAATATTTTCGAAAACACTGGATTGAATGTCTTCACTAATATTAATTCCGGAAATCCTTATTCAAATCAGACATTTATTACAGATGAGGGTATTGGAAACTTAAATGCTGGATTGAATGGAACTTTGAATGGTTCGAGACTTCCTTGGCAATATAGACTAGACTTGCAGTTGGATAAAACCTTTAACATGGAATTTGGAGGCAATAAGGACAAAAAGAAAATGGCATTCCTTAATGTTTATGTACGCGTAACTAATTTGTTCAACCAATTCAACATCTTAAATGTGTATCGAGCAACAGGAAACTGGGACGACGATGGATACTTGGCAGCAGCTTCAAGCCAAACATCCATTCAAAACCAAATCGATGAGCAATCTTTCAGAGATTATTACTCAATGAAGGTTCAAAATCCATTTAACATTAGTTCTCCAAGAACTATTCGTTTAGGGGTAAAAATAGATTTCTAATAGATTAAATAATAGAAGAAATGAAAAAGCAATTAATTGCAACAATTTTAGGATTTACATTTATAGGTTCAAACGCCTTGGCTTATTTAGGCCCGAACGATAAATCCTCGAAACCAAAACCTTATTTAAAAGCAAACTGTAGTCCAGCGACAGCTAAGTTGTATATGGAATTTAATGACGTCAAGGCATTAATTGAACAAGGCGGAAGTATGTTTCAAAACAGAGCCGCTGGCGTAGCTGCATATGAAGTCCCAAAGAATAGTGGTCTTTTTGCGATTTTTGCCGGTGCACTTTGGATGGGAGGAACAGATGTTAATGGCCAGTTAAAATTAGCAGCGCTTCGCTATAGATCGGGTAATGACTTTTGGCCTGGACCTTTAACTGTTACGCCTGGTACTGGAAATTGGAATCCTGGTTCTCCTGTTGGTGACGATGCTACTCGTGATTTTGGCGAGGCAAATATTGATCCAGATCAGTGTATTGCGTTTGATAAATTCTATACCATTCGTAAGGCAGAGGTTATTCGGTTTAATATATGGTGGGAGTGTAATCATGGTGTCGCTACGGAAGGATGTGCTGATGTTACAGCACCTTCCAATGATGAATTAAATAGAATTTATGGCTGGCCTGCTCATGGAGATGTTTCGCGTGGTCAAGATTATTTTTTAGCGCCTTTCTACGATAGAGATGGAGATGGAAATTATAATCCGGACAATGGTGATCATCCTTGGTATGACGATATTCTTGGTCGTGATGATGTGGAATGTGGAATTGATAGACGCGTAACACTTTATGGAGATGAGACTCATTGGTGGGTATTTAATGATAAAGGAAATATTCATACTGAAACGAATGGCGATCCAATTGGAATGGAGATCCGAGCTCAGGCTTTTGCTTTTGCTACGAATGATGAAATTAACAGAATGACATTCTATAATTATGAATTGATTAATAGAGGAACGCAAACACTATACAATACTTATTTCTCTCAATACTTAGATGCCGATGTTGGAAATTATGCGGATGATTATACTGGATGTGATGTATCGCGTGGTTTAGGATACATGTACAATGGAGATTTAATTGATGAATCAGATGGTGGTAAGTTAGGTTATGGAGAAAATCCACCGGCAATTGGATGTGACTTTTTTGAAGGACCTTACCAAGATGCTGATGGCTTTGATAATCCAGGTCCTTATTTCGACCAAGCTACACAAACAGATGTAGTTCCAACTGTTACAGATGCATTAGCAAATGGTGGAATTGTATATAAAGGAATCGGTATTGGTTATTCAGACGGGATCATAGATAACGAACGATTTGGTATGAGAAGATTTACGTATTATACATCGACATCAGCTTATCCATACAACGATCCAGGTCCTGCCGCAGAATACTATAATTTCATGGAGGGTCAATGGGCAAACGGTTCAGAAATGTACTACGGAGGCTTAGGATATACAGGGTCAAGTGGTGTAACTACTGTACTTTCAGACTATATGTTCCCTGGAGATTCTGATCCTATACATTGGGGTACGGGAGGAACGGATATGTCTGGTCAATTTCCAAATGGTTGGGATGAATCCACTAATAACAACCCTTCTGGGGATAGACGTTTTGTTCAGTCCGCAGGTCCTTTTACACTTCGACCAGGTGCAATAAATAATATTACTGTAGGTATTGTGTACGGAAGAAGTACGGATGGAGGCTTATTAGCGTCAGTTAATGCAATGAAACGTGCAGATACAAAGGCTCAAGCTCTTTTTGACGCATGTTTTAAAATATTGTCCCCACCTGATGCTCCGAAGTTAACTATACAAGAATTGGAAAACGAGTTAATTTTATTACTTGAAAATCCAGCGTCATCGAATAATTACAGAGAAGGATACGAAGAAATAGATGAAATTAATATTCCTGATCCTACTGTTGATCGAAAATATCGTTTCGAAGGATATCAAATTTTCCAATTGAAAGATGATGAGGCCTCAGTAGCTGATATAGCAGATCCCACAAAGGCAAGATTAGTGGCGCAATGCGATATAAAAAATGATGTTTCTAGAATCATTAATTTTGAATTTGATGAAGCCTTAGGTTTTTCTGTTCCGGTAGAAAAAGTTGACGGTGAAAACAAGG
>Ga0214923_10009480_pt1 | contig 10137 bp, 7 predicted proteins | sample LL1510_MetaG_FD_177993 | JGI IMG/M metagenome (GOLD analysis project Ga0214923, IMG submission 177993) | Freshwater microbial communities from Lake Lanier, Atlanta, Georgia, United States - LL-1510 | ecosystem: Environmental > Aquatic > Freshwater > Lake | place: USA: Georgia | collected 2015-10-15
CATTTTGATGTTTCTCAATCTAAAAGAATAAAATATAAATCCGATAAAAATTACGGATACCACAATTGTGATGATAACCCATGGTTTCATATTTGACTAACAATCAAAAAGATGAATTGTTTCAGGGGAAAGTGTTTATTATGAGGGAAATAAACTGGTTTACGTGAAATTATCCCTCTTCAAATCTTCATTCGTTTCCAATCAACACTCACATTTGAACCTTTAGCGAAAATTACAGAGTCGGCTGCCTGGTTTGATAAAAACGCAAAATCATCGCCGTACATAGCGCCGAAATCGCAATGGATATCAGAGCTGAGAACTTTGTTGATCTGCCAACGAGGATGATTTACCCTGTATTCTTGGTTTCAGCTTCACTCACTTTCGTATACCCGTAATAATGCTCAAAAATGAATTCTTCAATGCTGTCTGCAGGCATTTCAACTGATGTGTTGTCTGTTGTTATTGCAATTTTATTCCAACCAGTTTTGGGCTTTCCCTCAAACAAATCCAACTCCACACCTTTGGGCAAGTAGGGCAAAAGAATTTCCGGAGGAACCGCATAATTTGCCATCACCAAATCTTCCCACCGCGCCGTTAAAAATGTTTTATTCTTCAAATTGTTCTTCAGATAAAATGGTAACAAATAGAAAGGGTATAAGTTTATTGGAATATTTGACGTTTTCTTTTTTGTATTCATTTATATTTTATGCAGTTTACAAATAAAAGACGTAATTCTTTAGTAGAATTCAAACTACAATGTAATTTTGATTGTTTATTTTATATAATATGAGCCCTAAATATATCCTACAACTTCATGAAGTTGGAATGAGCGACCTTCCTTTAGTTGGAGGGAAAAATGCATCTCTCGGTGAGATGATTCAACATCTTACTCAACTTGGGGTTGCCATTCCTGGAGGTTTTGTAATTACTGTTGAAACATATCGAAAATTTATCGAGGAGAATAAGTTGAACGTTGAAATTCGAAATATAATTGAACAGACGGACATAAACAATATTGAATCTCTAAGGCGCAGTGGTTTGGCAATTCGGCAAATGATTCAAAACAGCCGCTTTCCAAAAGACTTATCTGAACTTATTATCAAAGAATATCAAAAAATGTCGGCTACATACAACCTTGAGGATGTTGACGTAGCGGTAAGGTCTTCTGCCACAGCTGAAGATTTGCCTGATGCTTCATTTGCGGGTCAGCAAGAAACATATTTGAATGTTAGGGGTCCAGCAGTGCTCATCAATGCCGTGCGCAATTGTTTCGCATCTTTGTTTACAGATAGGGCTATCAGTTACCGTGAAAACTTTAATTTTGACCATTTTTCAGTTGAATTGTCTGTTACCGTACAAAAAATGGTGCGTTCAGACTTGGGTGCTTCTGGTGTTGCATTTTCACTTGATACTGAATCTGGATTTAAAGACATAGTGGTGATAAATGGTTCGGTTGGATTAGGCGAAATGGTGGTGCAAGGTTCTGTTTCACCGGATGAATTTATTGTACACAAACCTACTTTAAATCTTGGATTTCCAGCAATTATTGAAAAGAAATTGGGTAACAAAGACCGAATGATGGTGTATGGTGAAAATCCAGATGAGCGTGTGCGCATCATCCCCACAGAAAAACACACCCGCGATCATTTTTGCATCACAGATGAACAGGCACTGCACCTTTCTAAATGGGTAGTGCAAATTGAAGATTATTATACCAAATTAAAGGGTCATTGGTGTCCTATGGATATAGAATGGGCACTCGATGGTCAAACAAAACAGTTATACATCGTTCAAGCTCGTCCAGAAACAATTCACTCGCGTAAAGCACCAGGAACAATTACCACCTACGTTATTTCTAATGAAAATAGGGCAGAGCAATTATTACTGAAAGGTATCGCTGTAGGGGATAAAATTGCCAGCGGCAAAGCCAATATCTTGTTTTCTTTGGATAAGCGTGTTTTTGAGGGACATGAATTTAATGAAGGTGATGTGTTGGTAACCGATATGACAGATCCAGACTGGGAACCTATCATGAAAAAAGCATCGGCCATCATCACAAATAAAGGAGGAAGAACTTGTCATGCTGCCATAGTTGCCCGCGAAATGGGTGTTCCGGCTATTGTAGGTTGCGGAAATGCGACCGAATTAATTTCTGAAAATCAACACATTACTATTTCATGTGCTGAAGGCGATGAAGGAATGGTTTACGATGGTGAAATATCTTATGAAACGAGAGAATTCGATTTGCGTAATTTACCAGAAGTGAAAACACCTATTATGTTAAACGTTGGGAGTCCAAATATGGCTTTCGGTTATGCCAATTTACCGAACAAAGGGGTTGGATTGGCGCGTGAAGAGTTCATTATAAACAACTATATCAAAGTCCATCCTATGGCATTATTAAAGCATAATTCTCTCAATGATGCCGAATTGTCTGCGGAAATTAAAGAAAAAATCCGGGGATTCGCCGACGAAGAGGATTATTTTATAAAAAAATTGTCTTTTGGAATTGCAAAAATAGCAGCATCATTTTATCCTAATAAGGTGATCGTTCGCTTTTCTGACTTCAAGAGCAATGAATATTTCAACCTTTTAGGGGGACGTTATTTCGAGCCACAAGAAGAGAATCCGATGATAGGTTGGAGGGGTGCTTCTCGGTATTATTCTCCCGAATATAAAGAAGCTTTTGGATTAGAATGTAAAGCAATTAAATATGTTAGGGAAGAAATGGGACTATCCAATGTAGTCGTGATGGTGCCTTTTTGTAGGACCGTAGGTGAATTGATAAAAGTTCAAGAAGTTATGTACGAGTTTGGATTGGAACGTGGTAAAAATGGACTTGAAGTATTTCTTATGGCTGAGTTGCCGTCGAATGTAATGATGGCCGAGGAGTTTTCTGCTTATATTGATGGATTCTCTATTGGCTCCAACGACCTAACCCAATTAACGTTGGGATTAGACAGAGACTCATCTTTGGTTGCGCATTTGTACGACGAACGTAACTTGGCAGTAAAACGCATGATTAAGATGTTATTAGATGTAGGAAAGAAAACAGGAACAAAGGTGGGCATATGCGGACAAGGACCTTCAGATTTTCCTGATTTTGCACAGTTTTTAGTTGAAAACGGAATTGATTCTATTTCTGTCACTCCAGATTCCATAATCAAAACGGTGATTGCCATTCATGAAGTTGAAAATAGAAAAGTTTAAGTGCTTTATTCATGTTGGTTGCCAGCATTATTCTTTGTCTTTCTCATATCCCTCATAATAATAAGACTGATCAATTCCTTTGAAAATAATTTCTCTATTGTCAACGTCGTCTGTTAGGTTGCCCATGAGCAATGTTATTAATTCCAAATCGTTGATTGGACTTCTTTCCATGGACTGTAAGTAAAGAGTTTTGTCAATGAATTGCCAGTTTACAACTTTCTTAAGTTGTTTTTTGAGAATCATGTCTAGCCAAATTCGCATGGATCTGCCATTTCCTTCTAAAAAAGGATGTGCAATGTTCATTTCAACATATTTTGCAACGATTTCCTCGAAAGAGGTTTCTGGCATTTGCTCTATTTTGATGAGAATTTCTTTCAAATAAAGTGCAGTTGCAAATCTAAAACTACCTTTAGAAATATTAACGGTTCTGATTTTGCCTGCAAAATCGTATAAGCCTTCAAACAAATAATGATGAATTTCTTGGAGTCCTTTGGTAGTGCCAATTTCTATTTTATTGATATCATCCGATTCGAATAATCGGTATGCTTTCGCTAAACTATTTTTATCAATGTTTTTCATAAGGTTTTATCTTCGAAAAAGGCTATACAAAAATAGTTTAATTGAGGGGATTTTCTTTTGAATAAAGTAATTTTATTACCATCAACGAATAACAACTTTCAAATTGATTTCTTCATAATAATTATGAGAAATTTTATTCACACACCTCAGAAATCATTTTTTTTAGCAGTATCTTGTATGCCCTTTTTTTTAACACATACAATTATTTAAAACATTAGAAAGATGAACGTTATACTTGATAAACTCGAAACATTGGCCGATGCCATTATCAATATTCCACTCAACAATGTGGCATTTGAAAATATTGAGGGACTTGATGAGACCGCACAAAAGTTCCAAATTGGACATTTGGAAATGGCAATTTTGTCGTTGGTGGCGGCTTCTGATCCACAATGGGGAACCATCGATGAAGCATTTATAGTGAATCGGTTAAAGAAGTTTACAAGTGGGAAAAGGTCGAGCATTCAAGCTACCTTAACTACCATGAACGAAATGGGTATTTTAACCATTTTTCCAGAGCCTGAACAAAATATTCGGGTATCGAGAAAATACAATAAAATGATCAATACAGGCGAGTGGAATGCCATCAAAAATTTGAGACCGGTTGGTTTAATTCCATTTTTGAAAAACTTTATGTCGGTTTGGGAGAATAGCAATAGCTCATCCATGTTTGGGAGAGATTGGCATCCCCTTGATTCTGCTCATAATGAAAACTTATTCATTCATTTAAACCAAGATTTAACCTTGGTGAAATATTTCCACAATTACTTAATCAATCATGATTTTCCCGAAATAATTAGCTATGTGTACTTTGGTGTAATTGCCAAAAAAGTGCTCAATGGCGATAGCGCCGAAATAGATATGTTTTTAGGAAAGTACAATAAGTTTGAAGTGGATGAATTCAAACAGAAATATTTAATTAACCAAACTTGGGACCCCATTGAAAAAGGTTATTTTGAAGTGGTGGGACACCATTACATGAAAGACAATATCGAATTGGAATTCACCGATTTAGGAATCTCAGAATTGGTTCCTGAACTTGAGCCAGAAAAGTTGGAAGCACTATTGAATGCAACCAAGATCACTGTCCCTCATAAAGATCCCTCAAAAATAGAAGATGTAAAATTGCTATTCGATGCCCCAACTCAAAAGCAGCTGAAACCAATGATGCGATTGATGGAACCCGAAATTCGTGAGAAAATTCGAGAACAAGTGGGAGGCAGAAACAAAGGAATTTCCATGCTGCTTTATGGAGCACCAGGAACTGGCAAAACCGAATATTGTTTGCAGTTGGCTAAAAAATTCAACATGCCTGTGATGCAAATAAATGTGGCAGAAATCCAAAGCAAATGGGTGGGAGAAAGCGAAAAGAATGCGGTGAAAGCCTTCCGCCAATACCAAAAGTTGAGAAAGCAAAGCAAACGAGATTGTATTCTCCTGATAAACGAATGCGACGCTTTGCTCAGCAAAAGGGTAACAGTGAATACCAGCGTTGATGAAATGTCGAATGCCCTGAAAAATATTTTCTTAGAGCAATTGGAAGAATTTGAAGGAATTGTGATGGCTACATCCAATTTAACCGATAATTTGGACCCTGCCTTTGAAAGACGTTTTCTCTATAAAGTTTGTTTGGCAAAGCCAGCACCTGAAACCGCTGCCAAAATTTGGAATTTGTATTTCCCGGGATTGCCTAAAGTTCAAGCATCGCGTTTGAGCAAAGAATACGATTTCAGCCCTGGCGAAATCTCCAATATCAAACGCAAATACGATATTGAAAAAATCCTTGGAAGCAAACTCAGCCGCACTGCCTTGATTCAATCGCTTTGCAAGAACGAACGCATCGTTACCCAACGCCTTCAAAGTGGCAAAACAGTAGGGTTTAATTGATAAATCCATTATAATCCGTTCCTGGAATTCCTTCAGTAACACCAAGCTGTCGGGCTATGCTTACAATTTGTCCTCGGTGGTAAGTACTATGGTTCAACATGTGGAAGATGTAATGAAATCGGGATTGATTGTTTTTCGACCAAGGCGTATCCAATGGCAATATGTGATTCAATTGACTTTCATCGAAATCCCCTATAGATTCCTGCATTCGAAGCGATTGGGTAACCAAATCTTTAATATTTTGAGCGGCTTGGTTTTCAAAAACAGACCAATCAAAATTGGCAATGTCTTCTTCATGAATAAAGGCCGACCAAAATCGCTCAACCCGATGAATGTGTTGAACGGTTAAATCTATGCTGCTGTAACTTGAATCGGCTTTCGCACAAAGAATAGATTCATCGAGGGTACTTAACCACTTTGCGATTCGCTCATTGGCCCATGCATTGTATGCCTAATTCGAATTGATTAATTGATGCAAACTCATGTTTTATGATTGTTCAACATTATTTCGGATTGCAACGTAAAATTAATCCTAATTTACTTAGGTGTGTAATTATCAATTAATCACAAAGAATCGACAATTTTATTATACCGTTTTACGGCATCTGATAGTGCTTTATTCGGTTTTGAAGGATTTGTTAATTCATTAAAGAAAATCTCCTGATCTCGCTTTGATGCAATGATTTTGTTGTGATCATCAACTGATTCTTTTATTATTTCAATTTTACTCATTGATGTAGGAATTTAGACTATCTCAAAAATAAGTATTATTTCCAAAGAAAAAAACCTCATTTTAGAGATTTTCTCACTTTTACAAAATTAATTCCCGCACTATTATTCAGTTATAGTTCAATCAAAAATCGACGCGCGAAGTTTTGCGTTTTTCGCGAAAAAAAAAGAATAATCCTTTCTCCACACAAACCAATCTACCAACCATTTGTTATACTTTCAATGACAAAAGAAGTGACAATCGTTGGGGCCGGTATTGCGGGCATTGCTTCGGCAATTCGGTTGGCTAAGTCAGGGCACTCAGTGCAAGTGTTCGAATCTTCAAGTCATCCTGGAGGGAAACTCAATCAAATAGAGGAGAAGGGCTATCGATTCGATGCCGGTCCCTCGCTATTTACCCTTCCAAACTTGGTCGATGAGCTTTTTACACTCTGCAACCAAAATCCCCAAGACTACTTTCAATACCAAACCTTAGAAGACATTTGTCACTACTTTTATGAAGATGGAAAGCAATTCGTGGCATATAAATCCTGGGATAAATTCAGTCTTTCGCTTGCCAATATCGCTACCGAAAACGAAATAGCGTCCCTCAAAAAACAACTTGAAAAAGCGGCATTTCGTTACAACATAACGGCACCCGTTTTTCTAGATCAAAGCCTACACCGCTTTAAAAATTATCTTAATTGGAAAACACTTAAAGGCATATTGAATTCCAGAAAATTGAATGTGTTTGAGTCAATGGATCAGGAAAATCGCAAACTTATTGGCAATCCCCATTTGGTTCAATACATGAACCGTTTTGCCACTTACAATGGCAGCGATCCATATCGGGCGCCAGCTTTGCTCAACATGATTCCCCATTTGGAGCAAAATTTGGGGTCGTATTTTCCCAAAGGCGGCATGTATAACATTCCGAAATCATTGTATCAATTGGCAGTTTCTATGGGAGTGCAATTTCACTTCCAACACACTGTTGAAGAAATTGTTACGGAGGGAAATGGCATCGCTTCAGTGCGGGTTAGAAACCTCAATACCCATGAAGCTTTCGAGCGAAGAAGCAACATTGTGGTGTGCAATGCCGACGTATACAATACCTACAAATTTTTACTCCCCAAACACAAGTCCCCCGAGAAAATTTTATCTCAAGAAAGATCTACATCGGCACTCGTTTTTTATTGGGGGATAAACGGCCGTTTTCCTGAATTGGGGCTGCATAATATCCTATTTTCGGAAGATTATAAATCTGAGTTTCAACAACTTTTCCAACCGGGGGAGCCAACAAACGATCCAACCATTTACATCAATATCAGTTCCAAGTGCGAGGCATCTGATGCCCCTGAAGGATGTGAAAACTGGTTTGTGATGATTAATGTACAAAGCAATTCTGGCCAAGATTGGACAGAAATTGCGGCCAAAGCCAAAGTGAATATTCTAGAAAAGCTGAAACGAATGCTAAAGAAAGACATTGAACCACTCATCGAATTTGAAGATGTGCTTGACCCAGTGAAGATTGAGCAACGCACATCGTCGCATGGCGGATCGCTTTACGGCACATCGAGTAACAATCGTTTTGCTGCCTTCCTGCGCCACAAAAACTTTTCGAGTTCCATCAACGGCCTCTATTTCTGTGGAGGAAGCGTTCACCCCGGTGGTGGCATTCCTTTGTGTTTAAACAGTGCAAAGATTGTATCGCACTTGATAGAAGAGGATTTTGGTTAGTGGGGATTGATGCTGCTTCTAGGGTTAAAGTAAAATTAGTGTATTTTATTTCATACGATGTTATTTTACTTTATCTCATTTTGAATTTTTATTTGTTCTTGAATTCCAATTGATGTTAAACGGTACTTTTGCTTTTTACTTGTCTTTTTTTCCGAAATTGTCATTTCTATCCAATTTTTCGATAGTGCAATATCAAGGTAGTTTTCCTTAAAATTAGTTCGGTGTGTTAATTCCAACTTTTGCATCATTTCAGCTCTAGTCATTTCTCCTTGCATAACCAATAATAATCGATTGGGTAAATATGAAATTTCTAAATAATATTTATCATGTGCGGTATCATGTGCGGTATCATGTGCGGTATCATGTGCGGTATCTAAATTAGCCAAAGGTCTCCACAAAATCACCTTAAATCCTTTGTTTATAATAAATTTTGGAGCCATTAAGTAAGCTTCTTTAGATATTCTTATCATCTCTATTATACCCGTTCCGTAACGTTCAATATCTCCTGTTAAAAACATGCAATTTGCCAATGAAGGGTTGTGTGGGTATGATCCGTGAATATTTTGAAGATCAGATAGTTCCAACTCATTAGGTAAACCACCGGGATTTATAATTTCAACTCGGTTTTTAAAAACAGAAATTTGAATACTTCCTTTGCTATTATATTCTCTATGTGCAACTGAATTAATAATTGCTTCTGCAATTACTCTTCGAGGTATCTCATAGTTGGTGCTCACTTGATTACTCAATTCTCTCGTGCCTGTACTTAAGCTTATTTTTGAGAGCACAAAATCAACAGCTCGTTCCGTCATTTCAAAAACGGTTCCACCAAATTCTTTGTAATCTGGTATTGGCTTTTCTATTTCTAACCCATGAAAGTGGGCGCATTTTACAGTGGCGCTTTTGAAAAAATGTTGTGGATTTTTACCAAATGCTAAAATAGCACTGTTCGTTATTTGATGATTTCTTAATAGATTTAAATGGATCAAAATCTGTTCTATATTTGCAGTTTCTCTTATTGGGAAATTTCTTTTTGTTCTTGCATTAATCACAAATTGTTGGATTAGTAATGGATCTAAATCATCTATTTTAGCGTCGTTGTTTATACTTTCGTCAAATTCATTGCTCACTATTTTACCCGTTTGTTTTAAATATTTGACACAAGAATTATAAACTTCTTTTTTTAATTCTTCGATGGTTTCAAAACGCTTTCTTGAAACATCTGTACCTACAATTTCAATAAAATTGAGTTCTTTAGGATGTCGATTTTCGTTATCGTATCCTTTTATGAAAATCCATTTTTGTAAATTTTGTTTTTTTGCCTCATTGTATTCTTGTTCTGTAGGCGATATGCCTTCTGAATCTTCAAACCCATATTCATTTCCCAAAAGACCTAAATAAATATCTGAAGTTGCAACTTCTGTCAAATAAACTTGAAAAGTTTTTTGACCCGAAGCAGCAGATTCTTCAAATAAAAATACTTCAAAAAAACTTTCTAATAATGTGTCATTTCGAAAATATTCAACCAGTGCTTTTCGCTCAGATTCAAATTCTTTTTGTACACTACTGATAAATATTTTTAATAATCTCATTACCCTTAGAATTTCTAATAAATTCGAAGATAATTATTGCGGATTTTATATTATTTTTTCAAAGTAAGATACCCCTTTTATTATTTGCAGTTTTCGCAATGAAATTACCCCTTCCTCAAAAAGCAGTTGCACTGAAGTGTACGTTTCTGAAAATTAAATAGGTAACAGTGGGTGCGCCATCGTGGCCAATAACACGTAAATCGAAATAGTCGGATGCTACAACCCGAGTGGTGAAATGGATGATAAAATACAATCCTGTGGTTGCCATAGCTGAATTTGTGGTAAGAAACACCGATTCAGGCAATAAAACCCCATTCTTAAAAATGCCGAAGGCCATGTTTAAAAAGCCAGCTGCGCTGCTCTTGAATGACCCATGTGCCGAAATCTCAATGGTTTTTGGTATACCACCTGCGGCATAGGC
>Ga0214923_10009481_pt1 | contig 10137 bp, 9 predicted proteins | sample LL1510_MetaG_FD_177993 | JGI IMG/M metagenome (GOLD analysis project Ga0214923, IMG submission 177993) | Freshwater microbial communities from Lake Lanier, Atlanta, Georgia, United States - LL-1510 | ecosystem: Environmental > Aquatic > Freshwater > Lake | place: USA: Georgia | collected 2015-10-15
GCTTAAGACGCATAAGCTCGACGGCTTGCTCATTCCCCGCGCGGACGCACATCAAAATGAATATGTTCCCAAATGCGCCGAACGTCTCGCTTGGCTCACAGGATTCACTGGCTCCGCTGGCTTTGCAATTGTTTTATCCAAACAAGCCGCCATTTTTGTTGATGGCCGTTACGTTATTCAAGTTCGTCAAGAAATTGACGCCCGCTTATTTGCGCCGCTAGATATTTCCGAAATCTCTCCCGCTAGCTGGCTCGCTAATCATGTCCGGCCCGGAGCGCGTATTGGTTACGACCCCTGGCTTCACACCAGCGCGCAAATAGAGCGCTTCAAAAAAATACTCGCTGAGAAAGGCGCCGCGCTGGTTGCCTTAGACCAAAATCCAATCGATGCGTTATGGCGCGATCGCCCAGCCGAACCTAAAGGTCGCATTTTTATCTATCCATCGCAGCTCGCGGGACAAAGCGCCGATAAGAAACTTGCGCAATTGCGGGTCAATCTCGGCGATCATGACGCAGCGCTTCTTTCAGATCCCCACGCAATCGCTTGGTTATTTAATTTCCGCGGCGCAGACGTGGCGCATACGCCCATTGCGCTGTGTTTCGCCCTCGTCCCTAAAAAAGGTCTCCCGCGGCTTTATATTGATGCAGAAAAAGTTGATCCAAAGACAAAACTAACATTAAAAAAATTCCTCTCCCTTCATCCTCCTACAGAACTCTTACAAGAGTTACGTCGTTGGGGAAAAAAGCGCGCGCAGATTATGTTCGATGCGGCGACGGCTCCAGACCTCTTAGTCGAAACATTACGCGCAGCGGGCGGTATCGCCACTGTTGGATCCGATCCCATTTCGCTCCCGAAAGCGATCAAAAATAACGCTGAGATTAATGGCGCTCGGCAGGCGCATATCCGCGATGGACTAGCATTATCGCAATTTCTTGCATGGTTTGCGCAAATGGCGCCCACCGGAAAACTCACTGAAATTTCTGCGGCCCAGGCGCTTGAAACATTTCGACGCGAGAATGGCGAGTTACGCGATATTTCCTTTCCAACTATTTCCGCCTTTGGCGAACATGCGGCGATCCCCCATTATCGCGTCACAACAGAAACAAATTTGCCGATCAAAAAAGGCGTGTATCTTGTTGATAGCGGCGCGCAATATCTCGACGGGACGACTGATGTAACCCGCACAATTATTGTTGGCGCAGCGTCTAAACAATTTAAAGACCACTACACACGCGTACTCAAAGGCCATATCGCCATCGCGCGGGCGATCTTTCCAAAAGGAGTTTCTGGCGCACAAATCGACGCCTTTGCGCGACAATTTTTATGGCAAGCGGGACTGGACTTTGATCACGGCACTGGACACGGCGTTGGAGCTTATCTTTCCGTGCATGAAGGCCCGCAACGTATTTCTAAAGTCAGTGCGACGCCCCTACAGCCCGGCATGATTCTCTCCAACGAACCAGGCTATTATCGTGCGGGAGAATACGGCATCCGTCTTGAGAATTTGGTGATCGTAGAAAAAAGAGAAATAAAGGGCGGCGAGCGCGAAACATACGGCTTTGAGACAATCACTCTTGCCCCTTTTGATCATCATTGCATTGCTCGCGAGCTCCTCACGCCTGAGGAAATGATTTGGCTTAACGCCTATCATGCGCGAGTTTACAAAACTCTCTCGCCACTTGCTGACGCAAAGACGCGCGCCTGGCTTAAGGAAGCCACCCGCAAACTGGCGTAATTCTTATCTTAAAAGACTAAGCTAACTGAATTGTAATCACACCTTTGTAAGCGGTTGCGCTCAATAAGGAAGGCGTGTTTTTTGCGCGCGCGCAAACGCCATCCTTGCCAATGACGATCATCCCGCCAACGCCTTGGACTCTAGCCTCCAGCCGACGCTGCGCTTCTTGCGTTGCGCTTTGTGTGTCCATTGCGAGATCTTCGATTAGAAAAGCGACTAAACGCGCAGGGGACATGCGTAAGAAATGCTCGCCAACCCCTGTGCAAGAAACAGCGCAGCTGGCGTTATCTGCAAAGACACCCGCGCCTAAAACTGCTGAGTCGCCGACGCGACCAAAAGATTTATTCGTCATTCCCCCAGTCGACGTTGCTGCGGCAAGATTTCCTCTTTGATCTCGCGCAACGGCGCCAACTGTACCAAGTTTTTTTATCTCCCCAGCGTCATGATCTAGAGCTGTAGCAGATTTTTCTTTTACGCGGGCGAGTTGGGCCAGGCGCTCTTGCGTTTGAAAATAATCCGCCGGCACGCAACAAATGCCCTGAGCGCGCGCAAACTCTTCTGCGCCCGGAGCGATCAAAAAAACATGATCGCTTTTCTCCATAACTGCGCGTGCGAGAATTATCGGATTTTTGACGCATCCAACGCCTGCGACAGCTCCAGCGGATAGATCTCGACCATCCATGATAGCAGCGTCGCATTCTGCAACGCCTTGCGCATTAAGCACTGAGCCAAACCCCGCATTAAACAGCGGATCATCTTCGAGCAGCTGCACACATAGGGTAACAGCGTCTAGCGCCTCACCGCCAGAATCTAAAAATTCTGCGCCCTGTGTGATTATCCGCCTTAACGCGCCATCAAATCTTTCTGGCTCGCGCACAACGCCAGCCCCGCCATGGATCATGAGGGAGATATCAGACATTGGATTTTCTAAGACTTACGCCGACGCCTTACGATCAAAAAATAAAGCCTGACTGATTGTCGCTTTCACGACATCGGTTTTATAGGGCTTACTAATTAGAAAGGCGGGCTCTGGCCGCTCGCCGGTTAACAATCTTTCTGGATATGCGGTAATAAAAATAACTTGTGCATTAAAAGATTGCAGCAATTCATTGACAGCATTCAATCCTGACGTACCGTCAGCGAGCTGAATATCCGCAAGAATAAGACCAGGCCGTTTCGTTTGAGCAAGCGCTAATGCTTCCTGATGCGTTCGCGCAACGCCAATCACGCGGTGACCTAAATCCCGTGCGATAAATTCAATGTCCTGCGCAATCAACGCCTCATCTTCAATGATTAAAACATCTGTAGCGACGCGATCTGCAATTTCGCGCCCCGCCTGAAGGACAAGGTCATCAACTTGCGCCACCGTTATGGACAGGATTACGGCTACTTCCTCAGGCGAAAAACCCTCAACCGTTCGCAACAGAAAGGCCTGACGCGAGCGAGGCGTCAATTGGCTAACGGCGTGCTGCGCGCTTTCCGCCGCGTCCAGCTCTGCTTCAACTTTGACATTCAGGCTAATTGAGGCCCAGGACGCCATAAAGAGATGATAGAGCCCGACCTTTGGAGACATGGAGGTGGGAAAACTGTCCGTATCCGCGATAAGCGCCTCTAAGGTCGCCACGACATAAGCGTCGCCGCTGGCCTGTGAGCCGCAGAGCGCGCGGGCAAAACGACGCAAATAGGGAAGGTGTGGCGCAATCTCTTGAGAGATATTCATTTTAAAGTCCGTGGCCTTTCAACAATTGCCTTAAGGGCGCGAGATTATGCTGTTCGGGGGCAATATTCTACTCTTGCGCCTTGAAAAAGCCCTTCTGCGGGGAACATTCCGTGAGCTGGCGCGTTTTGTTAACACGGAGCGCCCTCGGCTGATCAATGTAGATTGTCCGTCCCATCAAATTAAAGGTTTTTGGAAGAATCGATGACCATGGGGGAAGAAGCCAATAAGGCCTCCGAGGAAGCTGTTGCGGGTCCAGGCCGGCCTGAGGCTGGTATTGCCGCCGAACATATCCCCGCGCTCGATCCAAAGATCCAAGACCAATTGGGTAGGGTTTTTCGTTCCTTTTGTGACGATTTGGTCCAACAACCCATGCCCGACAAACTCCTTGTTCTGCTCGCGCGGCTAGAAGCCAAACAACGCGAGAAGAAATGAGTGAAAATGCTTTTGCCGATATGATGGTGGCGGAAATGCCCTATCTTCGGGCATTCGCCTTATCTCTTTCTGGCTCAACGACTGTCGCAGATGATTTAGTCCAAGAAACCCTTGTTAAGGCCTGGACGCATACGGAATCTTTCGCTCTAGGCACAAATTTCCGCGCCTGGCTTGTGACAATCTTACGCAATACTTACTTCAATCAATATCGAAAACTTGCGCGCGAGGTGCAAGATAGCGATAACACACATGCAGAACAAATCCTCGTTGGCGGCGAACAAGAGTCACGCTTGACTATGCAGGATGTGCAGCGCGCTTTAAACAAATTACCAGAGGATCATCGCGAGATTCTCCTCATGATTGGCGTAACCGAGCTATCCTATGAAGAGGCCGCACAGGTCTGCAATATTGCTGTCGGAACTGTTAAAAGTCGCCTAAATCGCGCACGGGCAAAACTAGCTGAACATCTTGGCATGGTGGATGGCGCGACTGATCTTGACCTTGAAAAGAACCACCAAAATAAAACTTAACGGTTTTAGGTCGATCGATGCTAAAAGAATGCTCCTGCGCAAAACCCCTAAAGGAGGCATAAGATTGGTAAAAAGACCAAGTGCGCCGCCTATGAACGTCATGATTTGGGCTTTTTCTTTCTTGCTCTTTTCTTTGTCTGACAGGGCGCAAGCAGCGGATCTCATCGCTGATCTTTACGCGACGCCGCCGGCTCTTTTTTTCGCCTTAGCATTAGCCTTTGGGGTGATTATTTATCTTCTCTTCAATCAGCGCAGGCAAGATAAAGCTCTTGGCCAATTAGCTGAGCTGAGCGAAAAACTTTGTCTTGGACAAGATCTGAGGCAAGAATTTTCATGGCGAAAAACCGGCGCGATTGAAATTGACCTGATTGCCGCCACGCTCACGCGCGTTGATGACCGATTAAAACAAAAACGCCTTAAACTTCAGGAAGTCTCACAGCAAATTGATGAGGCCGACGAACACCGTCGCAGCATGAATCTAGAACTGCACCACCGCGTCAACAATGCGCTGGCGATGATGCAAGGAATTACAAATATCACAGCGCGCTCAGCCACGGATATTGGCGAATTTCGCACTAATCTCTCTGATCGCGTGCAATGCCTTGGCGCCATATCAACCTTATTGGTGAAGAAATCCTGGACAACCACGCCCTTACGGGAACTTGCTGAAATAACCCTTTCCTGCTGCAGTCCAGATCTTGCTGAACGCGTGGATCTTGGCGGCGAAGATCTCGAGCTTCGCTCTGAGGTGACCTTAGCGCTTGGTATGACATTGCATGAGCTTCTCTCTAACGCCATACGTCATGGCGCGCTGGCCAATGAGACAGGTCGCGTTACGTTGAACTGGCGGATTGAAAAACAACAGGAGGGGAAAAAAAGATTGATCTTACTCTGGCGCGAGCAGAATGGACCAATCGTCGAACCGCCTAGCAAAGCTGGCGTTGGCCAATATTTAATGCAGGAGGTGTTGACGCGCCAATTTGGCGGCGACATTGATTTTATTTTTCCGCCGCAAGGATTTCAGGCGACAATTACAGCTGAAATTTAAGGCTGGAGCTAAACGCTAATCCTCTTGCGCAAGATCTTGCGGCGTCACCTTTAAAGCCGTGACGCGATTACGAATTTTCCGCATAACTTCAAATCTAAACCCATGAAAGGTGAAGACCTGACCCGCTTCAGGAATGGCGCCGACTTCGTGGATTACCAATCCTGCAATTGTTGTCGCTTCTTCATCCGGAAGATTCCAGGCCATAACGCGATTGAGATCGCGCACGGGCACAGCGCCATCAATTAAAACGGACCCATCTGGCTGTGGGCGAACGCCTTGAACGGCTAAATCATGCTCATCGCGAATATCGCCGACAATTTCTTCAAGAATATCCTCTAGCGTCACGAGACCCATGACCTCGCCAAATTCATCTACGACGAGCGCAAAATGCGTCTTACGTTTAAGGAAGGCCTCAAGTTGATCCTCAAGAGTGGTCGCCTCTGGAACGAACCAAGGCTCTGACATAACGTCATCAATATTAATTTTCTCCGCCTCGCCACCAGCGGCGTCGAGCGCACGGAGGAGATCTTTTGAATGAAGCACGCCGACAAAATTATCTGATTGCTCGCGCCACAGCGGCATGCGGGTAAAAGGCGAGGATAAGACTTCACGCACAATTTGAACTGGCGACAAATCAGCGTCTATCGTGCGCATTTTTGTGCGATGGATCATGACGTCAGAAACATGTAAAACCTGAAGATCTAGAACGCCGCCAAACATATCTCGAGCGGCGCGCTCCACATTGCCTTCTTCATGCAGAATATCGACAGCGCCTTTAAGTTCTTCATAGGGAGATAGCATTGTTCGATCGTGACTGAGCTCCACGCCAACAAGCCGAAGAACGCTACGAACAATAAATTCAACCGCCGCCAATAATGGGCCAAAAATAGAAACGAAAGGCTCAATAAATTTGGCCACGCGTAAAGAAAATGTATCTGGATGATTAATCGCGAAAGTTTTTGGTAAAACTTCTGCAAAGACTAATAGTAAGGCGGTCATGAGGATTGTGGCGTAAACCGCGCCATTATCTCCCGCAATTACGACGAGAACGCTCGTGGTGAAGGCGGAACTGCCAATATTACCTAGCGTGCTGCCTAGCAACAAGGCTGCAATCATTCGATTGCGTTGTCGCAACAGCCGCATTACAGCAGCCGCCCGCTTATCGCCTTCTTTCTCTAAAGTGTGCATACGCGCATGCGAGGCCGCGGTCAGCGCTGTTTCAGATCCAGAAAAAAAAGCAGAAAGAAAGATACAGAATGCGACGATGAGGATCGCCGTCCAAATATCGACCTGAGGCCCGCCTGCTTCAAGACCATGCATTTAAATTACGTCCGTTCGAGTTCTTCTATTAGAAAAGCGCGCACTTGTTGAGGATCGACTCCCTTAGCGATAAAAGCTTCGCCAACGCCATGGGTCAAAATAAAGGTTAAAGCGCCGCCTTCCACTTTTTTATCTTGATACATCGCTTGCAAAATCGCCTCTGCGTCATCGCTCCAGCCAGGAATATCATTTATTTTTGTTGGCAAGCCTACGCCTGCAAGATGTCGCTCTACCCGCTCGACGTCCTCAGCAGAACAAAAACCTAATTTCTGTGAAAATCGCATGGCGCACACCATGCCAATCGCAACGCCTTCGCCATGAACCAGTCGTTCGCTATTATAGTGCATGAGCGCTTCTAAGGCATGGCCAAAGGTATGGCCAAGATTGAGCAAAGCGCGATCGCCCTGCTCCAGTTCATCGCGCGCAACAATATTCGCCTTCGTTTCGCAACTAACCGCAACGGCGCAAATTTGCTCAGCACGGCTGTGAAAAACGGCATCAGCGTCCGCCTCAAGCCATTGGAAAAAACGCGCATCGCCAATCAGCCCATATTTTACAACTTCTGCATAACCAGCGCGAAACTCTCTTGGCGAGAGGGTGCGTAAGACATCCACATCTGCAAGCACCAATGCGGGTTGATGAAATGCCCCGATTAGATTTTTACCATAGGCCGAGTTAATGCCAGTTTTACCGCCAACAGATGAGTCAACCTGCGACAAAAGCGTCGTTGGAATTTGCACAAAGCGCGAGCCGCGTCGCACGCTTGCGGCGACAAAGCCAGCCAAATCGCCAACAACCCCGCCGCCAAAAGCCACAACGAGATCGCGTCGCTCTATTTTTGCAGCAAGGACATCATCGCAAACGCGACCATAGACGGGTAAAGATTTTGAACTCTCTCCAGCAGGCACAATGATTGTGCTAAAGCGAATTCCAGAATCTTGCAGGCTTTTGTGAAGCTTGGCGAGATGAAGACGCGCAACATTTTCATCCGTAATCACAGCGCATGCAGCGCCAGGCGCCAATGCCGCTATTCGCGCGCCCGCCTCTTCAATCAAATTAGCGCCAATCACAATATCATAGGCGCGGCCCTCGAGTCCCACTTTAATAATCTCGCGATGGGCGGCGTCAGTCGCATCGCCTGCGGCGCGGTGCGGATATAAATGCGTCATAATCTTAGCAATTTCCTTGTCAGGCGCGATTGGGCGTGTTTTTTGTAATTTTTCAAGTCCCGTCACGAGCGCATTGAGCGTCTCATCCACCATGGCGTCTTGCGGGGCGTCATGTGAGGGAACGCGAATATCGGCCAGCTGGTAAATTGGCTGACGCGCTTCTAGCAGCAAGCGTAAGGTCTCTTCTGGATTTTCTGTGTGAAGAAGCGGGCGATCATTTTTGCGTCTCACACGCTTCATGAGCGTTTTCAAATCCGCGTCCAACCAGATGGAAACGCCACGCTGAGCAATCCGATCCCTTGTACGTACGTCCATGAAGGCGCCGCCGCCTGTTGCAAGGACCATTTGAGGCGCATTGAGCAAGCGCATGATGACGCGACGTTCTCCATCGCGGAAATAGGCCTCGCCATATTTTGCAAAAATTTCACCGATTGGCATGCCGGCCGCAGCTCTGACAATTTCTGCGTCTGCGTCAACAAAAGGAAGACCCAGACGCGCCGCCAATCGATAGCCGATTGCGCTTTTACCCGAACCCATCATGCCCACGAGCACGATGGTGCGGCCGCCAAGAGCAGCAAGGATTTCTCCAGTTCGAGCGTCAGTAGGGCTTTCGAGCATTGACCTTGAGGCCTGGCGTTACGTTACAGACGGCAATTTATACTGTACGGACCGGAAATTCATCCCAGCAGCAGATCTAAAGGCGGAATGGAGATAAATTTTCATAAAAGGAGGCAAAGAGATTTGCTCTAACGCTGCAGGATCCTTGAGAAAGACAACGCCAGAAAGCTCCGGCTGAGATTGGGCGGCAAGAAAGGCGTCAACGCGCTTTTTAAGCGCTGTATGCGCGACTGGCCAGTCAAACCGACGAATACAGGCCGCTCTTTGACCATCGAAAACAATTATCCAATCGCGCGCTTCTTGCCCCTCGCGCGCCTCTAGCCCAGTTTCCTCTCGTAACTCTCGGATGAGACTCTCGCGCAGATCAACCGCCCCTGATGGGCGCACATCTGACAGATCTGGGTTACCGCAGGGAAAGTAGAATGCGCCAGCATTGGAATGATCTGAACCCATCTCACCCAATAAAAAGGCGCCCTCACGCGCGCAAACAGCCGCCTGGGAGAAACAATTAAAGATAGTTTTATCCGGCCAGCCAAAATCTCGCCACGCCATAAACGCTGAAAAGGAGGTTTCAAAAAAATCAACGCGCAACACGCGCTCAGCGTCGCTAAGATCCGCCTCGATCCTTTGTGCGAGCAATATCCGGCCATCATAAAGCGAGGGATTGCGCTGAGTAGAGGCGCGCCAATGGCCTAAAATATCTTGCGCGCGATCTTTTTCAAAAGCCCAGTTATAATTACTTATTCGACACTCCAGCCGATCTACTTGGATAATGTCACTCCCAGACTTCACGCGCCAACGATTCCATTTCTTAACAAGCCGCCCTCAGCGACAAGAGCCATTATGGCATGCTACGCCGATAAATCCATTTTTATAAGCCCCATAGCGTTAAACGCGTTGGCGGCATCTGCACTAAGAAGCAATCTAGGCGCATCTACGCAATCTTCGCTTAATCGATTGCGCGTGAACTAAAAAAAACGCCCGCGCATGAATTAGGCGCGGGCGCAATTTTTGTTTTTTTTGTTTATTAATTACGGTCTTTATCAACCAATTTGTTTTTACCAATCCAAGGCATCATCGCCCGCAGCTTAGCGCCCACCTCTTCAATTGGATGAGCGTTATGACGTGCGCGAACCGCTTTGAAGGATGTCTGATTAACTTTATTTTCAAGCATCCAATCACGGGTAAATTTACCGGTCTGAATATCTTCTAAGACACGCTTCATTTCCGCTTTCGTCTCAGGCGTAATGATGCGGGGTCCTGTTACATACTCGCCATACTCGGCTGTATTCGACACTGAATAGTTCATATTCGCAATGCCGCCTTCGTAAATAAGGTCGACAATGAGTTTTACTTCGTGCAGGCATTCGAAATAAGCCATCTCTGGCGCATAGCCTGCTTCGACCAGCGTTTCAAAGCCATTGCGGATCAATTCAACTAAGCCGCCGCACAGAACGACCTGTTCGCCAAAGAGGTCTGTTTCACATTCTTCTTTGAAGGTTGTCTCAATGATGCCCGCGCGGCCGCCTCCGTTAGCAGATGCATAAGAGAGCGCAATTTGCTTT
>Ga0214923_10009482_pt1 | contig 10136 bp, 12 predicted proteins | sample LL1510_MetaG_FD_177993 | JGI IMG/M metagenome (GOLD analysis project Ga0214923, IMG submission 177993) | Freshwater microbial communities from Lake Lanier, Atlanta, Georgia, United States - LL-1510 | ecosystem: Environmental > Aquatic > Freshwater > Lake | place: USA: Georgia | collected...
CCTCAGCACCCTTATCAAGTAGAACTTTGACTATATCTGTATACCCCTTTTGTGAAGCAATAATTAACAGTGTATTGCCATCCCGACCAAACGGTTTGTTAATATCATAGGCAGGGTTGCTATCCAAAAATGCCCGAAGTTCGGCCGGTTTATTTTCTTCGATAAGTTGAACTTCAGGATCCATTATTAGAATGTTAACGAGATTTTTCAACTACGAGAACGTTTATGCGTCTTGCGAACTTTTCTTTTACCTGCCCGCCGCGCTCTACTTCTTGCTGCCAATAAAGGACCCCTGCGTTCGAATGCCTTGTTAGCTGCTTCCCACTTCGCAAGAGCAATTCTATCGTAATCATCTAAAGCAGGCGGCCAAAGATACATTTTAGTTAGTGCTTCAATAATTTCAACTGCCAACATTATCTTTTCCTTTTCCGTAAGACTTCGATTGTTTAGTTCAATAGAATAGAATCCTCGAAAGTTTCCATTCAAAACCCCAGTAAATTTCTCTTCATCTACTCCAGTTTTTTTAAAAACAGGCCTGTCTTTGAGAAGGTTGAATAATTCTACGCGGGTTCCGCCGTCTCTAGTAATGGTAAAAATCTGAGGACGATCCGGATCACTTGAATGTGCAGGAGTGGCTAATATGCTATCTATTATGCGCATGACGGCATTATTTGACATTGGAAAGACATCTTCGGGATCAAATATTTCTTCTTGAGACATTATTTAAAATACAGGAAAAATAACATCCAAGCGACTAAAATTGAACTAAACCATGCTTGAAAATTCTTACGATTGTCGTACGAGGGATAAATCCCAAAGAAGTTCAAAAATGGGTCTATAATTGTAATATCCTGTCCGTGATAATAACGCTCTAGTCTTGTATATGGACATCCCAACCCAAGGAGATGCATTAGAAACAGTGGGAAGAATCCTATAAGCAAATAAATGCGAATCGCTGGTCGCATGTAATAAATAATTACAAATGCGACCAGAGCGAAGAGATGAAGTTCATACAAGAAGTATCCAATTTCTTGATTTTCCATTATCTTAATTCTTGCCCAAAATACTGCGAGCACACAGCAGGTACAAGAATAGTGCATTTACAACTGGAATGATGAACATCAACACGGAACGAAACAGCATGTCATACCCGCGGCGACCCTTTGAGGAAATGATAACGTAGAGATCTCCTGCAACAACTAGAGCAGCAAAAAAGGCAACAATGAAAAACATGACATAGAAATACTGGCATATCGAAGAAGAAGGGATACCATTCATCCATCCGGGTTCTGAAGTAGGAAGCACTGTATTCATTTTATATTTTATGATCCAAAATCTTCTTCATAATTGTATGCTACAGCATCCGCATATTCTTCACCCTCGGCTGTTCTTGCTCTAGCATCTCCATAGTCTCCATAATCATATTCAAGTTCTATATTGTCATTTTGTGGAACTTCACCCTGTGGTCCAATGTCTCTCTCATCATGAAGACCTTCTTCAGGGACATCCTCGGACGGAACCTCCTGTCCAGGCGCAGTTAAAGGATTGTCTGGTTCAATCTGTGCCTGCAGTTCCTTCATAAACGTCTCACGATCTGCCTTTGTAATAAGGTATGGCGCCAAACCAAGATCTATAAGTTGTTTTGTAACTTCGCGCTGAGCATCAGGCATACGACGCATTCTTGTCTTGAATTCCTCTCGTTCTGCCGTTCCCAATTTATCAATTGTAGCACGGGTTTCGGCGGCAGTGGAAAGCAGGGAACGAATTGGTATGTCTTGAATAACTGCGCGTTCAAGTCCTGGCGTCAAGGCAATGCTTACAAATTCTAGTATAACTCCCTTGAAATAATCTCGCAGAAGGGAAGGATCTTCGTATGCTGCTTCAACTTCTGGACGGCGTTCTCGTATAAAATTGGTAACTTGTTCCGTGGGATTTTCTAGTGCTGCCAAGTTGAAAATTCGTATAAGGATGGTTTGCAGGGTTCTGGGATTTTCCGTGTCAAAAATTCTCTTGAATAGTGCGCCCGAAGGTGCCTTGATTTTTAGTCTGCGTCGAACTTCTTCCGCAGTTGGTTTATAACTCTCAATAATTCTTTCCAGAATTTCAACCCTTGTAGACTTTTCAGAGGGATATAACCTTTCTGTAAAGGGGAGTTCTGGTTGACGAAACGAAAATGCGGTAGATGGGTTTGCCCATGCAAGTTTTGTATAGCAATTATATCTTGTTTCGGGAGTAGACGCGACAGAATCACTTGGAGAAAGATACGTAACGTCCTTTGCAGGTCTCAGTATAGGAGGTTGATATGCTTGTACTGCCGTATACCCGATTGATACTGCCTCTAGATTATCAGAAGCATGTTGTAAAAGATCCTTGAATTTGGGAACAAATTGTTTTTGCAGACCAGACATTATAGACCTTTTGATGCCCTTGCGATCTTTCAATAGTGTTCTCAAGAATACAACCGAAGACCCTCGAAATGTGGATGGGTAATTTTCAAAAGTCTGTTGTAATGCGCCGAGCAAACTATCTATGAGCGGAGTGGTATCCGTGCCATCTCTAGGATATCCCGTCAATAGAAGTGGTCTTCCACCAAACGATCTTCTAGGAATTAGTTGCGGAAGGTGCGTCTGTAAAAGAATAACTAGTGCATTAAATCCAAAAATGCCAAATATGAGATCTGCTTCATTCTTCTTTTCCTTTATTTTTGCTCCTAATTTCGTCTTTACCTTTGTAGATTCCTCACGAACATAGGAAATGAATGGCACAAGTTTCGCTTCATCTGGAAGGACTTGAATCAATGAAATTAATAGATACATGATATCCTCTGCAGGTTCTCCCAAGTTGAAAAGAGATTGTAAATTTCGCAGACTTACCGCAAAAGACAGGTGTTCCTTGGGCAAGTATCCGGGACCACTTATTTTATCGTGTCTGTTTATGACTCTTCCCTGTTCATCAAATTGTGCTTGGTCTTGAATGATTTCAGCAATACGATCTCCAGAATACTGACATACATAATAACCGTCTATTCTTGCAGTCCATTTACGCAGATATTCTTCTGGGTTTTTATTAAATTCTCCCTTTAGTATCTCAATTTCGTGTTCGCATATCAAGAATGCCCCGTCGATATTCTTGTATATGTGGTTTTCAAGCGAGGCATCTCGTAATAATTCCTGTATCTCTGTAAGTTTGTCTTCTACAACCTTCATATCATCTGCTAGAATCTTTACAATCAATTGGCGAGTCTCAGACAGCAAGGAGGCAGGGGTGGAAGCAGGGGGTTTTGTAAAATATTCGGTATGATAATTTCTATGATTTTCAATTTCTGTAACGTGTTCTTTTAACAGTTTTTCATCTGTTCCAGGAGTCCAAGGACGCTTATTAAAGTATGGCAGCGTTTCTCTTTCGACTGAGACAAAGGAAAGCGGGAAACAACCGTATCCCGAGAGATATTCCTTGTCTGCCTCCTTCTTTGCCTTTTCAATCGGGCACGACTTTCCCTTGTGTCCAGTTGCCTTGCACATGGGGCACTTGGGTGCTCGATAAATTCCTCTAGTTAAAAAATCATCAAATCCAGTAATGTCAGAGGGAAGACATTCTTCTGGTGTGCCGTCAATAACACTGCTATCTGGAAATTCGATCGGGGGCGGGATTGCAACAACACCGAGACTTCCTACCCTTGACAAGAGCATGCGAGATACCAAAGTACCTCCATCCTCCTGTTTTAAAAGCCAATATCTTGATGATAATCCTGAATACCAAGGACTCTTGTAAACATCCAAGAGTTGTTTTGCAGGTTGCTCTTCCGTCACTTCGGGAAAACTTATTCCAGAAACTGCAGGGGTTGTTTCTACCAACGGAACGGGCGGAAACTTTGTAGTCCACAATTTTATAGGAACATCCTTTAGACGAATGTTGTAGACTTGCAAATAGCGAAGACCCTCCTTGTACGGATCCGACGTTTCAGGTACAGCATGTTCAAAAATGGTCTCCATATTCGGTAAAATTTCAGACAGGGTTTCCGTCGTATCCAAACGAACGGGTTCCAAGTGAGCAGACAGGAAGGGATGATCCGTTAACGGATTGGGAGGATCCATCGGAGGGTTGTCCACAATGTAACCAGAAAAGGCAGCAGCGTCCCTTGTGTCGATTCTAGGAACCTTTTCAATTTTATATGAACCGTCTTCGCGGAAGGTAGTCTTGGTATACTCATAATTGTCTAAAAATATGTACTCATTAATCCTTGTTTTTCCATTGACATATACTGGATTAGTGCCACTTGTATAATAAAATGCAGATTTGGGTAGCGAATCGAGCATTCGAAAGTAGTAATTTGGACTCAATTCTGTCTGTAGCAAACGAAAAGTATCCCAGTTAAACACGGTATTTTTTGCTTCCTCTGTGTTTATATAGTGTACCCAAGGAAGTACTTGAGGTGTCTTGTATTCTTTTTGTACATATCCGTCACTAGTCTCTTCGAGAATATCTTTATACAATTGTGTAAAAGCATCTACTTCGTATTCTACCTTTCGTACGACACCTCGTGCCACCTTTCCCGTTTTTGGCAGTAATTTTTGTACAAAATCAACCACTTGCTCATCCAATGTAAAAAATCGTATAGCAGAGGGTCTTTCAATTAGTTCATCAAATTCAAATTCTTCTATGACTTGATATTCTGATGCTGGATCGAACAAAAGTTCAATGTTATCCATTACTTTACCATACCAGAAATTGTAGCAGGGTCTTACATGAGGCCGTCGCAAAGTTCAATCACCTTCTTTTCAATTGAATTTAAAATCTCTTCGGGCGCCTTGTCAGTTTTAAAACGAAATTTCATTTCATTCTTCAAAGGATGTGGCACGTCATACGAGGCAAAGTCGCAGAGGTCATAGGCAATAATTTGTACAAGTGCTCCAATGGTATGTCCCTCTTCACTTGTGACATGATATACTCCAGTTTCGCTTTCCCGAACAATCCCATCCCTTGCCTTCTTCGTCCACTCTGAAATTCTTGCCTTGAGATTCTTGAGAGTCATTTTCAATAGTTCTACTGCAGGAACTACACCAATACTTTCAATGGTAAAGTCAAACCAATCAGGACGACCCTTTTCATTCACATGGTATGAACGTTGCTTGTAGAAATTCTTAAATGTCTCCTTGTCTTCATATTTTTCTGCATCTGCCTTCATTTTTTCTTCATCAATGTGATATGAATATGTTGCCTGACAGACTTGACAACCCTTTGGATTAAGCGTCAAACGTGCTTCAATATGTAGTTTTTCGCCCTTCTTGACTTTCATAAAGAAGATGGGAGTGTTTAGATCACGATCACGCATGAGAACATTGTTTGCGAAATCATCACTTGTAACAATTCGTGACTCGTCTGCTACAAGTCGCAGTGTAATTCTTGTATCACGAATGACATCTTCTTGTGCCGGATTGACATTTACGGGCAGCATTTCCGTACGATGACGAAGAACTTCGTGAGGCATCAGAGTGTCGTTTTCGAGAATTTGTACATCTGTAATTTCAACTGTAGGAGTTTCGTTGAGCAGCATGCGACGAATCGCATTTACAAATTGCACTGGAACATTTCGAACCTGAAATGTCAAGAGGTTTCCTCCCTTTAGCATCTTCTTTTCTGCCATTTGTATACTTTCCATCTCTCTCGTTGTCATTGTATTCGTTTTTATCTATTTAATTTTTAATGTCAACGAATCAATATGTTCCAATACTGTTTTACAGTGAAAGATGCGCAAATTCTGTAGAGGTAATAAAGACGATTCAAGCACTCAACAAGGCATCATTATTTCGCTTTGTTTCTGTTGATACTACCCCAAGACATCTCTTGCCTCCAAATTTACATGCAGTGCCATCTCTGTTTGTTCCAGACACAAAACAAATGATATCAGGTAAGACAAACATTTTTGCCATCCTTTCAAAACCCGTTCAAGCGCGGCGTGAAATTCCAACTCCGAGACAAGCACCTACTAAACCAGCAGATCCCTTATTTTGGTCGTTTAATGATAGTTCAAATCTCAGTTCTACGTATTCTTCGTTCGACGGAGTTACTCAGACACCCGATGATCAATTGAGATTTTCGTATTTGAATGGTGAAATTGTTACAACGGGTCAAGACACGACTCAGGGACCGCAGACGCAGAATTCTTTTGAAGGAAGCAAAACTGGACGAAATGACGATGTAATGGGTCGTCTCGAACAGATGCAGTCTGTACGTGAAAAGGAATATACACCCGTCTCGCGTCAATAGTTTAAAGATTTCTAGAATAGACTAAATAACAATGTCACAGGCAATTATTCTCAAGACATTTTTTCATCAACTCGTAGAAGTTGTAGATCAATTGGTTGAAATGTTTCCTGGAGATCAGAATTTTAAAATCTTTAAAACATTTCTTACCATGTTACAGAGAAGCAATCCTACGCTTGTAATTTCCACATTTTATGAACACGTTACGAAAAAGTATGAAAAACAAATTGATGCTCGCGACGAAGAGTTTTTGACTTCATACGAACCCGCAGAATACGGTTCAGATGTAACGGACATTTTGGCATCCGTGCGTCCTCACTGGAAGTCCCTGTCTCAGGAGAGTAAGGGTTCTCTTTGGCAATATATTTACATCCTGAAAGAGTTGTCGAAAAAGTATTACGTATAACAAGATTTTTTATACAAATGGAGATTTGTATTCACGATCAAACCCTTGTCGAATTTTATCAGAATAAAACAAACACGTCTGGCAATTCGGGTTATGATTTATATGTTCCTATGGATGTAGTTGTCCAACCACAACAGATTATCTTTTTGGATCACCGCGTGTCTGCAAAGACAGACTCTGGTTCTGGATTTTACTTGTATCCACGCAGTTCAATTTCAAAGACTCCTCTTCGTCTTGTGAACTCTGTAGGAATTATTGATCCGAATTATCGTGGCGGTCTTATTGCGGCACTACAGAATACTAGTAGCGAACCCTGCATAATTCAGCGCGGACAGAGACTTGTACAGATTTGTCTCCCTGATTTACGTCCATTTAAGGTATCCTTTGTAGATGAACTTGACGATACAGCACGAGGAGGGGCAGGATTTGGCAGCAGTGGTCTCTGATGTTCGATTTTATGAAGGTGTATTGAATTTAATGTGTGAAGGATTTCGTAAGAGAACTGGACTATTCGTTGCTGGGCACGGATGTCCCGCCGAATTTACATACGAAGGATATTTACAGTATGTGAAGTATCTAAAAAATAGTATAGAAACAATACGTTCTATAATAAAGTATATAGATGCCCAAGAAGCATACAAAAAAGGAGAAGATTCCCAAGGCGCTGCGTGAACAGGTTTGGGTTTCGCGCATGGGAAAAGTCTACGAGGGAAAATGTCCGATTGTTTGGTGTTCTAATACAATTAATGTTTATGACTTTCAATGTGGACACAATATACCTGAATCTCGAGGTGGAAAAACGGACCTTACAAACTTGATTCCTCTTTGTTCTCGTTGTAACATGTCCATGTCCAACATATATACAATTGACGAATGGAATAGAAAATCAAAATTGCCTGTAGTTCAAGAAGTTCAATGTTGTTCTTGTTTCATGTAGGACCGTCTCCGATAGGTCTTGTCCCGGGCATTCGCGAACGCAGGTCTTCAATATTTTGCCGCAATTCTTGTATTAGACGATATACTGGCACAAGCGTGCCCTGTTCACGAAATAGGTACTCACTGCAGTCCGGACACTGTTGAATTCTTCCAACCGGAATGTTAACGTCCCAATGATAACACGGATTCATTTTTTTCGTAGTATATACTGACAAAAATGAACTCGTAATCCGTTTTGAACAAAACGGATTGTATTTTGATTTACACGATACCAACAAAAAATGGTTGCTCAAACAAGTCATTTGTGGTTTGTATTTACACTAGAAGAGGGTGATATTCTAAACTGTCGTATATGTACGATGAATAAGGATATTGCTCTTGATTCTATTGTTTCTTTGGCAGAAAATGACGACAAGGACTCTGTTTGGTATAAACTTGTTCACTTTGAAACGGACGGAATGTTCGATTCTGGAGATACTATACACTTGGTTTTGAAATTAGAAGACGATGGAAAAATTGAAATCATTTGTGTAAAAGATCAATACGAAACTATTGATGCACAGATTCGTGAAAACGAAGTAGATTACTGGATTGATGATTTAGTAATTAGTTGACGGCAATGACGTTGCTGACGCATAACGAATATTGTCAATCACTGGAATAATTGTAAAGGTATACGTCTGCCCAGAAACAAGACCACCAAATGAGTAACTACTATTTTCTTGAAACCGTATTGTAGCATTGCTACTGGTTATGACATTTGTAGAGATTATAAGAAAGTAATCACTTCCCAACATTGGATAGTTGAAATTAAATGTTATCAAGACGCTTTTTTGTTGTGGTGTAACTTGAATATTAGAAGGTATCGGAACTCCAGTTGTTAAACAATCTGAACATGGAGGTAGTCCGTAATTTGTTCTAGGAAATAGAATAGACCCAGTTTCAAGAGCAGGACAGAAACGCGTTTTGAATTTATATTCCATTATATCTTCAAAACGGATTTGTTCTCTTTCTATTTCGTTCTATTTTGAACTTGTTCTCTTTCTATTTCGTTCTATTTTGAACTTGTTCTCTTTCTATTATTGAAACAATAAATGCCAACTATTCGCAAACTTCGTAAAGCACCTCCGTTACCGACGAATCCTAATGCCAGTTTAAATGAACTCAAAACATTTCGTTGCCTGTTAGCAGATCGATTTTATGATTATGATTTTCATCATGTCTACGAGTCTGTCTTCTTTGACAGGGTTGAACTAATAATGAAGACTGTAGACTTTGATTGTGGAAAAATAAAAGATGAACATTTTCTAAAAGAAATACGTGATCTTGGTAATTATATTGTAGACACCAGATCGACAGAGGTGAGGTTATTTATTATATTCTTTGATATGATCTTGAAATTCCTTGGTTAAAATTAAATTTCATTTAAAAAACCCTGTATGTTTAATATAAACATATGTAATGCGGACGTTGTTGTTTCTTTTTTCACTAGTTTCGTTTGCTACTGGTATTCCAAACTGTGACACCAAGGTGGATTTTGCGGTACAAGGAGAGTGCGTTATAAAGTCTAAATTAACAGAGCATACGCAATATGAATGTGCGTATGCTCCAGTTATGAATACGCTGAAACCTGGATATCATCTAAGTGAGAATGTATATGTATGTGAATGTGATAATTTTGCGTGTGAAAGTTTTTCAAATGTAAAGGAGGTCCCGATAGAATGGGAATTGAATGCAAATGATACTCCAACCGGAAATATTTATTCAAAAGATTCCGGTTGGGTGTTGGACATTCAATGCTCGAACGGATACGTTATTCATTCTGCATTAGATGGCAAATTTATATCTAGATCTCAATGTACAACTGTAAGAAATCTACAGGCTTCTGTAGTTCCCACAATATCCCGAACCGCGTCTGTTACAAGGTCACGCACTGCTACAACATCTCGTAGCATTTCTTCTACAGCATCGCGTAGTGCTTCTATTACACGAACACGCAGTCTAATAGTTAGCATTTCTTCTACAGCATCACGTAGTGCTTCTATTACACGAACACGCAGTCCAGCAATTAGCATTTCGTCTACAGCATCGCGTAGTGCTTCTATTACACGAACGCGCAGTCTAATAGTTAGCATTTCTTCTACAGCATCACGCACTGCTTCTATTACACGAACGCGCAGTCAAGCAATTAGCATTTCTTCTACAGCATCGCGTACTGCTACAACATCTCGTAGTTCCGCAGTTAGTAGTACTTCTACAGCATCACGTAGTGCTTCTATTACACGAACGCGCAGTCCAGCAATTAGCATTTCGTCTACAGCGTCGCGTACTGCTACAACATCTCGTAGTTCCGCAGTTAGTAGTACTTCTACAGCATCACGTAGTGCTTCTATTACACGAACGCGCAGTCCAGCAATTAGCATTTCGTCTACAGCGTCGCGTACTGCTACAACATCTCGTAGTTCCGCAGTTAGTAGTACTTCTACAGCATCACGCACTGCTTCTATTACACGAACACGCAGTTCAGCAA
>Ga0214923_10009483_pt1 | contig 10135 bp, 6 predicted proteins | sample LL1510_MetaG_FD_177993 | JGI IMG/M metagenome (GOLD analysis project Ga0214923, IMG submission 177993) | Freshwater microbial communities from Lake Lanier, Atlanta, Georgia, United States - LL-1510 | ecosystem: Environmental > Aquatic > Freshwater > Lake | place: USA: Georgia | collected 2015-10-15
TCAATCTTACCGACAATGGCCTGGGCGACTTTAAGGGCCAATGCGGGGTCTATCTGCCGGGGTGCTGTCTTTACCTTAGGAGCCGCTTCAGATGCCTCAGCGTGGCGCAAATCGGCCTCTACGGGCGCTTTAAAGGTAGTCTGAGCAGCTAGCGTAGTAGCCACAAGTGCAGATGAGCTTACAGGCACGATCTGTGAGCTGAGCACCGCAGTTGGGGCAGGTGCGGATGATTTCTTCGGCACTGCTGTAAAAATCAGGCAGCGCTTGTGTGGCAGGTCCCCCTTTGAGCTGGCAATCACTTTCAGGTCCGCAAGAGACACCTCCACAGCATACGTCTCTTTCCCCTTGCCGCTCATCGTTGGGTCCGCCCATTGTACCTTCCCTTCAACCATCGCAGCACAGGTCATGTGCCCGTATGTCTTCCCTGGGTTTCGCTTCTGGTGCGCCTTATGCCAGGCGCTCATCTGGACGGTTGCAGGGTAGCCCTTTGCCTGCTGCACGTTAATGCCGACGACTGCGCCAGCCTTGAGTGCGGCAACCACTTCATCCCATGACTTAGCGTACTTAGGCTTTAAGCCAACAAGTGGCGCTGCCTTCACTAGCTGTGGGAGTGTCGTGGGCGTACCCTGCCCCTGCACATCTTTTCTGCCAACCTTTTCCAAGAACTTGATTCCGTCTTTTGACGTGTAGGTTGATCCGGTAAGGAAGTTAGCTGCGGCCATCAGCGTCGCTGGGGCGCAGTCGTCCATCCATCCGCCCTTCTCGATGCTGTCTGTCTGTGTTACAATCTTTAGAATCATGGTTTGCTCCCATTAACCCATGCAAGTAGTCCGCCTAATCCGCTCACTCCAAGCAGGGCAATGATAAACTTAGCAAGTCTGTATGCTCCGCGAGTTTCTGCTAGCTCAACCTTGATCTCAGCCAAGTCGCGCTCAATGCGCTCAAGGCGTTCAAGGACCTGGCTAACATCAGTTCTAGTCATTCGTATATACGGTGTTGCATTTACTCAGCAGCTTCATTGCTCGCATCCGGATTTGGGATCATGTCAACCCCGCACACTCCACATACAAGTTGTGGCAGTTGACCGTTTTCGGTTAGCTTAAGCATTGTGTTTGCAGGTACTCCGTTGTTTGGACATCCTTCAGTTTTGCAACTAACCTCAACACTTGCAAATTCCATAATTCACCTCATGTCTTAATAATAAATGACGTTAGGAACGATTTAGGTGAAATTACTGATCCAACACTTGATGATGTTACGTTTGTTGTAGCCAGAGCAGTGACAGATCCAGTCATAGTATGCGAAAGCGTTGCACTTGGGCCGCCAGATGTTGTTGATGCAATATCAGTAGTATGTGTATGCGTGCTGTTTGGAATTGTTGCTGTTGTTGCTCCGCCAGAGTAAGAAAGTGTAAATGTTGCGCTTGGCGCTCCAGATGCCGTTGCTCCAGGATCAACGCTGTGCGTGTGCGATGCATGGCTGGAAACAGCAAAAGTGTCCGCGTGGCTGTGACCGATATTTGTTGTGTGGGTGTGTGCCCCAACTGCAACTGAGTTATTTGGTCCAAATGACCCACCAGTATTTGTATACCCAAATGCAACAGAAGAATATCCACCAAGGAATTTATCTCGCAAATCTGGAACAGTAAACGTTGCGCCAGGTGTCTCTCCACCAGTTGCAATAGTAATTGCAAGTGCTAAATCGGGATATGAAGATGTATTGTATGTTGTTCCATCGCAAAATAGCCAACCTGTTGGCGCTGAATATCCAATATATGGAAAAATTACACCAGTTGGAAATAATGTACCTGGGGAAGACCATGTCGTGTCGTAGTTAGTGCTGCTTTGCTTGGTCAGCACCTGTCCAGCCGTACCGCCAGCGGCTACTCCAGGCCCAGTAGCTCCAGTAGCGCCCGTCGGGCCAGTCGGCCCCGTAGCACCAGTGGCTCCAGTAGCGCCAGTCGGACCAGTCGGACCCGCAGGGCCAGTGTCGCCTGTATCGCCCTTCGGACCCGTAGGGCCAGTAGCGCCAGTAGGTCCCGTAGCGCCAGTGGCGCCCGTGTCGCCCTTAAGACCTTGTGGGCCCGTAGGGCCAGTCGCTCCAGTCGCTCCAGTAGCGCCAGTAGGGCCCGCAGGCCCAGTATCGCCAGTGTCACCCTTAGGGCCCGTAGGACCTGTAGCGCCCGTTGCGCCAGTAAGACCAATTGGACCCTGAGGCCCCGTAGCACCCGTAGCACCTGTATCTCCCTTCGGACCAGTCGGTCCCGTAGCTCCAGTGGCCCCAGTTGCCCCTGTGGCACCAGTAAGCCCGATTGGACCCTGCGGTCCTGTAGCGCCCGTGGCGCCAGTTGCTCCGGTTGGGCCAGTAGGCCCAGTTGGACCAGCCGGTCCAGTAGCGCCAGTTGCGCCAGTTGGCCCGACAATCGTCGCAGCATCAATTACCTCAACGGTGTGAACGACCTCAGAGGTCGTAACTTCGTTAAGCGTCTGCTGGACTTCTACCTGATCGCTCACGCGTGGGTGATCTCCGGGCTAATGTTGAGCTTCCCCTGGAGGATGCGTCGCACCTCTCCGGTGGAAGTCTTCTGAATTTCAATGTCGTAGTATGCCGTAGTCAAAGTTGAAGGAGAGATGGCGGTGGTGTTGGCAGGCGTAACGCTGAATACCAACACCCCTGTCGCCTTGTTCGTCTCGTCAATGGCAATCGTAGGGCTCCCGCCTTCCGACGTCAGGATCAATGATCCTGCCGACGACTCGCGGACTTGCATACGATATGTCCAGCCAGTCAAGTTCACCACGCTTCCGGAGGCGTCCTTGTACGTCACAGTAAGCTGGAATGTACTGCCCCTTTCAATCGTTGTGTTATAGACTGGTGCTGCCATTTACTTCTTCTTTCCCTTCTTTAGCAGGGCCTTCTCGCCCATTTCGCCCTTGCGGCCCTCAGCCTTCTCATGCTTCTTTTTTGCCCCTAGTGACTTATACCGCTCAATCTTTGAGCCGTACTTTTCAACCAATTTGCCTGCCATTCCTACTTCCCTTTCGGCTTGGCGCCCCGGAGGGACTTGCCAGTTGCGGCAGCCTTCTGGAACTTCGCCTTGCCATACTTCTTGCGACCAATCGCTGCCGCTAGCGCTCGGGGGTCTTTGACCCCTTTCTTTGTCAACTCTTTGGTAAGTTTCTCAAAACCTACGTATGCCATACTTCCTCCTTATGGTCCAATGTGTGGTGAAATCTTAATTGATTTCTGAGTAATTGGGTCAAGGCTTGGCATAAACTGATCATGCTGCTTGTTCTTGTTGCCAAACACATCAGACCAAATGTAATCTGCAATTTCAGATCCAGCAAACGACCCACCAATTGCACCGAAGCCACCGCCAAATGCCCCTACTGCACCGCCAAGAAGGCCACCAATGGTCATCATCGCAGCCCGTCCCATGTCTCCGCCAGTGACGGCAGTAAGTCCAAGGTTTGCAGCTGCACCAATGAGCCCGACCTTCGGTGCATACTTTGCTGGCAAGAAGTTAATGGAGTTGAACCCAGCAGATACTGCCAGTGACGTTGGGTCAAGGTATCCCTTCCACGCCATGTACGCTGCGTCTGCAGCGAACCCAGCTCCAAATCCTCCACGTCCATGGAATGCCTTCATTGATCCAGGGGCTTCTCGTAGTGGCCGCCCAATATCGCTCAGCGCCTTTGTCCAAGGTAGCCCAAGACCACCAAACATCTTCCCCTGTTCATATGCCATCATCGCGTTGTGATCAGGAGACCCAACCTCAGGGTGGAACCCACCCTCTTCTGGAAGTGGGCCAGTGCGTAGTTCTGCGCCAAGAGTTGAGCGCTCAGTATTTAGTTCGCTCTGCGTTCGCGCATCAATCTCGCCTTCTGGAATATCTGCGCCGCCAACGATAACTCGGCCTGTCTCTGGGTCAATGCCAAGGTCTCTAGCATAGCGGCCACCTAGAGCAACAGTATCACCGCGCTCTCTGGTGTCTTGTGTATATCGAACAAACTTCTCAATGTCCTTGAAGTTTCCGTTAATTCCGTGGTCAAACAAACGGTGAGTAATGTTATATGGTCCGGACTTAACCAATTCTGCGTAATCTAGCCTTGAAACTACATCTTCGTATGTTACTGGTGTTCCATCCGGCTTAACGTATCCAGAAAGTAGGTCGTTAACAAATACTTTTACAGTGGAGTCTAGCTTGCCTTTGTCTATCTCAGAGAACAACTGCAAAATAATATCAGAAATTGCGTTCCACTGTTGCTTCCTTCGGATAACAACCATTCTCTTGTTATCTTCAACTCGAAGCGCACGAACTCCTTCGTCCATAGTTCCAGCGACTGGTGGCTCGCCCATAACCCCAGCTCCTGGGATAACGTTGCTTTTCCCAATGCTAGCAGTCTCTGCTTGCGCAATAAGCGCTTTGCGCGCAGCAGTATCGCTAGCCACTGTAGGCTCTGACGACTTCACTGGCTGAACGGCCATGATTGGCCTTCCGTCAGGTCCAACGCCCATTGTGCCGTAATACTCTCGCCCGTTGTAATTAAATGAAAGCTCGCGCATTAGGTCAGGAGTCGCGTTTTCTCCGTAAAGAACCCATGCTCTCTTAATGATCGCCGCTGCAGCTGCTTCAGGACCTTCGTTAAACAAGTCAAGAATCTTGCTCTGGCCAAGAACATTCCTAAGCACAGCAGGATCTTCATCGCCAATCATTGTAGCAGCAAGCCTGCTGGCAATTTCTTCAACTGGGTCGCCCTTAATTCCCATCCCGAGTTTTGCAGTAACATCCGGCGTGTTATCGGCCTTGACGGTTACCGTTGATACATCTCGCAAGATGTTCTGGTAATTTGGAACTCTTTCCCCTCGCAACAGCGCTTCATACTGGCGCTTCAGAATAGCAAGTTCTCTTGCATCCTTTACCCCACCAGCTGCTTGTTCAATCTGTGCAATCCTTGCCTCAAGTTGCTTCTTTTGGAATGACTTAACTTCCAGTGGATCTGGTACATTGACTGGCTTCTCTTGGAGCACCAATCCAGTCTCTGGATCAACAACTTCTTTAAGACTTAGTTGCTTCTGGAGTGTCTCCAGCACCCGAAGGTGGGTTTCGGCCTGCCTACGGAAATCAGGGATAATTGGCTGATCGTAGTTGGTTCGTGAAAGAGATGTCGGAGCCTTAAATGTTTCAGCAAACCTGTAATGCTCTTCGTCAATCAGCGAAGATACAGTAGACGCAATAGCCTGCATAGTTCTAACATCTGCGCCTTCCGTTCCAAGAGGCTTGAGGTCAGTGCCGTACCCAAGAGCATAGGCTAAACGGTATGCCAGACGAGAGATTTCATCTGTGGCCACCAGTAGATCATCAATGGCCTGCGATCGATCTCCAGCAAAAATCGTTGGATACTTTGCTGTAACATCTGTGGCCTTTGATACCAGTGTGTCCTTGCTGTACAGTTCAGGATTTCGCCCGGTAGCCAAGACTTCACCGTTATCCAGGTAGTACTTGCGTGCCTCATCTGAAGCGGCAGAAACAAGTTTAGGCTTACCGTTCTCATCCCTAATTCTTACCAAGTCAACTGGAATATACTTTTCTGGCTTCTTTACTGTCTTAACCTCAGGCTGACTGAAGTCAGTCCCGGCCATCTTCTCTGCTTCTGTAGTCGTTGGCTCTACTGGGTATGCACCGCCAGATCCTTCAGCAAAGTTCGTGTATTGCTGTTTTCCAGAAATCGCGGTCCATCGTCTACTCGCGTCAGCAAACATGATGTCTCGCTCTGGTGAGTCCCACATTGCAATAAGTCGATTGAACCTCTTTGAAAGGTTCCACCGTGAGGACGGAGACGCAGAGATGATGTCGCCTGCTCCTCCAGCAATTGACGTCCCGATCATGTTTTTAAAGTCTGTTTCTGTCATGTTCTCGCGGAGAGCTTTCATTGATTGATCAAAGATCTCCTTTGACGTCCATGAACTTGGTGTCTCAGCAAGAATGTCAATCTGGCTAATAATGAAGTCAAGTTTAGCCAGACGATCAGTTTCAAAGGTGTTCTCGCGACCCTTTGGCAATCCACCAGAAAGTGCTTCAGCCTTGAACGAAATGTCTTCAAATGACTTGTTGCCACGTGCCTCGCGCAAAAGTTGCTCTCGGCGGTAGTCAATGTTCTTGGCGTTCTTTCCGCCGGCCTTAGTGGGGACGATATTGCTTGTTGGAGTCTCAACACCACGTTCCGGCACTTCAATTGACTTAAGTCGGAATGGATTCTTGGCGTCTCCAGTCGGCTCAACCATATATGGGAGCACCTTGGGGAATCCATACGCCTCAATGAAGGCAGGATCAGTGCTAATAATGGCGCCACCTGGCAAAACGCGCACGGTGGATGACACGTAGGTCTGTGGAGAGATAATTCCGGTGACGGTTTCGGCAAATAGGTTAGGAAGACTGTTCCCCTTTGGCCCAATGATGCCCATTTTGCTTGCGGTACCAAAATCTACGGCAATTTCAATCGTATTTAGCTTGTTAATGAGTTTTTCGTCTGGATTTGCTCGGTACTGTGCCGCAATTTCAATTGGATTGATCTCTTTTGTGCCAACTCGCTCCAACTTTGCAATGGGACCGACAAGTTTTTCGGTCTTAGCAACCTTTTCAAGCGATGCAGCGTAGCCGCCAGTGAGGTAATTCTTTAGTAGTTCGTCAAAAAGGTCAGTTTGAGCGGCCCCAACCTTGAGATTTGACTTCAAAATGTTGCCAAGACGCACAAGAACAACCTTGTTTGGGTATTCTCCAGCCGCAAACAACTGCGTTGCAGCAGATTCGCGAGCAAGTGCTGCACTTACAGCTTCATTTGTCTCTAATCCTGGCTGATATCCGCCCTCAAGTTGGAAGATTGGCTTGTTTGTTCCGCGAGCGGAGCGTGTGAACCCGGAAGGAGTAGGCACAACACGCTCCGCAAGCGCGGGGAATAGGTTCATTGTTGTTGCAACAGCCTTACTTACCCTGGCAGTTTTCTTAGAAGCTTCTTTGGCAGTTAACTTTTGCCCACTAGGAGCCAATCGGAACCCATACGATTCCTCTACCGCTGCCTGGAACTTGCGCTCGGCGCTTTCAACTGCTCTCTTCTCTGCCTTTTCTTTTGGAACTGGCGGCGGAACAAGTGAGTCAACAAATCGCTGCTCTGGTAGCGAGTGGTCTACCTCTCCAGCCAGTGGACGGTTATAAGCCTTTGATACCTCTCCAATGTTCCCCATCTCAATACCCATGGCCCGAGCATAAGCTTCAGCCTGTCGTCGAGTAAACTTGGAGATCTTGTTAATTTCTTCTTCGCTTAAATTCTCGCCGCGAGCTACCATCTTGCTTGCAAGTTCCGCTCCAGGCGATAACGTTCCGCGCTGGGCTTCTCCTCCAAATCGTTGCATCTTGGTTGCCTCAATGGCAAGCGCTGGATCAGCGTAATCTTTAAGGATTGACGAGAGCTTCATAATTACAAGCGACAGATCTCGTGCGTTTTTTTCAGAGAGCGTACCGCCCTTACCAAGACGACTGTCTGGAGTGATGCCAACCTGGTCAAACTTTCGCTTGGCGTCGGTTACTGCCCGAAGAGCAATAACAAACTTGCGCATGGTCTCCTCAATTCCAGCCTTCGTTTGCATTGTATCAGGGCTGTCGGCAGTTGGGATTCCAAATGACCGCGTCTTGTTAGATGAAAGATCTACGCCATTCTCTGCGGCAATGTCGGCAATGACGTTTGGAATTGTTTTACCCTTGACACTTGGGTCTAGCTGCGCAAGTTTATCTTGCACTGTTGAGTCGTAGTATGTTCCAAATGCAGATGTAGCGCCGATAGTTCGGCTAAGACGAGTCCGCGCAGAAGCATCTGATACCTTACCAACTGCAAGTTCAGAAAGTTTTGACCAAGCACGGAGAATCCCAGAGTCAAGTTTGCTTTCCTGTAGTACGCGTTCTGCCTGAGCCTCAAACGCTGCCTTGCTTTCAGCTGTCTTAGCCATTGCCGCCTTTGTTTGGAAGGATGCTGCGACTTCAACTGCTCGATTTACTGTGCCGCTTACGTAATAGTTTTGCTTAGATCGGAATTTTCCAAACCGATCAATGGTTGGGAAGTATTTCCAGTTTGCATCAGACTGGGCCCACTTTACGAGCATATCGTGCTCTAGGATGGCCGCCGGGTTAGTGCTATTTGGAAGGCTGCGTGGTTGCTGCTTCGCCATTGAGTAACCTTGGCTGAGCGCCCGAAGGAAACCAGACTCAAGGCCGTCTCCAGTCCAGTGAGATGGCTTTCGCGTAGCAGCTTTGCCCGTGTAGTGTGACTGCTTCGCAATCCATTCTTCAGGCGTGATGCCTTCCTGCGCAGCAACCTTTTCAATACCAGCAACAAGCTGTGGGTGCTGGCGCAGCTTCTCCGCAATGATCTTGCCCATGATCTCTTCTGCGCGCTGTAGATTGGCCGCATTTCTTTCTGCGCTAAGCTTTGGAGATTCGCTCAGGTTAAGTTCGTTCTGGTAGTAGAAGAACGCGTGCTCTGCAGATGGGAACACCTTGCCTTCGTAAACGACAGGATACTTTTGTTCAATGCTGCCTTGCGCATACGAGTCCTGTGGATATTGTCGTCCGCTTTCCGTATCAACAAAGTTGGCAAGATCGTTAGTTGGGTTTGTTAGCGCAGCGCGCAATCCGCGCTCAAATGCGGACATGCCGTTGACGTTCTTGCCAGCTGCACTATAGATGTTGTTTGGGATGGCGGCAGCGTTTAGCCGTGCGTTACCGGTGCGTGGTGGCTCAGGGGCCATAGGCGCAGTTGGAGCAACGGCAGCCGCAGAAAGCTTAGTAAAGCTTGGGTCAAATTTATTCCCGTCTGGACCATATGTGTACCGCATTGGCTGCTTAATTACTTTAGCGCCCTCTGGGGCCGCAGCAGCTCTTTCCAAAATAAAGGTCTTTGAGTTGGGTCTAAGAACTTGATCTAGAAGCTTGCCGCCCTGCTCCTTAATTCTTGCAAAGTTCCAGCCCTCTGTAGCTTCCCACTTTGCTACGTCAGCAGGATTGCTAAAGTCATACTTAACAATCTCTTTAATGCGCCAAACGCCCTTAACTCCGTCTTGGCTAAAGTCTAGATAATTACCAACCTCAGCACCGGCAATAGCCCTGGTTGTTGATGTTCGAACACCTTCATTCATTGCATCTGCAGTTGTGCGAATTTCCGCTTTCGGACGCGGGAATGCCGGCTCTCCGGCGGCACCTGCTACTTTGTTCTCGTATGCCTGATCAACATCCATTGTCTTAACAGGCGCAGGGCCAACTTCAATCTTGTTCTGCGCAGCAGTTTCGGAAATTTTTTGTGGAATTTCAGCTGCTGGTGTTGGCTTAGCAAAGTCTGCCTCACCGTTGCGCATTACAAACGGATTTGAGATACGAATTTCTGCCTTTGGCTCAACGTACATTGCTGAGCTGTCTGGTGCCGCAACGTCTGGCTTTGGACCGTAGACGTCAAGGTCTGATCGCGGAATAGCTACAATGTCGTAACCTTCGGATGTTGGCTTGCCCTCAAGCGCTCTCATCGTGGAGATCTCGTTAAAGATCTGTGTGTTTACTTCTTCAAGCGTGTCAAAAAAATAAATACGGCCGTCGGCATCTGGCTTAAGAACGCCATTAGCAATCTTATCGCCATTGCCAGCTTCCGTGTAGTGGTAGTAGAAAGCGTCTTCGCCGTTCATTCCTTTACGTATATCCGGAGTAGCTGTGGTTACCTTTGGAGGGTTCTTTGCTTCTTCTTCAAACTTAACAAAGTCTTCTGGCCTCATACCAGTTGCGTTGTCAATTCCAAGCTTTGCAAGTTCTTGATCTAGGATCTGCGCAATCCTAGGAGCGTTGTCGCGAAGTTTAGCATAGCCAGTTCCAATACCCTTGCGAGGGAATACAATAATCTTACCGGATTCTTTTGCCTGGCGAAGACTTGCAATCTGCTCGTTCATAAGCTTCCGCCATGGGTCGTTTAGCCCTTCAAGGTAATCGTCCTTCAGGTATTTAATCGGACCCTTCGCCTCTCCTCCGCCACGCGTAGGGATACCTATGATTGTAAATCCTGCCTGCTTAAGTCGGTACGCGGCAAGTGCCTGGCCGGCATTGGAC
>Ga0214923_10009485_pt1 | contig 10135 bp, 14 predicted proteins | sample LL1510_MetaG_FD_177993 | JGI IMG/M metagenome (GOLD analysis project Ga0214923, IMG submission 177993) | Freshwater microbial communities from Lake Lanier, Atlanta, Georgia, United States - LL-1510 | ecosystem: Environmental > Aquatic > Freshwater > Lake | place: USA: Georgia | collected...
TATTATGGAATATACAAATAGACACAAAATTATACTGATAAAATGTTATGATAAAAATAAAATTCCATTTAGTGCTTTTGTGTTGGTATCAAAAGAAGAAGAAGATAAAATTAATATTAAATCTAACAATATTGATTTAACAAAATACAATGTTATTTATAAAACTATTGGACACAATCCAAATACTAAAATAATTGAACTAATTAAAGAATATGCTCAAGATTTTTTTAAATAATATTTAAATTTTTTTTAATTTAAATATCAAACTTCATTATTAATTAAAACTAAAAATTCACATTGTTATTGATTTCCAGATAAATTTCAAAAAATTAAAATTTTATATTTTTCATATTAATATAAGCAATATAAAATTTAAACAAAAACTTAATGTTTTCTAGCTTTTGACAATAGTTTAACTAATTCTTGTTTATTTAGTTTGCTATAACCTTTAATATTTTGATGTTTACACATATGTTGTAAACAATTTTTACACATTTTTTGGAGAGAAGAATTATTTAAGCTTCTTTTTCTTCTTGGTGATGAAGACTTTTTTAGACGATTATTAAGGAGTTCAACTCCTTCTTCCATATCTGTATAAAATCTTTCTTTAGCGTCAGAAAAATTATTATTATAGTAAACAACATAGCTTTGTCTATTTAAAGAATAAACAACCTCATAAGGTTGTGTATTATATTCTGGGCGATATTCTCTTGCGCTAGGAACTGTTAAGTGTGAGACTTGTTGTAGCCACATTTTATAAAGTCCATTCTGATATCTATTAGGAATTATAGTTGGATTGCTAAAAGTAGTAATACGATCTGGAACAAAAATTCCAAAAGTTGGGTCTTCTGCCATTTATTATAATTAAATTTATTATTTTTTATTATATAATTTATTAAAAATGAAGTTTCTCTTGATACACTAATATAACAATTGTTAATTTATGGTGGAATTGGAATTGGATCAAGTATAGATCTTCTATTATTTGGATCTTCTGCTAATAATCTTGCAATATCAGGACCATAAGATACTTCCATATACTCATATAATTTTATAAAAGTATCATGTCCAAAAAAATCAATCACATCTATTTCATTATACTGCAATTCAACAAATTCTGGTTTATTTCCATGATAAATAGATAATAAAAGTACACCTAATTGCCAAGCCATTGTATCTAATTTTTTTCTTTCAGTATCTAATAATATAAAACCGTTACTATATCTATATTCATATGGTGGATATGTAGCTATATATTCATTATGATCATCTTTAATTGCACTTCCTAAATCTCCAAGTAAAATTCTAACTTGATCTAATTTTTTACGGTCATCACATTTATATAAAACATTATCAAGCTTGAGATCAGTATATACATAGTTATTATTTAAATTATATATACATACCATTTGTTGTCTTACTTCTTCTGCTATTGATAATATTTTTTTATGTAATTCATAAACAGAAAGAGAAGCTGAATTTAATTTTGTAAAATATTTTCTTAGAGTGCCTTCAGCTAATTCCATAAAAATACAATGATTTTCAAGATTACCATTAACATATAATGAAACACCAGCTGGTTTAGATAATAATGTTTTACAATCAGAATTACAAAGATCTTCTGCTATTTTTTCTTCTTTGTTATTTTTACAACATTTAATTGCAATATTAATTTTATATATATTTTCATAAAAATGATATACTTTACCATATACACCTGAACCAATTTGATTAACATAGTTAAAAGTAAATACATGTGGTGGAATTATAAATACAATTGGACCCATAGGATCAGGTTGATTAATAACAGAACTTTGATATTCTGATGAAAATAAATATTTATTAAACATAGTTTGATTTTGTTTGTTTTCTTTTCTAGGTTCACAAATAATAAAAGAAGCCATTTTATATATAAAAAAGTTTATTTTAATATAAAAAATTAAAATAAACTAATAATTTATGGTTGAATTGGAATAGGATCTAGTATAGATCTTCTATTAATTGGATCAATTTGTATTAATCTTGCAAGGTCAGGACCATAAGATTGTTCCATTAATTGATATAATGTTGCAAAAGTAGTTCCAACATCAATACCTCTAATTCTATGATATCCTAAATCAGCAAATTCAGGTGTTCCACCATGATAAATAGATAATAAAAGTACACCTAATTCCCAAGCCATTGCATCTAATTTTTCTCTTTCTGTATTTAATATTAAAATTCCATCACCATTTCTATGTTCATATGGTGGATAAGTTGCAATGTATCTAGAAGCTAGTCCTACTGCACTTCCTAAATCTCCAAGAAAAATTCTAGTATCATTTAATCTTGCAGGATTATCGCATTTAAATAAAATATTATCAACTTTAAGATCTGTATATACATAATTATTATTTGAATTATATATACAGACCATTTGTTGTCTTACTTCTTCTACTAATGATAATACTCTTGTATTTAATTGATCATCAGTAAGATTAGGAACAACACTTCTTCTTAAATCTCTTAAATAGTTTCTTATATTGCCTTCTGCTAATTCCATAATAAAAGGATACCTTACTAATGTACCATTAATAATTAAACTTTGTCCAACATATTTAGAAAATAATGTACGACAATTATTTAAAATAAGGTGTTCTGATATATTTATTTCATCTCCATTTCTACAACATTTAACAGCAATATTAATTCTATTACGATTATCACGATAATGATATACAGCTCCATTTCCACCTTCTCCTAAGAAACCTACTCTTACAAATTCAAAAACATTTGGTCCAAATCTACATACAATATTATCTCCATAAGTTTGTGATACAGTAGTATAACGATTAAATTGTGTTAACATTAAATCTCTAAATAAATTTTGATTAACTAAATTTTCATTACGAAATCCACACATAGGTACAGCTAATGCCATTTTATATTATATTATAATATAATATAAAATATAAATTTTAATTATTTTCTTCATTACATTTTTTACAAGTTTCTGTCCAAGTTGAAGGTATTGTTTCAATATTACATTCAACAAATTTTTCATACATATTTATAGTTGGAACTACATAATTATTACAATCTGGACAAATTTTATAATTACTTGATAAACGAACACTAAAACCAGATTTATAAAAAATATCTAAAAATATATTCATTAATGTATGTTCTTTTGATTCAAAATTATTTATAAAACTTACAATTATAACTTGTGCTGGAATAAAATTATTTTGTTTACAAATATAATGCCAATTTTGTGTTAAATGTGGATAATTAGGACAATATCTTCTTGTAAAACCTAAAATCCAATTTGGAAAAACATTATTTATAATACTATAGATTGTTCCTATTGTTTGTGCATTTTTTATTTGATTAACAATATCATTTAAATTATCAGGATCTTTAAAATTATCTTGTTCCATTTATTTTAAATTTTATTTTTATTTAAATTATAATTTATTTATTTTTTCCAAATAAACTTGATATATCATTAATTTTTATAATTTTAAAATCTTGAATTAAATTATCAATATAACTTAATTTACTATTATATTTAATTTGTGATATATATAAAAAATATTTTGATGGATCTGTTGTATATATTCTTTTCTTTTCAATATAAATTACACAATCTGTACCAATCAAATAAATTATACGATATTTATTTAATATAAGTTTATATTTTTCATATTGATCATCATTAAAATCTTTTAGATTTAATTTACATTCAAATATAGTATTAGTTCTAATATTAATAAAATCAAAAAAACAATTTTTAAATTTAAATTGTGTATTAATTTCTTCACCATATTTACTTTTTAAAATTACTTCCCACCAATCTTCTTGTTTTTTAGATCTTTCTTTTGCTATTTTAAAAGAATTAACACCATTATAAGTTATTCCACCTTCTCTTTTTATATCTTCTATAATATATGGTATATTTGGAAGTTCATAAGCATATAAAAAATCTTTTAAAATATTTCTTGATAATTCAGTTTCATTTTCAAACTCTTGTAACCATTTATTAGGTGCTTTTATATTAAAAGGATTATCTTTTTTATTTTCAATATTTTGTATAATTTGGTTTTTAAAATTTATTATCATATTAAAATAAAATCTATAACATTTATTTTCATTTTCATTTAATATTTCAATATTAGGTTCATTTAATTTAAAATATTTATAAGTTGATAAAAAAGAAGAATCTTCGCTTTTTTTATCTTCATTTATAAAATATTGTAATGGATTATAATCTTTAATTCTATTAAATAGATAAACATAATTATTTTTAAACCAATCTTCATTTAATAGCCATTTACAATATTGTCTATCTCTTAATAATTCAGATAAAGTTTTACCATTATATTTACCAAAAGTAATACTATCTTGTGATAATGACATTTAACATTTAATAATAATTATTTAAATTAAAACTAATTTATATTTTGTTTTAATTTGCATTTGTAATTAAAAAATTTAATTTATTATTAGATAAATGAATAAAAATAATTTAAATTTACTAATCATATTATATATTATTTTAAGTTTAATTACAGTTTTATTTATAATTTGCTTTACAAAAATAAAAATAAAAAAAATTGTAAATATTCTATTTGGAATATTAATTTTTCTCATTGGTTTGAAAGAAGAAAATACTATTTTATCTTTAATAATTATTATTATTGGTGTATCAATAGTTGTATATGAAATTGATTCTTTAAAAAAACAATTTGATAGTTCAATTTCAAACCCAGCTTCTTGGTAGTTTAGAACATAAAAAATTGATGCAATTCTAAGAATAGGTTTTTTTAATTAGATTTGAATCAGAGATTGGAATAAAGTAAAGGTTAAATAAAATTTAATAAAATATTTAAACTTAATTAAGTTTAAATATCAAAATAAATTATAAATTTATATAATTAATTATCTACAAAGTTTAGTATGTTCTTTTGGAACATTTGTTTTAATTCCATATCTTGTTGATAATGTAGTAAGTGCTTCTTCTGCTGATTTAACTTCTGCATCAATCTTTAATGCAGCTGAAGCTTTTCCTAAAAATTCCCAATTAGTTACAGCTTCACGAAATCTAGATTCACATTCTTCAATATGTTTGTTTAATGCTGCTTTTGAGTTTAAAATAGAACCACAATATTTACAAATTTCTCTTTGTCTAGATGGCGGAACCAAAAATGTATATACAGTAGGGTAATTATTTTCTCTTCTTGTAATATATTCAAGTTCACCCATAACTACTTTTTTATCAAAAATTTCTTTTAATCTTGTTTTTGAACTTTTAAGATCATCATATTGAAGTGACATTTCAATATTATCAAATATATTTGTTAATATATCATATACAATGCCATATCCAACACCAGGACGAAATTTATTATCTAATATATATTCTGTTACACCAATTACAGCTTCAAATACATCTTCAAGTAAATTCTTTTTTCTTCTTGATAATTCATCATCTGATGCATTAATAAATGACCAAAAACCAAGACTTTGTCCAATTTCAAAAAAAGTTTTTTTAGCACCATAATTAATTCTTAAGTGTGCAACAACTTGAACACCAGAAGGACAAAATAATTGTGGATATCTTTTATATGCATACCATACAATAAACTTATTTGCAGATACATCACCAAGTTGTTCAAATACTTCATAATTTACTTCAGCATTTACTGTTTCAGAAGTAAATGCTTGACCATATAATAACATATTTTCATCATTTGTTAATAAATTAATATATTTAGGTTTTAGTTTTCCTCTTTCAAGAAATGAAATAATCATATTCTTAAATTCAGTACCCCTTCCTAAATATATTCTATCTTCAGAAGTTGCAGTTGCCATTTCCTTTTTTATTATTAATAAGAATTTTAAATTCATTTTATTTACTACCATAAGATTGCATTGTCAAATATCTATTTGAATTATATCTTATTTTTTGTAATTTTTCATCTGGTATATCATTTATTACTGGAGGCAATTTGCCAACCTTTGAAAATACAGAAGGAATTCCAACTGTAATATATGGATCCATAATTGGATTTTCTGGTAAAGAAGAATCATATTTACTTATAGTTGAATAACAAGGCAATTTAGTTGACATTTATAATATATAAATAAAATATTATAATATTATAAATGTCTTTATCACAAACAAGAAAAGAAATTACTTATAATCAGACAGAAAATATATTTGAATTTAATTGTCCACATTGTGATTCTATTGTAATTGTTAATTTTAATGAAGTAAATTGCCAAATTTTTAGACATGCAGTATTAAAAGAAAATGGAAATCAAATTAATCCACATGCTTCAAAACAAGAATGTGATGATCTAATTCAAAATAATTTAATTTATGGTTGTGGTAAACCATTTAGAATATATAAAGATAATAATAGTTTAAATTGGAACTATGTTGATATATGTGATTACATATAAAATTTTATTTTTTTATATTTAATACACATCTAATTATCAATAATAAAAATAATAAAAAAACTAAAAACATTAAAAAAGAATTTAAATTTGAACTTGATTTTATGTAATCATTAAATCCTTCAAGTATTGAAGTTTTTTCATTATTTAATAAAGATGATGAAGTAGGTGATGAAGTTGGTGATGAAGTAGATTCAGAAGTAGGTGTTGGACTTATTTGAACTTCTTCATTATTTTTTAATTCAACCTTATTTTCACCTTCAAATAAAACTTTTCCATCTTTTCTAGGATAACCTAGCCAAATTTTATCTTCTAAAACAATTACATAATATTTTGTTTTTTCAAAAAAGTTAGGTCTATTTACAGGATATAATGAACTTGGAACTAATTTTGCTTTTAATCTTATATCATTATATCCATCAATATTTGTTTCTTTTATAGTTACATATAATGAATTTTCATTTATTTTACTAAATTCAATAAGTAAATCATCAGGTAATATATATAAAATTGGTTTTTTAGTATTAGTTTTTTCATCATAGACAACATCCCATCTTTCAATGCTATATTCATTTTGATTTAATTCCATATTTATATTATTACAAGTTTCAAAATTTTAAAATTTAAATTATTAACCAATATAAAACTTTATTAAAATCATTTATACTTTTTAAAAATCTCTATTTTAATTGAATCATAAACCTATTTTTTAATTTAATCATAATAAAATTTAAAATGAAAATATTAAGTTTATTTTAAAGATGATTATAATATATAAATGGAAAATCAAACTGATTATCAATATAGTGATAATGAAGATGAAATTAGAAATATTAGAAATTATATTAAAATATGCAAATTTTGTGATAATATTAAAATAGGAATAAATTTAACTTTTTATCAAAGAGGATTAAATGAACTAAAAATTTGTACTTATTGTAGAAATGAAATAGCATGTTTAAAAAATACTTTTTTATTATCAAGAATTTCTAAATTATATAATATTAAAAAAAGAAAAGAAATGAAGATGATAATATTTAAAATTTTAAAACCTTTAAATATTGGAACAAAATCTGGAATTCATCAACATATATTTGACTTTGTATTATAATTTAAAATTATATTAGAAATAATAAATATGTTTTATTATTTCTTAATTATTATATTTTTATTTATTTTAAGCTTTTTATATATGTTAAATACACATAAAATAGTTCAAAATGAACTTGAAATGAAATATAACAAATGGAAAAGATTAAATTCTCTAGTTTCAACTAGAAATAAAAATAAATTAACAATCATTATTATAAGCTTAAAACTCATTTGTCAAGCTATTTGGATTACATTTCTACAAAAAGTTAATAAAACAATAAAGAAAATAAATAGAAATAAATATGAACTTACATATGTAATTGAAGGAAAAATATATAAAATGATTGTTACTGTATCAAGAGGACCTTCTCCTGTACTTCAAATTATTAATGATAAAAATGATGATGTTACTTCTCAAATTGTTCCATACCTTGGACCAAATTATAATTGGCATAATACTAAATTTACACCTGAATCTTTTGGATTTGAAACATTAACTTTTGAACTTTCTGATGGAACAGAATATACAACGCCATCTAAAACTAATATAAAATCTTTAGTATAATTTTAAACTATTATAGTTTAAAATTATTTATTTAATATAATCGAAATTTCTTTTGTATTTTTATCAATTGTAAGTTCAGATAAATCTACTTTTTTAGCAAAATCTTTTAAATTTATGTCAATATTATTTTTTTGTGTCCAATAATATATTAATGATGCTGCAACTGATTGAGGTCTTGCTCTATTTAATTTTGATGATTTATTTTTAATTTTTGAATATAAAGTAATAACTTCATTTTTTTGATCTAAAGAAGCTTTAAATTTATCCATAATATCATTTATTATATGAATTGGAGTTATTGTAATTAAACTTGTATTTAATATTAAATCTTTTGGCGCATTTACATTTACTGTTTTTAATCCTTTTAATCCATTTTTTCTGCTTAATCCAAATAATTTAATTAAACTTTCTGGTGATTGATAATTACCAGACAATTTATATGCAAGAAAAATACAAGCAAATACAATTGCTTTTCTAGATTGACCACGGTAAATTTCACCTTTTGTAACTTCTAAATAGATTTGTTCAGCTTTAATTATTATTGGTTCGCTAAAACCCATATTTTCTACATCTTTACTTATATTTTTTTCTTCAACTTTTCTTGAATGAACTCTATTTGGATCTGATGTTCTTTTATTATCTGTTGAACCATAATATCTCCATTCTTTTTCATTCATAATCTCTCTTTTAAGTTGCTCACCACAATAAGAACAAGTTATAAGACCTCCTTCATTAATTGTCTCTTCATGCTCACAATTATATATTGCATCTATACTAATTTTTTTTTTAGGTTCAATTTCAACTTTACTTTCATTATCATTTTTTTCTTCTTGTATTTTTTTATACTGTTCAAAAGCTTGCTCAAATAATAAGAAATCAGCCATTTTAATTATAGTTTATAATTAAAATTTATTTCAATTTTATTTATTTAAATTATTATTTATTTTATTTACATTATTTCCTTTTTTTAATTCTTTTACTACTTCTTTTAAATAATTATCATTTTCACTATTAATATCAGTAAAATTAAAAGGTTTAACTATTATACATCTTTTAGGTTGTGTTTCATATACTTCTTCATTATCATCAAATATAATACATTTTTTTAATTCATTTATATTAAAAACATCTGTTAATAAATTCAAATTTTTTATTGAACCTTTAAGTTTTTTTGATAATTCACAATGATAAGAATAAAAAATCCATTCTATTTTTCTACCTTTTTTACCCTTTAAAATTATATTGTTAATTATAAATAATGCATATTCTTTACTTGCTGCTGTCCATATTGATACTTTAAAATTTTTAAATAAATAGCTAAGAAATTTTTGTAGTCCAGGTCTCTCAAATACATAATAATAATTATCCATATTTGAATAATTGAACTTATTTTTTTTATTTGCATCTTTTATATCAAACTCATCAACTAACTCACTTGATATCAATGTTTGATCTAAATCTAGAAGAATATGATTTTTCATTTATTAATAATGTTTTATTTTGTTTCTTTTTCTCTTTCTTGTCTCATAGCCATTGCTACATCAAATATATTACCACCTTTTTCATTATCACCATTTTTTATTTTATTTGGTGTTATATAATTACTTACTGATGGTTCACTATCAAGTTCTTCTTCAAATACATAATTTCCTGCTCCATTACGAATTGGAACTGGTGGTCTTTTTACTTTTTCATTATTTTCCTCTTCATTATTATTTTCTCCATCATTTTCTTCTTCATCATCTAAATCTTCTATTCTTGTTTCTTTTTTAATTAAAGATTGTGGAACATATTTAGTTTTTTTTATTTTTGGTTTTAATTTTATTTTACGTTCTGGTTCTACATAAACTTCTTCTTTTTCTTCTTCTTCATAATTAATATTAACATTATTTTTATTTTGAACTACATTATTTACATTTTGTTGAAATACATTATTATTTACATTTGATTCATTATTTTTTATATTATTTACAATTTCATCCATCCACAAAAAAACTTTTTCACCTTCATATTTTTCAACTGTATCTCCATTCA
>Ga0214923_10009486_pt1 | contig 10134 bp, 8 predicted proteins | sample LL1510_MetaG_FD_177993 | JGI IMG/M metagenome (GOLD analysis project Ga0214923, IMG submission 177993) | Freshwater microbial communities from Lake Lanier, Atlanta, Georgia, United States - LL-1510 | ecosystem: Environmental > Aquatic > Freshwater > Lake | place: USA: Georgia | collected 2015-10-15
GAATCACCATTCGGAAAAATAGTAACAAAAAGAGCCAACGAAGGCGGTGGTTGGTTAACTTGGGTTATCTCTACAGAGAATATTTCCCCCATTGAAAAAAGATTGGGGCGCACCGCTGTTGAAGGGCATAGAACTAGACCTGATGGAACTGATTTGAAATGGAAGCAACTTGGGGTGCTGGGAACTTTAAATGATTCGCAATTGCCCTTTTTTATTGAGTGGGAAACTACCGATCACCCCTCAAAGGAAAATAAAGCTGTAGCTGAAATTTCAAAAATTGAAATTTCAGGAAGTCGAGAAACAGTAACCGAATGGCTTGGAACTGAAACGAGTAATATCTTAGAAGGAATAGAAATTATCTGGGTAAATCCAAAAGAATATGAAGACGAATCCGGAATTATAGCGATTCATTTTTCGACTCCCCAAGGGAATTTACGGCTAGATTAAATATAAATTGCCGCCTTAGCTCAGTCGGTAGAGCGTCGCTCTCGTAAAGCGAAGGTCTCGGGTTCAATTCCCGAAGGCGGCTCATTTATGTAATCTACATTTATTGGAAAAATTAATAAAATTTTATTATTATTCTGTCAAGAGGCTAATTTTTATTATAACTTTTTAGTATCAAGGGATTCTTTTTTTTACTTGAGGTACCCAGCCGCCAATTATTCTGGCTATTTTCTCTCCAGCATTACCTTCACCGTATAAAAAACTCTTCGGAAATTCTTTTAATCTGTGTGACTCAATTTGATGTGAAAGAGTTGAAGAGTCCACAGGCTTCTCGATATTTAGAACGTTGTCACTTTTTTGTCTACCATTCTGTCGTTTTCCAATATTAATAACGGGAAGACCCAAATAAGAAGCCTCCCGAATTCCGAAACTCGAATTACCAACAAGTACTTCAGATTTACTCGCGAGTTTTATAAAATCTTCAGGAGACAAATTAATTATGAATTTTACACGTGAGAGTAATCCCAACTCACGACTCTTTCTTAATTCACGCGAAATTATATTCGTTCCATGGTCAGGATTTGGCCAAAACCAAAACCAATTTAGCTCAGAAGAACTGATTGCCTCTATCAAAGAGTTGACCCAACGTAGATTGTCTTGATCATTGAGAGTATCAGGATGAAACATAATAATTCCAAAACTATTTTCCAGCGAGAAGTTCATTCCTACACCGATTAATTTGTCATGATTTAATTGAGAAGCATCTTCATCTGACAGAACATTTTCTACCAGGTCTATTGATGGACAACCAGTGATAAAAATTGTGTGTGAAGCTTCCCCCAACCTAATTAGTCTTTCACGAGTTTCAACATTAGTCGTGAGATGTAAATCTGCTAATTTAGAATTAGTATCGCGGATTTTGTCATCAATCGATCCTGAAATTTCTCCACCCTGAATGTGAATTAAAGGAATTTGCATGATAGCTGCAGTCATGGAGACTCCCAGAGTCTCAGTTCTGTCAGCTATTACAATTACACAATCGGGTCTTTTGTTCGCCCAATGTCTTGCAAGCGCATTGGCACCTTCTATACATGTCAAAGCAACAGCTTCCAGTGAATCGGAATCATGGAGGGCAGGGAAGGTGTTTACTTGAATTTTTTCGTCAATTTGCAGTGAGATGTCGCCATATCTTTGGCTAACAGCTGGACCCACCAATGCAAGTTTGACTCTTTCGGCACCATAAAACTGAGCATAATTGTAAAGTACGGTTTTTACTCTAGCCCAACTAGGTCGCGCAGTTACAACGATTTCTAAAAGTGGAGCAGCTTTCACTCTAAATCCTCAGGCATAACAGGTTTATCCATGAAGACTTGACGTCTAGTTTTACGTTTCAGGATTTTTTCGAAATCAATTGCATCAAATACTTCAACAGGTTTTCTGAACTTTAAATTGTCTAAAGTAATTATTTCGCCACTTTTTAGGTCGCAAGACCAATAGACTCCTTTTCTAAAAATCTTTCGCAATGGAGTCGCATCTTCGTATACTTGTGCTTTAGCAATTTTCTTCTTTTCAAGGACATCCCACGCATTCGAAATATCAATTACTTTTCGAATGTCTTCCGGCAGTAAACTTGCTTTCGTATCTGGCCCAAAAAAATCTTTGTGACAAGTCATATGAAACTCTACGCTCGATACACCAAGAGAAATTGCTTTCAATGAAACTGCTATGTTGCCTGAATGATCGGAGATACCAACCTTACAACCAAGTGATTGAAGATCAGAAATTAAATTTATGGCAACCTTTTCAAGTGGCGTGGGGTAGGCGCTGATACAGTGCATTAAAGTAGTGTTATGCCATGAATTAGATTCTAAAAGTCTAGTTTTTAAAATTAGAATCTCATCCCATGACACCAATCCTGTAGAGATAATCAACGGTAAATTTGTAGAAATCAAGTAATCAATCAATGGGAAATTTACTGCGTCTCCAGATCCAACTTTCCATCTTTTAACTAATCCATTCACAAAAAGAAATTTGGCTGCTTCAACACTGAAAGGTGTGCATAAAAATTCAATTCCTATCTTCTCGCAATATTCAGCTAAAAATATCCAGTGCTCGGGAATGAAATTGACTCTTTGCCAATAGTCAATTCTTGATTTATCTTGAACCGAAAAATATTTTCTAAATGGCTCAAAGGGCATACTCTCAAATTCCGCTAAGTGCATTTGAAACTTAACGCAATTAGCTCCAGACGACTTTGCCATATCTATAAAGCTCTGAGCAATGCCAACACTTCCCTCATGGGAATTCCCAATTTCAACGATAAAGTCCATCACACATTTTTCTTGTCAGCACAAGCAAATGATATACCATCTGGGACTACTAAAGTTTAAGACACTTTTAAAGTCGGAGGTAATAATGCTAATTTGCATAATCCCGGCTAGAGGTAATTCAAAAGGAATTCCGAGAAAAAATCTCTCTATTGTTGGAAAAATGTCGCTAGTTGAGTATGCACTTGGACTGGCAGCTACATGTAAATTAATAGAAAAAATTATTTTAAGTACTGATAATTTAGAAATTGCAAAATTATTAACCCAGCATGTAGAAAATTCAAGTGTCAAATTTGATAAAAAAGAAAACGACGTTTTATATATAAACGAGAAACTCAGCATTCACAGGAGAAAAGCTGAAGATGCTAAAGATAATTCTAGGACGATAGACGGGGTAATAGATGTCATCAAAAAAATGAGCTTAAAGCCCTCCGACCAAATATTATTACTTCAACCAACATCTCCGTTTAGAACAACAAAAGAAATTGTGCAGTTAATTGATTCGCTCAATAGCAACGAAGAATATGATTCCATTTTTTCAGCTAGAATTTTCGAAAGTCCACACCCAAGTAAGTCTTTTCAGCTCAATTCAAAAGGCAGTATTAATGCAAATTCGGAATTAATCAAAAACTTGGGTACACCTAGACAGGAGCTTCCTAGTTTCTATATTGCTGATGGAGCTTTTTACTTATCTTCAGTAGAGAGTATTTTAAGGAATCAATCCTTTGTGAGTTTAAAATCAAAAATATTTATACGTCATGGTTTGAAAACTATAAACATCGATACGGTTGAGGATCTAGAATTCGCGCGCTGGGTTATATCTAAACACAAATTTGATTTCTTTGAAGGCCTATATGATTAAAGGTTTTCCGTATTTCTTACAATAAAATGCCCAAGGATGGATTGATTTCCTGTCGTATAGGAAATTTGAAGGCTCATTCAAATCTATTTGTTTCACATTTTGATTCTTATTATCTAATACAGAACTAAAAAATGGCGCTCCAAAGATAACTAACGGCTTTTCAAGTGAAATTGCGTCAATACCAATGGAAGAGTCGAATACAAAAACCAATTCACTTATCGTCAGCAATGCAATACTGTCGTCAGAGTCGTTAGCTTTGATGTAACTAATCAAACCACGCTTCATGAATTGATCAAAACCTTTACTAAGAAATGGGTCGCTGCTTGAAGTGCTAGCAAAATGCGGATGACCTCTGACAACTAGATGTATGCGGCTGAAATCTAATTCACTTATTAAGAAGTTGAGAGCTTCCCACTGATTGTTGAACAAAGATGTTTGATTAAAGGATTTCAAAGATGCCAATTCACCTTCAGTCGATAGAAAAAAAGAATAAATTTTCTTTTTAGGAAAGGATCTAATTAAACCTGCTTCTTGATTAACTGTCCAAAATCTAATTGATTCATCAAGTTTATGTAATCTACCATTTAAGTAGTCTTCAGCTTCTCTTTCTCGCAATTGAGAATCACTTTTAAACCAGAACTGCAATGCTTTATTTCGATGTTCAGTATAACTGTGTGGAGACTCAGCGTATACACTAAGCGACTTCCCATTCATGCTGACTTCATAGAAATATTTAATTATATTTGATTGTGAAGCGATTTTAGCTAATATTCTATCTATTGGAAAACGGCCATTAAAAATGAACCATCTCTCACTAACATTGAGTTTTGAAACATAATGGAGAAGTGATTGTTCTAAAAGAAAAAACTTATACTTCAATACCAATCTCGCAAATATTGAACTCTTTGAAAAAGTGCTTCCTCTGGCGTCAAACCAAAGCGCGGCCAATATTTCATACCTCTCGCTACAAGAAAAAATTCGCTTTCTGGAAAATTTCAATCTCGGGTACCAAATTTGGGTTGTGATGCTTTGATTATTTTTGCGAAGCAGTTTTTTGATTTTTCTTGAATTAATATAAAAAGATTCTTTTCTAAATAAGTATCTTAAAAGCATTGTGAGTCGATGGGAATTGTACAAGTAAGATTTGTGTAGAGTTCCATAAATAGCAAAAGTTAGAGGTGAAGTATCGATTAAAAGTACCGATTCTCCTTCTTCCAAAAGATTCATCGCCTGATTAATCGCTAAACGTGACGCATATTCAGAAGGCCAAGTATTGAATACTATATTTTTTCGTTTCACTAATGGTAGAGTACTAGACTTAGGCGAAAAAAATGAGCACGAAACTATCAGTAGAGAGAGAATCAAATGTGTGGTATTTTGTTCTCAATCGGGCTAGAACAGGAATTATGCCTAGAAGCTTTAAAAGACTTGAAGCATCGCGGACCAGACGAATCTTCTTATTTATTTCAAAGCGATAATCAATTATTTTTTGGTTTTCAAAGATTGGCGATACAAGATCTCTCGATTAAGGCTTCACAGCCATTATGGTCAAAGAATAAAATGTACATGGTGTTATACAATGGTGAAATATATAATACAAAAGAACTTAAGAATAGGTATCTTAAGCAAATAGATTCAAACACAAATAGTGATACAGAAGTAATTGCTAATTTACTCGAGATATTCGGTGTTCGAAAAGTATTGAATATGATAGAAGGAATGTTTGCTCTTTGCATTTATGAATTGAAAAGCGAAAAAATATTTATTGCAAGAGATTATTTTGGAATCAAACGGATGTATTGGAGCAAGTCCAAAAATGAAGTGATGGTTGCAAGTGAAATTAAACCTATTTTAAAAAGACTTGGTAAATATACTTTTAATGAGAAAATTGTATCGGATTGGGTTGGTAGTGGGTTGATTGACCATTCTTCCGAGACGTTCTACAACGAAATTCAAGTTGTTGAATCAGGACACTATTTAGAAATCGACAAATTTAAAAATGTTAGGAGTTTTGAATGGAGAGAAAATTTACCTCAAAAAGATTATGCGACAAGAGATGAGTTTTTAGAAGACACACTAATAACTTTAAAATCTACAATTTCAAATGCAACTGTAGGGGACGTGCCAATGGGAATCCTGCTGTCCGGAGGTAGCGATTCTTCTTTGTTGTATTTAATGATGCAAGAAATCGGATTTGAAACAAAACCTTTCACAATTAATTGGGCCGATGAATTATATTCAGAACTAAAATGGGTGAAATCAATTACGAATCCAAAGAATTTGAAATCGATTGAATTATCATCAATGGAGATTTTTTCAAGAATTGAATCTTCACTATTACATTATGCGCAACCCTTTGGTTCTCCATTTATCATCTGCCTTGAAGAACTTTTTAAAAACGCATATAGTTCAGGCGTTAAAGTCCTTTTCGATGGAAATGGGCTGGATGAATTATTTTATGGGTATCAAAAATATTTATTACCAAAATTAGATGCAAATCAGTTAAGGTCACAAGATGGGACAGTTGGAGAGCGAGAATCGATTTTAGGAACTAAATTGAGAAGTTTTTTGAGTGATTCCCAAATAAAAAAGAGAAGTGAAGATCGCCTCTCTACGAAAGAGTTGCGAAATTACGATCTTTTTTATGGGAAGCTTCCCAGAGCGCTTCGGTACACAGATCAAACATCTATGAGATTTAGTTGCGAATTACGCGTACCATTTTTGAATAAATCATTATTGCAGGTTGCTAACTCCGCAAAAATGGAATGGTTAATAGATGAACATCACGGGAAAAAGCCAGTGAGGCGAGTATTAGAAAACTATACTTCTTATAATTTGGGCCATTTGAAGAAACGTCCACTTCAGTCTCCCATGAGGGAATGGTTTTTAAAGGATTGGAAAGAGAATACACTGCAAGCTATAGTTAACTCTCCACTTGTTGATATGAACTGGATTAATGTAAAGAAATTCGAAAGTGAATATAATAAATACATCAAAAATTTCAATTCAAACCTGTCAAACGCAAATTTTATATGGCAATGGTTAATGTTAGCGAACTGGACTAATTTATATGCCTAAAATTTCATCAATAGAATGATTTTTAAGTTTGATTCTAAGGATTATCTTAATCCTTTATTGGAGAATATTGTAATTTTCCATACTTATCCAAATGATTTGTACTTATCCTGGGTACTCGAATTCAGTAGTGAGATTAATCAATTAAATAAAGGTGCGAATTTAAAAGTATTTGATCTTGCCACGAAATCATGGCATAGAGATTTGTCTATATTTGCTTTTGTTAAACGAATTATCATAAGAACAAACAAAAATTCTGAAAAAATATTAAGCTATTTTTCAAACCATCTTAATTTTAAATTTAATCCAATAAAGAATTCAAGAATTAACTTCAGATTTATGATTAAAGTACTTGTAACACTTTTGAAATGCAAGAATGCTAATGATTGGTTGTGTCAAAGCTTTCTTCCATTAGCACTTTTAAGATCAGTTCATTCTTCGATTTCAAATTATCTTGGAACAATTTACTATAGTCCAAGAAAATATGCCTTTAGAATGTTAATTCGGGCAATTTCCTATCAAAATGCTTATCAACAAGCAAAATATACACTCTCTCAAAATTCGACCAATTTAGTTGTAGTGTGTAATGGGCGACTCCCAAATAGTGCTGGAGCTGCCCAGGCGGCAAAGGATCTTAAGTTGAAAACGGTTTTTTTAGAACGAGGTGGCACACCAGGTATGTTAAATGTTTTTGACGATTCGCCACACTCTTTTGAATCCAGATATCGAAGTTGTCTGGAATTATGGGATGACAACGAGAATGAGTCTGAATTACGAGAAATTATTGCAAAAACTTACATAGAATTAAGAGGTAATTTTGATCCGATTGCTGGTAAATCTTGGACAGATAAAATGAACGTTAAATTTGATTTAGGATTGCTTCCAAAAGGAACTAATAAGTTATGTACTTTTTACACAAGTACTGAGTTAGAGTTCGCTGTATATAAGGACTCTGAAAATGATATAGATTTTAAAAATCAAAGAGAAGCTTTTGATGCATTAAGGAAGTTGTTACCGAAAAACTGGTGCATCGTGATAAGAAGGCATCCAACCGGAAATAAAAAAGCAAGAAAAGATCCAGAAAAAGATCTGTGGTTAAATGTAAACAAGAACGAGAACACGGTTGTTATAGACGCAGATTCTCCGATTGACAGTTACGATTTAGCTCAGAAATCAGACTTGGTAGCCCACTTTAATTCGTCAATTGGACCTGAAATAATTTATATGCAAAAAGTTCCAGTTTTAACTCTTGGCCCAACTTATTGGGAATCTAGTGGTTTCGACAGGACCGTTAACTTTGAAAATTTATTGCATAAATTGAAATCCGAACCAGTAATTCCGAATATTGATAAGGCACTTAGATGGGGTTTTTACTCAGCTGTATCAGGAAAACCATTTAAAATAATTAGTTGGAAAAATGGTAGAGCATTTTACGAAAATCGCCCACTATTTGGTAGACAAATAAAGAAAGTTTTGAAAAAAAATGAAAATTAATGAGACGCTAGTTGTCAATATATTTGGATATGACTGGATAAAAACTTATGGAACTTTAAAACACCAGAAACAAATGGAACAAATAGACTATTTATCCTATGTAATGTCACCGAAAAATCAGGATAGTTTTCTTGATGCAATTCGAACAAGAACTCTTGTTACAAAATATGGAAAAAGGTCTGCCATCATGATGAGCAATCCAAGAATTTCAGATATTCAAAATATCTTAATGGTTTTACTTTCTAATTTAGTGATCTACAAAAATATAATTCTTTTAAGCCAAGGAACTATTATGAAAACGTACTTTATGGATAGTAAAAATACAATAAGTGTAGATGATTCATCTAAAAAATTAAACGAGCTCATAAATTGCCTATCAAAAGAGTTGGATTTTGCTATAGAATTTTCAAATATTGACCTAGGTTATTTAAAGCAAGCATCAAGTTATAACGAAATTTATTCTTCTAAAATCGAAAACCAAAATCTGACGCAAAGTCTGCAAACAGCGAAACCAAATCAAAACCTTCATCACACACGTGAGATTATATTTTTTTCCACTTCTAAACTGGTATACAATAAAAGCGTTTATAGAAATCTAGGCAAACACTCTCTATTTAGCGGAATAGAAGATGTTATTTTCGAAGAACTAAACGAGTAAAATTTTTAAGGCGTGAATATAAAAACTTCAACAATGCATGTCTTGAAATGTAATAACGAATTTCTAAACGAATAAATCGCGGCAACACTTTACTCAAAATCCCTAAACTCTTAAAGTAAGAAAAATCAATCCTTCTATTTATATTTACAAACCAAATACCCTCTGTTTCGTTATCCAAACTGGCGAAATTAACGGATTCAAAATTCAATTTTAGTTTTATCATGGAAAAGATAACATGAATCCTTGAATAAAATCGATTTCCTTCAATTGCGATAACTGAAATAGTATTTCTATTCTTGGTTATGATTTTTTTAAGAGTCACATAATTAATCGGATAATCAATGATCAATAAGTCAATAGCGTCTAGAAGTAACAGGTCGGACAATTCGCTATAAACATCTAATTTATTTTCAGAAGAGAGTCTTAAGTTATAAAGTCTATGAAGACACATCAAGTTATCTTCATAGGTTGAGACTCTCACCCCATTTAACAGTAATAACTCTGTAATTGTTCCAATTCCACCACCTAATTCGAGCGAATGTTCAAATTTGTTCATATCTAGTACTTTTTGAAGTTCCAGTAACGCGAGTTTTGAAGCAATAAAATTATTATTTGATAAGTCAGAATATTTTTTGTGAATAAATTCAGCGTTATTCATTACGGTCACCAATAATTTTCATTCGAATACGATATTATATTTATGTGGATGAATCAATCTCAGGAGTTTTAATCATTGGATTTAATCGTCCTGATTTTCTGGAGTCGTGTTTAAATGCGGTACCAGAAGAATACGCAAACAGAGTATTCGTTGCTATTGATGGACCACGAAATTATAAGGATAAGGAAAAAATCGAAGAAATTGTAAGTAATTTAAAGGAGCGATCAATACCAAGTACAAGGATTCTCTTAAGCCACGCTAATTTAGGCTGTAGACGAGCGGTTGTATCGGCTATTGATTGGTTTTTCCAACATTCCAAGAATGGGGTAATTTTGGAAGATGATTGCCTGGCTTCACGCGATTTTTTCTCCTTCATTTCAAGTAATGCAAATAGAGTGGTGTTTGAGTCCAATATAGGATTAATATCAGGGCAAAACCCTTTCAAGGATCAGAAGGATTTAAAGTTTCCCTTACAATCTCGATATCCCTTGATACATGGTTGGTACACAACAGCTAGTAAATGGCGATTGATTCGAAAGAACTTCTATAATTTTAAAATTGTTCTGAAATCAACAAACAAATTAGAGGAAAAAAGAAAAATAAGCTCCTCTATCTA
>Ga0214923_10009488_pt1 | contig 10133 bp, 9 predicted proteins | sample LL1510_MetaG_FD_177993 | JGI IMG/M metagenome (GOLD analysis project Ga0214923, IMG submission 177993) | Freshwater microbial communities from Lake Lanier, Atlanta, Georgia, United States - LL-1510 | ecosystem: Environmental > Aquatic > Freshwater > Lake | place: USA: Georgia | collected 2015-10-15
CCCCGCACCACGCGGGGCTTTTTGCTATGGGCTCCTGACTGACCCCATGGCCACCTACCCCCTAAACACGTCTCAAACCCCGTTTTGTCTCAGGACCTCCTGACTTTTTCGCCGTGGTACGGCGGGCGGGGGTTAGCGAAAAATCGGGATTTTGGTGCCGTACCGATTGAACCCGCCCACAGGTTGCTGCAACGCACAACAATCTTCCCGACAATTTTGTTGACGAAATCGTCGACGAAGAATACAGTCTTCTGATGGCAGGTCTCAAGTTGCGCAGCGTCCCGGTCCCTCCCAAGACCCGTGCAAAGGGCGTGACCCGCGGCGCGGCCGACGGACAGGACATCACGCAGCTGTTGCGCCAGCGGATCGCGATGCACGAGATCCCGCCGGGCTCGAAGCTGAGGGAGAACGAACTGGCCCTGCAGTTCGGTATCGCTCGCGCACGGGTGCGCGAGGCGCTGGCGGTGCTGGAGCAGCGCGGGCTCGTCGAACGGATCCCCAACCGCGGCGCCATGGTCATGCGGCTGGAGCTCTCGCAGGTCGCCCAGCTCTACGATGTGCGAGAAGTGCTCGAGGGGCTGTGTGCCCGGCTGGCCACGGTGAAGGGCGACCGCGCGGTGTGGCAGGCGGCGCTTGCCCACTTCAAGGGGCCGATGGCGCGCTATGTCGCTGAGGGAGACATCGACTCCTACATCGCCGGCTACGAGGCCTTCCGGCGGCAGCTGATCGACGGTGCCTGCAACCCGGTGCTCGCCGGTATGCTCGACAGCATCCTGGAACGCACACAGGCCCTGATCCGCCGGATCATCATCCTGCCGGGTCGGGCGGAGACCGGCCTCAAGCAGCACACCGCGATGCTCGAGGCGATGTTGCGTGGCGACGCCGACGAGGCCGAGCGCCTGCGCCGCGAGAACATGCGCAGCGCCAAGGCCTACCTCGAGCGCTATCAGAAGTACATCCTGTAGCTATGGCAGACGACCCGACACCTACCGACCCCGCCGCCGCGGGGCCCCTGGCCGGCATCCGCGTGCTCGAGATGGGCTCCACGGTGGCCGGGCCTTTCTGCGGTCGCCTGCTCGCCGACTTCGGCGCGGAGGTCATCAAGGTCGAGACGGCCGACGGCGATCCTGTACGCACCATGGGCAAGAGCTTCCATGGCAAGTCGCTGTACGCGGCCAGCATCTTCCGCAACAAGTCGCTGATCTGTCTGGACCTGCGCCATGACGCCGGCCAGAAGCTGGCCGCCGACCTCGCCGCGCGCTGCGACGTGCTGGTGGAGAACTTCCGCCCCGGCGCGCTGGAGCGCTGGGGGCTCGGCTACGAGGCGCTTTCCGCGCGCAACCCGCGGCTCGTCATGGTGCGCATCAGCGGCTTCGGGCAGGACGGGCCGTACAGCCAGCGCGCCGGCTACGGCGTGATCGGCGAGGCGGTCAGCGGCCTGCGCCACCTCACGGGCGATCCCGACCGGCCGCCGGCCCGCGTGGCCGTGTCGATGACCGACTACATCACCGGGCTCTACGGCGCCTTCGGTGCGGTGCTGGCCCTGTTCGCGCGCGAGCGCACCGGGCGCGGCCAGCAGATCGACTCCGCGCTCTACGAGTGCGCGTTCAGCTTCATGGAGCCGTGGATCCCGGCGTTTCAGAAGACCGGTCACGTCGCCAGCCGTTGCGGCTCGCGCCTGCCGGAGAGCACGCCCAACAACCTCTACCCGACCGGCGACCCGAGCTACATCCACATCACGGCGATGGGCGACGCGGTGTTCCGGCGCCTGGTGAAGGCCATGGATCAGCCGCATGTGGCCGACGACCCGCGGTTTGCGACGGCGCGCGCACGCTCCGACCATCACGAGGAGATCGACGACCTCGTCGCGCGGTGGACGGCGACACGCCCGCTGGCGGAGCTCGAGCAGGTGCTCGAGCAGGCCGGCGTGCCGGCCACGCGCATCTTCACCATCGCCGACATCTTCGGCGACCCGCACTATCGCGCCCGCGGCTCGATCGTCGAGGCGCCCGATGCCGACCTCGGGTCGGTGGCCATGGCCAACGTGGTGCCGCGCCTGTCGGCCACGCCCGGCGCGGTCCGCCATGCCGGCCACTCGGTGGGCGAGGACACGCATCGCGTGCTGAGTGACTGGCTCGGCCTCGACGCGGCCACGCTGCGGGCGCTGGAGCGCGACGGCGTGATCACCGGCCGCCGTTCGGCGGCCCCGCAGCCCGAGTGACAGCCATGCCCGACGATTCCGCCAACGCCTTGTCGACCCGCCGCGAGCGCCTCGACGCCGACTACGAGGCGAGGCGCCAGCGCGCGCTCGGAATGGGTGGCACCGAGAAGCTGGCGCGCCGCAAGGCGGCTGGCGTGCTCAACGCGCGCGAGCGCATCGAGCGCCTGTGCGATCCCGGCAGCTTCATCGAGTCGGGCCTGTTCTCGACGTCCCTGAACCCGGACGATCGCGACCGCTCGCCCTGCGACGGGAAGATCGCCGGCTTCGGCCGCATCGAGGGGCGCGACGCGGCGGTGATCGCCAACGACTTCACCGTGATGGGCGCTTCGAGCGGTGGCGTCAACGGCCGCAAGATCGCGCACATGAAGCGCGTGGCTACGCAGCGCGGGATGCCGCTCGTGTTCCTCGGCGAGTCCTCCGGGGCCCGGATGCCCGACCACATGGGTTCGCGCGGCATGGGCGCGCTCCTGGGCAACGACGGCGCGCAGTACCAGCGCATGCGCGAGATCCCGTGGGCCTCGGCGACGCTCGGGCTGTCGTACGGGTCGTCCACGTGGTACTCGGTCATGTCCGACTTCCACGTGATGCGCAAGGGCGCGGTGCTCGCGGTGTCCAGTTCGCTGCTGGCGTCGCTGGCGATCCGCGAGGAGGTCGACCCGCAGGAACTCGGCGGCTGGAAGCTGCATGCAGAAGTCACCGGTTTCGCCGACCTCGTGGTCGACAGCGACGAGGAGGCGCTCGACGCCATCAGGCACTTCCTCGACTACCTGCCGAGCCACCACAACGCCGCGCCGCCCGTTCGTCCGGTGCCGGCCGGCTCGGGCGATGGCATGCGCGACATCCTCGACCACCTGCCGGTGAGCCGCACGCAGGTCTACGACGTGCGCAAGGTCATCCGCATGCTCGTCGACAAGGACAGCTTCTTCGAGTTGAAGGCGCGTTTCGGCAAGGTCGGCGTGACGGGCCTGGCGCGGCTGGGCGGGCGCACCGTGGGAGTCGTCGCCAACAACCCGCTGGTCAAGGGCGGCGCACTCGACACCGATGCGTGCGAGAAGATCACCAGCTTCCTCGTGCTGTGCGACTCGTTCAACATCCCGCTGGTCCTGCTGGTGGACACGCCGGGATTCGTGATCGGCACCGAGGCGGAGCGCCGGCGCGCCCCCGGCAAGATCATGAACTTCATGAACGCGCTGGCGCTCACCACGATGCCGAAGCTCTCGGTGGTGCTGCGCAAGAGCTACGGGCAGGCCTATCTCAACATGGGCGGAGGGCGCAACTCCGACGAGATGGCCGCGTGGCCTACTGCCGAGATCAGCTTCATGGACCCGCAGTTCGCGGTGAAGGTGGTGCACGGGCTGGATCCCGGGGAGGCCGGTTTCGACGGGCACTACGCAGCGATGAACCGCGCCAGCGAGGTGTGGGACATCGCCTCCATGTACGCGGTGCAGTCCGTCGTGCGGCCGCAGGACACGCGCGAGTACCTGATCCGCATGCTGGACGTGCACCAGCTGCGCTTGACCAACGGCGTGGGCCAGCATCTGATGCGGGCCTGGCCCACGAGCTTCTGAGGCCGGCGATGTCCATGTTTAACAAGGTCGTCGTCGCCAATCGCGGAGCCGTGGCGGCCCGGGTACTGCGAGCGCTCGACGCGATGGGGATCCCCTCGCTGGCGCTGTACTCGGACGCAGACCGCCACGCGCCCTACCTCGAGATGGCCAGCGAGACCGCGCACATCGGGGCGGCGCCGGCCCGCGAGAGCTACCTGAACCAGGACCGCCTGCTGGAGGTCGCGCGCAGGCACCACGCCGACGCGCTGCACCCCGGCTACGGTTTCCTGTCCGAGAACGCGGGCTTCGCGCAACGCGTGGAGGACGCGGGCCAGCGCTTCATCGGCCCGTCACCGCGCTGGATCGACGCGATGGGCCACAAGACACGTGCGCGCGAGCTGGCCGCGCGGCACGGCTGGCCGGTCGGCCGCGGCTCGGACGTGCTGGCCCGCGACCCGGACAGCCTGCTGCGCGCGGCCGAGGAGATCGGCTACCCGATTCTGGTCAAGCCGGCCGCCGGCGGCGGCGGCATCGGCATGCTGCCGGCGCGTTCGTCCTCCGAGCTGCTGGAGGTGGTGGAGCGTGCGGCCTCAATGGCCGAACGTGGCTTTGCTAGTCGCGAGGTGTACCTGGAGCGCCTGGTCGAGCGGCCGCGCCATGTGGAGGTGCAGGTCCTGGGCGACCGGCACGGCAGCGTGGTTCACCTGTACGAGCGCGACTGCTCGGTGCAGCGGCGCCACCAGAAAATCATCGAGGAGGCGCATGCGCCGGCGCTTCAACGCGACCGCCTGGACCCGCTGCTCGCCCGCATCGGGCAGACCCTGTCGACGCTCGGCTACGACAGCCTGGGCACGGTGGAAATGCTGCTCGCCCCCGACGGCGAGTTCCTGTTCCTCGAGATGAACACCCGGCTGCAGGTCGAGCACGGCGTCACCGAGGAGATCACGGGCATCGACCTGGTGCAGGCCCAGGTCCGCTGCGCCGCCGGTGAACGGCTCTCAGACGTGCTGCCGGCCGAGGTCCGCACGAACGGCCACGCGGTGCAGGCTAGGGTGTACGCGGAGGACCCGAGGCGCTTCCTGCCGTCCCCCGGCACCTTGACGGCGTTCTTGCCGCCGTCGGCTCCCCACGTCCGCGTGGAGACCGGCTATCGGTCCGGCATGGACGTCACCCCGCACTACGACCCGCTGCTTGCCAAGGTCATCGCCTGGGCGCCCACGCGTGCACAGGCCATCGAGCGGCTCCAGGCCGCGCTCGGGGAGTTCGCCATCGCCGGCGTGCGCCACAACATCCCCGCGCTGCAGGCCATCCTGGCGTCCGACGAGTTCGGGCAAGGCGACGTGCACACGGGGCTGGCCATGCAGGTCGTCGCACGGCAGCACAACGACGCAACGCAGTCGAAAGGGGAAGCATGACAATGACGGAACTGAAGTCCGACGTGACCGGGTCGGTGTGGAAGATCGTGATCAGCGCGGGCCAGTCGCTGCAGCCCGGCGACACGGTGATGATCCTGGAGTCCATGAAGATGGAGATCCCGGTGATCGCCGAAGACGGCGGCACGCTGGTGGAACTGAGGGTGGTCGAAGGTCAGTCGGTGATCGAGGGCCAAGTCCTCGCGGTGGTGAAGGAATGACGCCAGGCGACGTGGCCGAGTCGCCGTCGTCCGTGCCGGATGGCGCGGCGATGCCGTGGCGGGCCGAGCTCGAGGAGCTCGAGCAGCGTCGTGCCTACGCCAGGTCGCTGGGCGGTGCGGCCGCGGTCGACAAGCACCACCACCAGGGGCGGCTGACCATCCGCGAGCGCATCGATGGCGTGGTGGACGCCGGCTCGTTCAAGGAGGTGGGGCAGCTCACCGGCGCCGGCCGGTACGACGAGCAAGGCCGGCTGCTCGGCGTGACGCTGGCGCCCTACGTGATGGGGCTCGCCAAGGTCGACGGCCGCCCGGTGGCCATTGGCGGCGAGGACTTCACCGTGCGGGGCGGCACCAGCTGGAGCGGCGACCGCAAGAAGGGCGGGCAAGGGGGCTTCGTCGAGGACCTGGCGCACCAGTACCGCATTCCGCTCGTCAACCTGATCGACGGCGCCGGCGGCAGCGTGACATCGATCAAGCGGCGCGGCCACTCGGTGTTCCCAGGCGTGCACGGCTTCGAGCGCTCGGTGCAGTTGATGGGCGAGGTTCCGGTGGTGTGCGCGGTGCTCGGCACCGCGGCTGGCGGCCCGGCGGGTCGCGCGATCCTGTCGCACTGGTCGGTGATGGTGAAGGACACCAGCCACGTGTTCGCCGCCGGCCCCCCGGTGGTGGAGCGCTCGCTCGGCCAGAAGATCAGCAAGGAGGAACTGGGCGGCCCGCAGATCGCCGTGGCCACCGCCGGCACGATCGACAACATGGCGCGCAACGAGGCCGAGTGCTTCGAGCTGATCCGCCGCTACCTGAGCTACATGCCGCAGAACGTCTGGCAATTGCCGCCGCGCGGCGAGACGTCGGACCCAGTGGACCGGTGTGACGACTTGCTGCGCAGCATCGTGCCCGAGAACCGTCGCCAGCCCTACGACATGCGCCGAGTAATCCGCTCGATTGCTGACGCGGACTCCGTGTTCGAGATCCAGCCGACCTTCGGCAAGGCGGTCATCACCAGCCTGGCGCGCATGAATGGCCACGTGGTCGGCTTCATCGCGAACAATCCGATGATCTACGGCGGCGCGATGGACGGCAAGGCCGCGCGTAAGCAGACGCACTTCATCGAACTGTGCGACTGCTTCCACATTCCGCTGATCTTCCTCGTGGACGTGCCCGGCTTCATGGTCGGCAAGGACGCGGAGGCCGCCGCCACGCTGCGCGAGGGCATGCGCAGCGTCTACGTGGGCCTGCAGGCCACCGTGCCCATCTACACGGTCGTGGTCCGCAAGTGCTACGGCATGGCCGGCATGGGCACCACCGACAAGAACGGCCTCGACTTCAAGATCGCGTGGCCGTCGGCCGAGTGGGGTTCGCTGCCCATCGAGGGCGGCGTCGCGGCGGCGTTCAGGCGCGAGATCGAGTCTGCGGCGGACCCCAAGGCGCGCGAAGCCGAGATCGAGGCCGAGTTGCGCGCAGCGGCCTCGCCGTTTCGCACCGCGGAGGCCTTCGGGGTCGAGGAGATCATCGACCCGCGCGAAACGCGACCGGTACTCTGCGCTTTCATCGAGGCCGCGCAGGCACGGCTGGCCGCGCATACGGGCCCAAAACCTAAGTACGGCGTGCGACCATGACCGCAAAGAGTCAGCGAGGTAAACGTTTCAACCTCGGATCTGAGCGCCGATGTGCACGATGACCTACTCACCAGGAGACGGAGACATGAAATATTCTATGAGAAGGATTGCAGCACTGGCTGTTGCTGTTTTTTTTGCCGCGGCGGCACACGCAGAGGTAAGCGAGTTGAAGTTGATGTCGCAATACGGCATTGGCTACATGCAACTCACAGTCATGAAGACCGAAAAGTTGGTCGAGAAACATCTCGCCAGAGCGGGTCTACCCAACACGAGGGTTACTTGGGCCACTCTTGCGCATGGCGGTGCAGCCAATGATGCCCTGCTCTCGGGCGGCCTGCACATGGCAGCAGGTGGAACAGGTCCCGCCCTGATCCTGTGGGACCGTACACGCGGGAACATGGATGTTCGCGCCATTTCTGCGTTGTCTTCCATGCCCAATATGCTGGTCACCACTGACCCGCGCATCCGGAGCATCAAAGACTTCACCGACACCGACCGAATCGCGATGGCTGGGGCGGGTACATCGGTTCAGACGACTTATCTGCAAATGGCCGTCGCCAAGGAGTTCGGCCAAGAGAACTTTCGCAAGCTGAACCCGTTGATGGTGAATCTGCCACACCCGGAGGGCTTGCGTGCCATGTTGTCTGGGGCAGGGACGGTGCGGTCAACCTTCACCTCTCCACCATTCTGGAACCAAGCCTTGGAGCAGGGAGCGAGGGTTGTTCTGAACTCCTACGACGTCATGGGTGGGCCCAACACGTTCCTTCTGGTTTGGACGACCAGCAAGTTTCGAAATGAGAATCCCAAGTCCTACGGCGCTCTGGTCGCTGCGCTCAGGGAGGCTACCGAGATGATCAACGCGAACAAGCGGCGCGCGGCTGAGATGTATGTAGCAGAAGGAGGCAACAGGGAAAGCGCAGACAAGATCGTCGCGATGATGAACGACCCGCAGTTTCGCTTCACCATGGCGCCGGATCGGATACTCCCGTTTGCGCAGTTCATGCACAGTATCGGCACGCTCAAGAATAAGCCCCAGTCCTGGAAGGACATATTCTTTCCCGAAGTTCACGATCTACCCGGCACCTGACCACCCGGTTGCGCAGCACTTAGCATCCCCGAGGGATAAGCACATGCAAGGATCGGTTGAGCCTCTGCTTTCGGTAAAAGGCGTCACGCTGCAATACAAGACCAAAGAGCATTTGGTGACGGCAACGTACCGGGTGAGCTTCGATGTGTATTCCTCGGATCGTTTCGTTCTGCTGGGTCCCTCTGGATGCGGCAAGTCGACACTGCTCAAAGCCGCCGGGGGCTACATCACGCCAGTCGAGGGTGATCTACGGCTCAAGGGCCAGCGCATAGTGAGGCCCGGTCCCGATCGTGTGATGGTGTTCCAGGAGTTTGATCAACTACTGCCCTGGAAGACGGTGAAGCAGAACGTCATGTTCGCTCTCGAGTCGTCTGGTCGCCTCAAAGGCAAGGCGGCCGAGGACCGGGCCATGGCCTACATCGAGAAGGTGCATTTGACGCGCTTTGCCAACTCGTTGCCCCACATGCTGTCTGGCGGCATGAAACAGCGCGTGGCCATTGCGCGCGGCATGGCGATGGAACCCGACATCCTGCTGATGGACGAGCCCTTTGCCGCGCTCGATGCACTCACCCGCCGCAGGATGCAGGACGAGCTGCTACAGCTCTGGGAAGACACTCGATTCACGGTGTTGTTCGTCACGCACTCCATTCCCGAGGCGGTTCGAATCGGCAATCGCATCCTGCTCCTGTCGCCACACCCTGGTCAGGTCAAGGCCGAGTTGAACAGCGACGGCAGCGATCCCGAGGACCCGGCGACAGGCAAGCGTCTGTCCGACAGGATTCATGCGATGTTGTTCAGCGAACTGAGTCTCGGAGAGGAACAGAGTCATGTCTAGCTTGCCTCCCATCAGAGCTGAGTTTGTTCGTGAACAGGTTGCGGAGCAGAACTTCGGCGTTGTCGAGCAGCCCTTGACGGCTTGGGAGCGCATATCTGGCAACGGTCTGGTGCGCAAGCTCTTCATCTTGCTTGTGTTGGCTGGCATTTGGGAGGCGTATGCCCGATTTCTAGGCAACTCGCTCGTGCTCCCTACGTTCATGGACACGATGCAGACGTTTGTGGAGCGCCTCCGCAACGGTGAATTGCTCGCTCGGGCTTCAGCCTCCATTCAGGTGCTGTTGCAGGGCTATGCGATCGGACTGGTGCTGGCTTTCCTAATCACAGTCTTGGCGATGACACGACAGATCGGCAACGACCTGCTCGAGACCTTGACTGCGATGCTCAACCCGTTGCCTGCCATCGCTTTGCTCCCTTTGGCGCTCATATGGTTCGGGTTGGGAAACCCAAGCATCGTATTTGTCCTTGTTCACGCCGTCATGTGGCCCATCGCTCTCAACACGCACAGCGGGTTTCAGTCGGTTTCGCAGACTCTGCGAATGGTGGGTCGCAACTATGGTCTCACCGGAATGAGCTATGTCATCAGGATCTTGGTGCCCGCAGCTTTTCCAAGCATCCTTTCCGGATTGAAGGTGGGTTGGGCATTTGCGTGGCGTACCCTTATCGCTGCAGAACTGGTGTTCGGTACCACTTCGGGTTCTGGAGGCTTGGGTTGGTTCATTTATGAGAGCAAGAACCTGCTGGACGTTCCTGCTGTATTCGCCGGTCTGTTCACTGTGATCATCATCGGCCTGCTCGTCGAGAGCCTTGTTTTCCGTACGGTCGAACAGGCGACGATCCGCAAGTGGGGCATGCAGAGCTAAGCGGGCGGCTGGCGCGGATATCGGCGTGGCTGCTCTCTCTGGTCTGGCTCGCCGAGCTTGGTGCACTGGCTGGAGCGGGTCGCCCGCTGTCAATCATTGCCGCGGCCGGTCTGTCGGGGTTCGTGGCCATTGCCGTGCTGCGCGCCAGTCGCCATATCAGGCTTCTCTTCTTACTGATCGCCGGGTCGGCCGCCTTCATGGCGTTCTCGAGGCGCGCATCCAGGATTGGTTTGTGCTTGCCACGCTCGATGTGCAACAGTCCGAGGGGCTGGTTCGATTAGAAGACGGCAATGTTCACTGTCATGTGAGTCAGGCGATTCCACACACAGACT
>Ga0214923_10009489_pt1 | contig 10132 bp, 8 predicted proteins | sample LL1510_MetaG_FD_177993 | JGI IMG/M metagenome (GOLD analysis project Ga0214923, IMG submission 177993) | Freshwater microbial communities from Lake Lanier, Atlanta, Georgia, United States - LL-1510 | ecosystem: Environmental > Aquatic > Freshwater > Lake | place: USA: Georgia | collected 2015-10-15
TTTCTTTATTAATACCATTATATGTATTATTAATAGTGTCAATATTATAGAATTTATCTTCAATTATGCTCATATTATTATCTTTTTTATTAATTTCATCGTATGATAAATCAATACATTTATCAATCTGATTAATAGATAGATAAATTTGTAAAATTACTATACCTAAAGTGCTATAAGCTATTTCTTTATTAATATATAACATTTTAATAAATGCGATAAACAAACTTATTAAACGTGGTAAAATATAAAATGATAGTTTATTAACAACCCAAATTAAATTTCTTTTTAATTGAGTTATTTTATTAAAAATAATAGATGTTTCATTTTTAATATTAGTATTTTCATATTTTTTAAATAAATTAAAAATAATAATGTCTGTTAAATATTTTTCAAATAATGGATCTATGTTAGCATAATATTCGTCATATTTACCATAAAATGATTGTGATAAAATATATCCAAATATAATTTTTAAAATATTATTTTTTAATAATATTTTATCATTTAAATTGCTTATTGTGCTAGACAATATTGATGGAAGTATTATTGAATCAATAAAAAATGATACATTAGAAATTAAGAAAATTAATATAATATTTGTTTTATTCTCATTAAAAAAATTTATTATAATATTTTTTATTTGTTTATTAAATAACATATTATATATAAATATTTTATTTATTATTATTAATATATGAATACAGATTCAAATTTTATTAATAATATGATTCAATTTATGGATATTTATGATAAATTTAGACAATATATTTTTGTTCCAGAACCTAACAAATGGTTTAAATTAGGTTCTGTTAGTTTTCCTGATTCTAATGGTAATCATCATTTTAAATTTGATATAATTTATGGAGATAAAATTAATGATGAATTTCAAAGTAATAATATAGTTGTTCATTTTACAACTGATTATAATAATAAGTATAATAGATATGGTAAATTTTATGGAAATGTAATAGCATATGAAACTAATAATAATACTAATTTAAAAGAAATAAAATTATTACAAACTGATGGAAATAAATATGATATATGGATTTATTTTGGATCTTATTATGGTAAATGTTTATTATTTATTTATGGTAATTATAATTTTAATCTAATATGTAAAAAATATGATATTATAGACGTTGATTATCCAATTTTAGCAATAAATAGATTATTAATTATTAATAAAGAATATATTGAAAATAATTATTATAACAAAACTGATATTGAAAATATGATTGGATTTAATAATAATTCTGAATTAGAAAAAACATATGTAAAAAAAACAGAATTAGATAATAGATTATTAAATTTAGTATTAAAGTCAAATAATATAACATCAGCAGAAATATTAAATATGATTAATGGAAGTTTAGATAATTATTATTTTAAAAAATCAGATATTAATGATTATATAAAAAAAAATATGACTTATGATATATTTACTTTAGATGATAAATTTGATAAAAAAGCTGATAAAAATGATTTAGCAAATATGATTAATAAAAAAGATTTATTAGATTATACCAATAATAATAATTTAGAATTAAATTATGTTAAAAAAGATGATTTACAAAATTTTATAATAAATAATAGTGCTCTCAAAGATTTTTATAATAAATCAAGTGTAAATATATTGTTAAATAGTAAAGCTGATAATAATAATGTATATTCAAAAAATGATATTGATATTTTTTTAAATTCTAAGGCGAATTGTAATGATATATATATAAAATCTAATACTTATAATAGAACAGAATTAAAAGAATTATTAGACAGAAAAGTTAGTTCATATAATGGAACTTTAGAAAATCCTACTATTTTAAATCCTACATTTTTTGGAAATATAACTGGCCTAGACAGAAGTAAAATTGGTCTATCAGAAGTTGATAATACATCAGATTTAAATAAACCTACATCTTTACATACATTAGAATTATTAAAATATAAGGCAAATGTAAATGATATGAATTTAAAGGCAGATAAAAGTTTAGTTGATACTAAAGCTCCATTAAATAATCCAATTTTTACTGGAATTGTCAAAGGTATAACAAAAGATATGATAGGTTTATCATATGTAGATAATACAGCAGATATAAATAAACCAATTTCTAAACAAATGCAAACTTTTTTAAATCAAAAAGCTAATATTGAAGATCTTAATAAAAAAGCTAGTATTGATGATGTAAATTTAAAAGCTCCAATAAATAATCCAAATTTTACAGGTGTTGTCAAAGGTATTACAAAACATATGGTTGGTTTAGAAAATGTTGATAATACTTCTGATGAAAATAAACCATTATCAAAGGAAATAAGAAACCAATTAAATCTTAAAGCAAATTCAACTGATTTAGATAAAAAAGCTCCAATAAATAATCCATCATTTACTGGTATTGTTTCAGGTATTTCAAAAGAAATGGTAGGTTTAGATAATGTTGATAATACATCTGATTTAAATAAACCTGTTTCAAATCCTGTATTAAGTGAATTAAATAAAAAAGCTCCATTGAATAATCCAATTTTTACTGGAATAGTTTCAGGTATTACAAAAAATATGATTGGTCTTAACAATGTTGATAATACAACAGATATTGATAAACCTATTTCAAATGCAACACAATTACAATTAAATCTTAAAGCACCATTAAATAATCCATCATTTACTGGAATAGTTTCAGGTATTACAAAAAATATGATTGGTCTTAATAATATTGATAATACGGCTGATATTAATAAACCTGTTTCAATACCTATTCAAAATGAATTAAATAATAAAGTTGATAATGTTGATTCTATTATGTCTGGTAAAATACAATGTAATAATTTAATTTTTCAAGATATAAATGATACTACTTTATTAACAACATCTAATAATAAACTAATTCTAGGATCAAATAATAATAATAATATTCAAATAAATGAAAAAGGACAAATTACACAACTTGATGCAAATATTGATAATGATTATTCTTTTAAATTACAAAATTTAAGTTCTAATAATGGATTTGGTTTATTAATTGATCAAAATGATACTGCTTATAGTTTATGTATTAGAGATAAATCTTCTAAAATTAAAGCTAATATTGGATCTAATGGTTCTGTTTCTATGGGAGGTAATGGTAATGCTTTTAATATTTTACCTAATGGTTTTATTGGTATTAATGTTATTCAACCTTCTTATAATCTTGAAATAAATGGAACAGCTTTTTGTTCTTCTGGTTTATGGTCAGGTTCTGATGAACGTATAAAAGAAAATATTACAGATGTAAATACAAGTGAAATATTAGATAAAGTAAATAAAATAGAATTAAAAAAATATGATTATATAGATAAAAAAATGGGAAATACAGAATATGGTGTTATTGCTCAACAAATAAAAAATATTTTCCCTGAAACAATTAAAACTGTTTCCAAAGTAATTCCATCAATAATGAAGTTTTCTCAAGAATTCATTATTGATGAACATAATAATGCTTTGATTAAATTACACAATTTAAATATTGATTTATCAATTGGTATGACTATACGTATTTGTTCTGATGATTTATTTGATGATGTTATGATATTAAATATTTTAAATGATACAATCAAAGTTAAATTAAATAAAATTTTTAATAAAACAAATACAGTTTTTATTTATGGACATCTTATTAATGATTTTCATAGTGTTGATAAAACTAATTTATTAATGCCATTAATTGGAGCTGTTCAAGAATTATATAAAATGGTTAATCAGTTGAATAATCGTCAATAATATGATCTTTTATATTACTTAGATTAACTAAACAATCATATCTATATGCTACATCTTTATTTAAGTCTTTATAAGTGTCATTATTAATATTTAATAAATCATAATTATAAATAATATTTGTTAATTCAATAAATTTATCATATTCTTTTAATAGACTAACATTTTCATTGGTAATTTTTAAATAATTATTTGTATTAATATCTTTTAATACCAATAATGATTTTATTTGATTATTTATAAAATTTTCTTTTTTTATTTTTATTTGTTTTAAAATTTTATCATGAGATATTATATTATATCTATTATCTATTTTTTCATTAAATTTTATGTCTAATTTTTCACATAAATTTAAAAATTCGTTCAATAATGTATTAAATGATGCCCTATATCTAATATAATCTAAACTTTCCATAATTTAATATTTATATTTTATTTTAATTTATAATATCTTATTTAAATCATTTAATAAATTATTAAATTTTTGTTTTTGTTCGGATAATTTATCCCCCTCCTTTATTTGATAAAATTTAAATTTATTTTTTAAATCTAAATAATCATCTTTTGATTCTTGAACATCTACTTTATTAATTCTATTAAAATCTTCTGTTGATTTTTTATTATTTGCATTTAATAACATTTGTTCATGCAATCTTGTTTGCATTGCTAATTCATAATCTTTTGTTATTTTATTTAAATCTGGTTTATCAGAAGGTAGTTTTAAATCTTCTGCTGATTTTATATTTTTAATTGGTTCATTTGTAATTGATTTATAATATTCATTTGTATAAGGTAAATTAATATTCTGATTATTTAACTGTTGAAATTTATTTATTACATCTGGATTATATTTATCATTTGATTGTTGTTGATACATTTTTGATAAAAATATATTTTGATTCATTATTTTATATATATTTTTATTTAATTTTTATTTAACTTTCGTATAAAAACTATAGTTTTTATATTTATTATTATTATTATGAATAATGATAATTTATATAGTATTCTTGGTATTAATAATTTTGCTTCAAAAGATGAAATTAAAAAATCTTATAGAAAATTAGCTCTTAAATACCATCCAGACAAAAATAAATCATTACATGCTTCAGAATTATTTAATAAAATAACTATTGCTTATGATATTCTATCAAATGATGATAGTAAAAAAAAATATGACTCATTAAATAATAATCAACATAATAATTTAATTGAATTCATTACTAATGTTGTTAAATCTATGGTTAATCCTGATAATATTAATAAAATTGTTAATATTTTATGTGATAATGATACTAATCTTATTAATGAACTTAATGATTTAGATATTCCTAACTATGATAAATTCAAAGATAAGATTGAAGAAAGACTACAAAATAAATTAGATCTTAATTATATAAATGAAATTATGCAAAAAATTTTATATAGTAATCAGTTAGATAAAAGTATAATTAAAGAGACTGATTTATCTATTTTTATGGCTCCACATGAAGAAATAAAAGAAAAAAAATATCAATTAATTTCTTCAGAATTTAATGAATATTCAAATAATGTAATAAGTTATTCTAATTCAAATCCATATACAAATTCTAATGAAATGAATATATTTGGAGAAATTAAAACAACATTAGATGAAATTTATATGGGATGTGTTAAAGAAATTAATGTTAAAAGACAAATTATAAAAGATAGTAAAGTAATTTTTAATAGTTTTAAATATATTGTTCCTATTATTAATGATTCTGTTATTTTTGAAAATCAAGGTGATGAATATTTAGATAATGAAAATAATATTAAAGCTGGTAATTTAATTGTTGATATTAGATGTAAAAAACATAAATATTTTAAAAGAGTCAATGATTTTGATATTTTTGTATCTTTACCATTAACTCTTTTTGAATTATTTAATGGCTTTAATAAAAGATTTGATTATTTTAATAAAGATTCTATCTCATTAATTATGAAAAAAGGATTCAAAAATATTGAATCTAATAAAAAAATTAATAAATATTCTAAATTTGATGGTAATAAAATTATAATTACTTTATCGGATTTAGGTATAATTAATGATGATAATAAAACTAGAGGAAATCTTATTATTTATTTAGTTTTAATTAAAAAAGACAATTTTAATGAATTATTAAAAAAAAATTTTGAATAACTATTATATGGAAATTGTTAAATCTTATAATAAAAAATTTATTGAATATAATAAACAATTTATTAATAATTATAAATTGACTAATTTACATAGTCAATTTGATAAATTTATTAATATACAGTTTATTAAATTAACAAATTTATATGATGGATATAAAATTGAAAATTTTAATAGAAATATTAACAGAAATAAAAAAAATTTTGATTTTGAATTTATTAAAAATTTTGAATTAAATAAAACTGAGTTGAATAAAATTTATGAATTAAATAAATTTCCAGTTGAGTGGCACGATTCATTAATTTATTATGAATTAAATTTTATTTCTTTTATTTTTTTCCAATATTTAGAATTTGAATGTGATAAATTAATTAAATTTTCAAAAAATAATATTACTATCCATTTAATTTTCTCATCAAAATTATTTTCTAGAAAAAAAATAGATGATATTATGTTTCATATTGTTAATATTATTAATTGGTTATTATTAAAAAAACCAGATCATCAATTTGATTTATATATTTTATTATCTCCTTTTAAAAAATCTTTTACATACAAATTATCAAAAAATGATTATAAATTATACCCTTGGTTAGAATGGACTTTAAAATTTGAAGATAATTTTATGAGTCCATATAATATTAATACTGGTGTTAGTTGGAATAGAAATGATAAAAATATCATATGTTTATTTAGATTTGATGAAATATTTAAGGTATTAATACATGAACTTATTCATAATTTAGATTTTGATTTTAAACATTCTGAAAAAGTTTTTTTAAAAGAAGTTAATTTAAAATTAGGAAATTATCCAATTCTTGTTAATGAATCTATTGTTGAATATATGGCTCTTTTACATTGGAATTTTTATTTAGTTAATTATATTTATTATTTTAATAGTAAAATAAATAAATTTAAATTATATGAATATATGATGAATTATGAACTTTACAATAGTGCATTATTATGCACTAGGTTATTTAAATATTATAAAATAAATGATTTAAGATTATTAAATATAGAAAATGGTATCCAACAAAATACTAATGCATTTTCATATATTTTTATTAAATATATATTAATGATTAATAATATTGATCCATATGATTTTAAATCTATTAATAAATGTCTCAAATATAATTTTAATAATATTACACAATATGACTTTTTATTAGATAAAAGAATTATAATTAGTAATAAATTAAAGTTATCATACTATAATTTAATTTAATTATTTATACATATAATAGTAATTAGATGGTTATAAATTATATTTTTTTAAATTAATAAAAAATATAATTTATAATGGTAGGAAATGGGTATAAAAAAATTAAATTCTTATCTATCTGAATTAAATTTAATTACTGAATTTAATAATCTCGAAGATATTATTAACCATATTAAAATTAAATTAAATAAAGATTATTTATATGTAACTATTGATACAAGTCTATATTTATATAAATATTCTAGAATTACTGCTGTTAATAAACAATTAACTTTAAATTATCTTTTTAAAAAACAAATTCTAAAATTTATTAAAAATAATGTTATTCCTATATATATTTTTGATGGAGCATATAATGATTTAAAAGATTCCACTATCATTAATAGAATTAATCAAAAAAATAATGCTATTATTAAAATTCATAATATGACTGATGAAGACAAAATTAAATTTGAAGACAAATATAATAAATTATTAATGAAATCTATTAATATTAAAATTGAAGATGTTAATAATTTACAAATTTTTCTTAAATCTAATAAAGTCCCTTTTATTGTTTCTCCTACTGAATCTGATGTTTTATGTGCTAAATTAGTTAAAAATGGGTTTGCTGACTTCTGTTTAAGTGAAGATATGGATATTCTCATTTATGGCTGTTCTTTTCTTATTAAATCTATTGTTGATAAATACTATCTTTTTAATTATAATGACATTTTACTTTCTCTCAATATTAATTCTGAACAATTGTGTAAATTTGCAATTCTTTTGGGTTCTGATTATAGTAGATGTGCTAATACTAAAATTAAACCTAATGAATTACTCTCTATCTGTAAAAATTATGATTTTAATCTTAATTCTATTCTAACTAAAATTATTAATATTGATATTCATAAAAAATTCTATCTTAATGATGATTCTCATATTTTATCCTTGTCTGAATTATCTAATTTAACCATCTCTGATAATAGTATCAGAGATTTTGAAATTATCTCTAAAGTTATTAAATACTATTCAATTGCACTCGAATTAGTATTGTTGTATAATAACTATGATATTGATATTAGTTTTAATGTATTTTCTAAAAATAACATCAATTATATAAAAAAACAACTTAATATTATATTCAATTCTTTAATTTAATTTATGCTTCAGCTTCTTCTTCATAATCATCTTCTTCTTGAGATTCTTCTTCTTCTGCTTCATCCATTTCAACAGTTACTTCATTTGCGCCTGTAGTTGCAATACCATTAAATGCTTTATACACTCTTGCTACATAATGTTGAAAGTTCTCAAATTTAATAACTTCTCCTTCTTTCATCAAAAATAAATTTCTAATGATTTCACTGGTGTTATCAAATAATCTTTTATCATCTTTATCAAGTAAATTATCTTCTGCAATCTTTTTATATAATCTTGAAGATACATTAGTTCTTGGTAATTCAACTCCAATTTCAAGTCCTAAATATTTACAAAATGCATCAGGTACTATTGTGTGTTTATTAAATCCACTGATTTTTGGTTGTTCATCAGTGCTTGATCTTCTTTTGGATTTTTTATTAAATAATTTTCTTTCTTTAGAATATAATTTAAATAATAATTTCTCTAATTTAACTCTATTACGAGTTGATGTTGAAATTTCTTTATCTAACTCAATTATTGCTTTATGAACTTCTTCAACTGTTTTATATTGTTCAACTTCTGGTTCTTGTTCATCATCATCAGCTGATGATGGTTGTTCTGTTTGTTGAACAGTTGTTTCTTGAACTGGTTCAGTTTCTTGTTTTGCTTTTTTAGAAACCTTTTTAGTTGTTGTTGCTGTTGCTGTTGCTGTTGCTGTTGCTGTTTCAGGTTGAACTTGAGTTGCTACAGGTTGTTCAACTTGTTTAACTTCTTTGGTTTCTTTTTTAGATTGTTTAGTTTCTTTTTTAGATTCTTGAACTGTTTCAACTGGTGCTGGTTGAACTGCTTTAGTTGCTTGTTTTGCGGTTGCTTGTTTTGATGAAGATTGTCTTTGACTCATATACTTTATAATAATAATATGTTCTTATATAATTTACTACAAAAAACAAAATATTAAAACTTCAAATTTTTTGTAGTCATATAAGACTTATTACAATTTATCATATAAAGAATATTAATATTATAATATAGTATGAATACTCTTGAATATAGATTAACAATTCCAGAGACCATTAATAATGATGAATTAATGGAAATTTTTAATAACAACTTGATTAGTAATAATGAAGTTATCTTAAATTCATTAAATGAATTTTATGGATCTGCATCTAATATTGAACCTAGTGATGAAATAAAAAGAGTAATTCCTATATTATTAGGTAAATCTAAATTATCAATTCGTATTATAGATTGGTTTGTAACCAATTTTTCTAAAAAAAATAATATAATTTATCCTTTGGTTATCAAAGATAATAGAGTTATTAAGTATTTTAATGTATATAATGATTATAAATCTCAATTAAAAGGTTATAAAAAAAAATTATTTGATCCTTTTTGTAGAAAACGTAGAATTCCATTTCATTTTACTAGAGATAATCATATTATTACTACTCCAGGTCAATTAAATTTTTTTAAATGGGCTCTTTCTAATAAAATTTTAGATTATATTGAAGAACACTTTGATGATATTAATTCTGATATGTCTAAATCTATTAAATACAAAAATACTACATCATCTGATAAAACATCTTCTTTAGACACATCAATTGAAAGAAAAAGACATGAACTATCTGATAATGCATCAAAAAGTATTAATTGTATTAAAATGAAATTTTTACTTGATATAAATGAATAATTATACTATTTTTTTATAAATTGTATAATTACTAGTTTAAAGTCCTGTTAAAGACTTCCATATGTCCAAAATAGGTCATCACACCAATGGACATATGGAATAATCATAGTTAACCATTGGTTGATGAATCCAATGGTTGCTAGTTTAAAGTCTTGCGAGACTTCCATATGTCCAAAA
>Ga0214923_10009490_pt1 | contig 10132 bp, 9 predicted proteins | sample LL1510_MetaG_FD_177993 | JGI IMG/M metagenome (GOLD analysis project Ga0214923, IMG submission 177993) | Freshwater microbial communities from Lake Lanier, Atlanta, Georgia, United States - LL-1510 | ecosystem: Environmental > Aquatic > Freshwater > Lake | place: USA: Georgia | collected 2015-10-15
ATGATCATGAGGAAGAGGAAAATGGGTGATATACGTGGGATCCCAACCCCAATTTGCCCCTTTTGCCAGAGCAATTTAATTAATATCACGGCATCTTTTAATCCTGAGAACTATGAGATTGAGATGTATTTGCTTGATAATGCAAGTTGCGCAGATTGCGGGGCGCTATTAACTGCCCCCACCCCTGCAGACCTGCCTTCCTAAAGAATCTAAGGACAAATATCTGATTTTTACTCTGCTTGACTCAATCAACTGAAATTTTAAACTCTAATCAAAGATTGGACCAACGCTTCTACTCCTCTTAATTTCAAAAAAACCTGGATAGCTTGCTGCAAGTAATACTCCATCCCATAACTTTCCTGCTTCCTCACCCTTTGGAGCGGGAGAAATTACTGGACCAAAAAATGCCGTTCCCTCAACTTCAATAATTGGAGTCCCCACATCACTTCCCACTAGGGCAATTCCTGCCTCATGGCTAGCAATAATTGCTTTATCAAAGCTGGAATCACTCTCCGCGCTAGCAAGATTTTCATCTGCCCCAACTTCCTTTAGAGCTTCTGTGAATAATTCCTGGCCTACATCCATTTTCTTTATGTGAATTCTTGATGAGATAGCGGTGTAGAGCGGAAGGGTTATATCTTTCCCGTTTTTCTCTTGCGCAGCAGCAATGACTCTTGTTGTCTGCCAGGAGCGAATCAGCCTTGCTTTATATTCCGGCGCAAGGTCTTTATCTTTATTTAGATGGGCGAGGCTAAAGAGATTCCAAGTAATAGAGATATCCCTTATCTTCTCAACTTCTAATAGCCAGCGCGATGTCATAAATGCCCAAGGGCAGATTGGGTCAAACCAGAATTGCACCTTACTTTTACTCATTTCAAGCCTTTCCGAATCGGCGATCACGTTTGGAATAAATCTCTATTGCCTGCCAGAGCGTTTGTCTATTCACATCGGGCCAGAGCACATCCATAAAGACTAGCTCAGCATAAGCCGACTGCCAGATCAAAAAGTTTGAAGTTCTCTGCTCACCAGAGGATCTTAAGAACAGATCTACATCACTCATTCCTGGCTCATCTAGGTATTTCGCAAAGAGACGCTCATTTATCTGATCTGCTCTGATTTTCTTTCTTGCCACATCTCTTGCTATCTCTTGAGCTGCAGATGCAATCTCTGCTCTGCCCCCATAATTAACACACATATTTAAGGTTAAAACTTTATTTTTCTTAGTTAGCTCTTGAGCAATCTCAAGTTCTTCAATTACCGACTTCCATAACCGCTTTGGGGCGCCAACCCAGCGAATTCTCACCCCCATCTCATTCATCTGATCTCGCCTACGTCTAATGACCTCACGATTAAAGCCCATTAAGAATTTCACTTCATCAGGAGATCTCCGCCAATTCTCGGTTGAGAAAGCAAAGGCTGATAGTTCTTTGACTCCAATCTCAATAGCGCCTTGCACAACATCAAATAAGGCAGCCTCCCCAGCCTCATGCCCCTTTGTTCTTGCAAGTCCGCGCGCTTTTGCCCACCTGCCATTGCCATCCATGACAAGTGCCACATGGTTAGGAATTTTCTCCTTAGCAATTTTTGGCGCTTTCATAATATGACTCTTTCAACCATAGGAAGAGAGCGCAAGTTTCGCTCAAGGTGCCATTGCAAGTATGCTGCGATTAAACCAGATGCCTCCCTGCGATTCTTAATTTCACTCTTATCTGCGCTTTGCCAATCTCCACTTACTAAATCTGACATCAGTTGAAGAGTTTCAGGAGCTGGAGTTGCTGAGGCAGAGGGTCGACAATCTAAACAAACTGATCCGCCGCCAACGAGTGAGAAGTATTTATGTGGCCCTGGCGCCTCACATCTAGAACAAATTGTCATCGATGGGGCATATCCAGCAATTGAAAGTGATCGAAGAAGATAGGCATCAAGAATTAGTGATGGATCGTGGCTCTGATGAGCAAGTGATTTGAGTGCGCCAGTTAGAAGCAGGAACTGTTGGAGGGCTGGCTCTCCTTCATTATTGGTAAAACGCTCAGCGGTTTCTAGAATTGCAGAGGCAATAGTCCACCTCTGATAATCACCAGAGATAGCATCACCATAATTTTCAATTGCTTCAACTTGAGTAACGACATCAAAAGTCTTGCCGGTGTATAACTGGATATCGACATAGCTAGCTGGCTCAAGCCTTGCGCCAAACTTTGACTTAGTCCTTCTTACTCCCTTTGCAACAGCTCTGATTCGACCGCGCTGTCTTGAAAAGAGCGTGACGATGCGATCTGCCTCCCCAAGCTTCTGGGTTCTGATAACAACTGCCTCATCACGGTAGAGCGCCACAGGCACAACTTAGAGCAGATAGTTATCGAAGAGCGCGATTGACCGCAGAAATCACCGCTTTTAGCGATGCTGTAGTCGTTGATGGATCAATTCCCACGCCCCAATAAGTTCCCCCATTAACGCTGCACTCCAGGTAGGCCGCAGCGCTTGCATCTCCGCCAGCGCTCATCGCATGTTCATAGTAATCGGCTACTTGGATATCAACTCCATAGCTCTGCATTACATTACAGAATGCAGAGATAGGGCCGTTACCACTTCCGCTAAGTGTTATCTGTTTTTGATTATCGAGAAGATCAACGCTTAACTCAACATCTCTGCCAGCAGTGCTACTTTGATTAAGAGAGGTAAACCTAAATCTTCCCCACTTGTTATCTTCACTTGGCAGATACTCATCAACAAATATCTTCCACATCTGATCTGGAAATACCTCGCCGCCTTGATCATCAGTATGGGCTTGAATCACATGGCTAAATTCAATTTGTAGACGTCTAGGAAGGTCTAGTTGGTGCTCGCTCTTCATCACATAAGCAACCCCTCCCTTGCCAGATTGAGAATTAACTCTGATAACTGCTTCATAACTTCTGCCGATATCTTTTGGATCAATTGGTAGATACGGAACTGCCCAGGTGAAATCATCGACTTGCTTGCCGGCAGCCTTGGCATCTCTTTCTAGATGCTCAAAGCCTTTCTTAATAGCATCTTGGTGAGAACCGCTAAAGGCGGTAAATACAAGATCGCCGCCATATGGATGACGCTCTGGAACTCTTAATTGATTGACATACTCCACAGTCCTTCTAATCTCTGGAATATCGCTAAAGTCAATCATCGGATCAATGCCATGGCTTAACAAATTAAGCCCAAGGGTTACTAAACAGACATTTCCCGTTCGCTCGCCATTGCCAAATAGCGTTCCTTCTATGCGATCTGCTCCTGCAAGATATCCAAGTTCTGCTGCAGCAACTCCAGTTCCGCGATCATTATGTGGGTGAAGACTTAGTACTATGGAATCTCGATACTTTAAATTACGCCCCATCCATTCAATTGAATCGGCATAAACATTAGGGGTGGCCATCTCAACAGTTGCGGGGAGATTAATAATGCTCTTATGAGAGGGGGTGGGCTGCCAAACATCATTAACTGCGTTGCAGACATCGAGTGCAAACTCCAGCTCAGTGCCGGTGTAGGACTCAGGTGAGTATTCAAAAGAGATCTTGGTATCAGGCAGAGTGGAAACTAACTCTTTACACAACTTAGCTCCATCCACCGCTATCTTCTTGATTCCTTCTTTATCTTGCCCAAATACCACTCTGCGCTGAAGTGTTGAGGTGGAGTTATAGAGGTGAACCACCGCGCTCTTTGCCCCCACTAAAGATTCATAAGTTCTTCTAATTAAAGTATCTCTAGCTTGAGTCAAAACTTGAATCGTTACATCATCTGGAATTAATCTATCTTCAATGATCTTTCTTACAAAATCAAAGTCAGTCTGGCTTGCGCTTGGAAAACCAACTTCAATCTCTTTATAGCCCATCTTTATAAGTAGGCTAAACATCGCTAATTTTCTTGGGACATCCATTGGATCAATCAGGGCTTGATTGCCATCTCTTAAATCCACTGAGCACCACTGGGGCGCCTTTGTCATAGTTTTATTTGGCCAAGTGCGATCATCTAATTTGATTGGAATAAAAGATGAGTAGCGATGCTTAGCCATCTTTGAGGCTTCTTGCTTTGGAAAATTCACTTCTATACTCCTTAAATTGTTATTAGGTTTCATTGCTACCGATAACCGGTGCGTTAAAACCCCGAAGCGAGGAGACCGGTTATTTGGCCTCGCCACGGCAGCGAAGAAGGAGTGTGCTCAAAAGAGCTAGAGGTAATAACTCGCTGCGTAACATAGAGCTAAGGTTAGCCAAGGCCTTACAACACTGGCAAATAGCGCTCAACTTCAAAGGCGGTAACTTGCTTTGAGTACTCAAGCCATTCCGCTCTCTTATTGCGAAGAAAGTAATCAAAGAGGTGCTCGCCTAGGCACTGCCTTACCAATTCACTCTCCTGCATCTCAAGGATTGCCTCATTTAGGTCGGCGGGTAGGCTTTTTGGACTTGGCTCTGCTTCCAATTCATAGCCGCTCTCAACTCCCTTAAGCCCTGCGGCGATGGTGACAGCAAATGCTAGATATGGATTAGACGCAGAGTCTGGGGCTCTAAATTCAATTCTGGTTGAGTTTTCTTTATTTGGTTTATAGCGCGGAATTCTTATCATCGCATCACGATTTTGCGCGCCCCAACTTATCTTTGCTGGAGCCTCTCCCCCGCCATGGAGGCGCTTATAAGAATTAACCCACTGATTAGTAACTGCAATAAATTCTGAAGCATGTTTAAGGATTCCCGCGATAAATGATTTGCCCACACTTGATAGCTCACCACTAGTTGATCCCTGTTTATAGAAAGCATTCTTCTCTCCTTGAAAGAGCGAGAAGTGGGTATGCATTCCTGAACCAGGGTGTTCGGTAAAGGGCTTAGGCATAAAGGATGCATGACAGCCTTGATCCAGTGCCACCTCTTTAATGATATGGCGAAATGTCATTATGTTATCGGCGGTACTTAGCGCATCTGCATACCTTAAATCTATTTCCTGCTGCCCTGGAGCAACTTCATGATGGCTGAATTCAACAGAGACTCCCATCGCCTCTAGCAGAGTAATTGCTTGCCGGCGAAAATCTTGGCCAATAGCAATTGGAGTTTGATCAAAATATCCCCCAGCATCAACCGGAGTCGGTTTTACTCCAGAGACTGGAGCATCTTTAAATAGAAAGAATTCAATCTCAGGATGGGTGTAGCAGGTATATCCCATCATGGCAGCTTTTTCTAAAACTCTCTTTAAAACATTTCTTGAATCTGCTGGAGATGGAGATCCATCGGGAAGTGCGATATCGCAGAAAATTCTTGCTGCCCCTGGTTTTTCAGTTCGCCACGGAAGAATTGAAAATGTTGCAGGATCTGGACTTAGCAACATATCTGACTCACTGCCGCGAGCAAATCCTTCAATTGCTGAGCCATCAAATCCAATTCCCTCTGCAAAGGCATTTTCAAGCTCTGCAGGAGCAATCGCAACAGATTTTAGAAATCCCAGAACATCAGTAAACCAGAGACGAACAAAGCGAATATCGCGCTCTTCCAAGGTGCGAAGAACGAATTCCTTCTGCTTTGCTATCTCAATATCCTCTTTAGCCATGGCTGCATAATGCCTGCCTTGAGTTACGGCTATGTTAACTAGGCTTAAAAGTGAGCTCTAGATAGCAAATTGTTCCGATAGATCGATATCACTCATCGCCTCAACATCCTTAACAACAACTGAATTGGCGCTAATTCGAACTCCATCGCCGATTCTTATATCGCCAAGAACCCGAGCCCCCGCGCCAATGATCACTTTATTTCCAATGGTTGGATGGCGCTTGCCCTGTTCAAAAGTTCTAGCGCCCAGAGTTACATCGTGATAGATCATCACATCATCGCCAATCACAGTTGTCTCGCCAATTACCACCCCCATTCCATGATCGATAAAGAAACGCCTGCCAATCTTGGCAGCAGGATGAATCTCAATTCCGGTAATGGTTCGAATCCAATTGGAGTAGATTCTGGAGAGTAATTTTAGTTTTCTATTCCAGAGCCAATGCGAGATTCGATAGCCCCAGATAGCGTGGATGCCAGGATAGGTTAGGAATACTTCTAACCTATTTCTGGCAGCTGGATCTCTTAAGAGAGCTGTTTCTAGATCTTGGCTTATTGCTTTAAACATCGCTTATGAATCCATCAGATCTTGATAGAGAATGGTTGAGAGATATCGCTCGCCAAATGAAGGAATGATTACAACGATATTTTTGCCAGCAAATTCCTCTCGTTTTGCAACTTGCGCAGCGGCCCAAAGCGCGCCGCCTGATGAAATTCCAGCCAGGATTCCCTCTTCAACCCCAGCCCTTCTTGCATATTTCACAGCATCATCAGCGGATACATCAAGGACTTCGTCATAGACGCCTTGATCAAGAATTGGTGGAATAAAGTTTGGACCTATTCCTTGAATTGGATGGCCGCCAGGCTTTCCGCCATTGAGAATAGGAGAAGCAGCAGGCTCAACAGCAAATATCTTAATTTCCGGTTTTCTCGACTTTAATACCTGTCCGATACCAGTAATTGTTCCGCCAGTGCCAATTCCAGCAACTACTGCATCAACTAGGCCATCAGTATCGCGCCAAATCTCCTCAGCGGTTGTTCTTCTATGAACTTCTGGGTTTGCTTCATTTTCAAATTGGCGGACCATTACTGCGCCATTGGCTCCAAGCTCCTCAGCTTTGGCAACAGCGCCCTTCATCCCTTCGGCTGCAGGGGTAAGAACTAGCTCTGCGCCAAATGCTTTAAGCAGAGTGCGCCGCTCCTTTGACATCGAATCTGGCATAGTCAGAATTGTTTTATAGCCTCGAGCTGCACCAACCATTGCAAGGGCAATCCCAGTATTTCCAGAGGTTGCCTCAACAATTGTTCCCCCTGGCTTTAGCGCTCCGCTTTTTTCTGCGGCATCAACCATAGCGATGCCAATTCGATCTTTAACCGTGCTCGTTGGGTTGTAAAACTCCAACTTGGCATAGACAGTTGCTGCTGCCCCATCTGTAATGCGATTTAACCGAACTAGCGGGGTATTTCCATAAACCTGGGTAATGTTTTCATAAACCTTCATAATCTTCTCCTAAGTAAAGTTGTTTTTAATGTAATAGAAATTTTCAAAGAGCGCATAACGCGCAAGGACTTATTGACTTGGAATTAAGTCGTGAGTTACTAACAGCAGGTTGCTGATGCAATGCGGCCAAAATCGATTACGCGGCGGCGGGTAAAGAGCCAGGAGCGAATCGCAGACATGGAGCCAAGTTTAGGCGAAATAATAAAGAGCGCTACTTGCAAATAATTTGCAGGTTTTTCTAACTCTCTCGCCACCTTGAAGTCATAGGCAGGCGTCTATCTTTTCCAAAGGCAATTGGTGAGACTTTGGGCCCCGGTGGATATTGCCGCCTTTTATATTCGGCTTTATCAACCAGTGCTACCACACGATCAACTAGAGCCTTATCAAAGCCGGATGCAATGATCTTTGTGGCATCGATATTCTTCTCAATATAGAGCTTTAAGACTTGATCAAGGAGCTCATAATCTGGCAGAGAGTCGCTATCTTTTTGACCCGGAGATAGCTCTGCGCTCGGCGCCTTCTCAATGGAGTTAATTGGAATTATCGCCTTGCCCCCCTGGCTATTGCGCCACCTGGCAAGGCGCCAGATATCTACTTTGAAAATATCTTTTATTGGAGCAAAGCCTCCTACCGCATCGCCATATAAAGTCGAATAACCAACCGAGAGCTCTGATTTATTGCCGGTTGCAAGTATTAGATGTCCTCGCTGATTTGAAAGGCCCATCAAAAGCGAGCCCCGCACCCTTGCTTGGATATTCTCTTCAGCAAGGCCTGAGAGCTCAATCGCGCTTTGAAAGCTAGCAACAATTTCAGCAATTTCAATAATCTCATAGCCAATACCAAGATTTTCAGCCAACTCTTTAGCATCTGCTATCGAGTGCGTTGATGAGTACTTACTTGGCATAAGCAGGCCATAGACGCTCTCTTTGCCGAGCGCATCAACTGCCAAGGTGGCCGTCAGAGCTGAATCAATTCCACCAGAGAGACCGAGAGCAACAGATTTAAACCCATTCTTAAGAACATAATCTCTAAGTCCAACTAAGAGAGCCTTCCAAATCTCTTCTTCATCAGATAGTGATGGAGCAATGAGAGTCTTTGCTCGAGCTTGACTTTTCGCTCTAGCTCCAGCTAAAACTAAGTCAGGGGTGCCACTTTCTATCTCGCATTCAATATCAACAACATTTAGTGAGCTTTCAAAGGCTTCAGATCTTGCCAATAATTCACCGCTACTATCCAGGGCAAATGAGCCACCATCAAAAACTAATTCATCCTGAGCGCCAACCATATTGAGATAGACCAGAGGGCAGCCCAGCTGCTTAACTCTCTTTCTAGCAAGCTCCAGCCTTACTCCATCTTTATCACGCTCAAAAGGGCTGCCATTAGCAACTAGCAGAATTCCAGGATTAGCCTTACTTAAATTGGCAACTGGACCGCCTTCTTGCCAGATATCTTCACAGATTGCTAGCGCGATATCGATAGAGCCGAAGCGGATTACTAAACTCTTTTCTCCGGGGCCAAAGTTTCTAAATTCATCAAAGACGCCGTAATTTGGTAGGTGGTGTTTGACATACTTGCCAACAACTTTGCCTTGATAGATTGCAGCTAGAGCATTCTCGCTCTTTTCATTATGATCGAGATATCCAATAAGAGTTAATAGCTCGCCGCCACCTATTTTTGCTATCTCCTCTGCTAGCTCATTAACTCGCCTACTTGAAGCCTTTTGAAATGCAGGCCTTAGGGCAAGATCCTCAACTGGATATCCAGTTAAAACCATCTCGGAGAAGAGAATTACATCAGCGCCGCTTACTAGCGCCTCTTTAACTGCGCCCAGTATTAATTGGCTATTGCCATCTAAATCACCAAGGACAGGGTTGATCTGGGCCATCGCAATTCTTAGCGGAGCGCTCTTGGCTGTAGGCATAGTTCAAGAGTACCGATAGACTCGGGTCTCTAATCCCGGGGACCGCACTTGGCCTCGAGGAAGGAAAGTAAGTGGCCCGCTATACCGTTTTAGATCTAGCTGCCTGGAAGAAATCAGGCAAGCCCTTTGCCATGCTCACCGCCTATGACTCAACGATGGCCTCAGTCTTTGATCAAGCTGGTGTTCCGATACTGCTGGTTGGAGATAGCGCAGGTAATAACTTTCTGGGCCATGAGAACACAATCCCAGTTACCTTGGATGAGTTAATTTCATTATCTAGAGCGGTAGTAAAAGGCTCAGAGAAAGCGCTAGTAATTGCCGATCTTCCCTTTGGCTCCTATGAAGCTTCAAGTCAGATAGCTCTAGAGAGCAGTATCAGATTATTGAAAGAGGCAGGAGTTGCCGGGGTAAAACTTGAAGGCGGAGTCAGAGTTTGCGAGCAAGTTAGAGCTCTGGTTAGTAGTGGAATTCCAGTTATGGGCCATCTTGGAATGACCCCGCAATCTGTTAATGCCTTTGGCGGTTTTAAAGTTCAAGGAAGAGATAGCAAGGCAGATGAGATCATCAAAGATGCTCTTGCCCTTCAAGAAGCAGGGGCCTTTGCAATTGTGCTTGAGTTGATTCCTGTCAAATTGGCTAAGGAGATTACAGAGACGCTATCAATTCCAACTATTGGTATTGGCGCTGGGATTAACTGCGATGGCCAAGTTCTAGTCTGGACAGATCTAATGGGCCTAACTCCAAAGCCGCCACGTTTTTCAAGGGCCTATCTAAATCTGCGTCAAGATATGGTTGAAGCAGTTGGCAGATGGATTTCAGATGTGGAGTCAGGCTCCTTCCCCTCTGATAAGGAGAGCTTTGACTAAGATAAGGCGTGCGCAAATACGCCATTGATTTAAGCCCCTTAAAGAAGTATCGCGACTTTAAGCTGCTCTTTACCGCAGGGCTCTTCTCCTACTTCGGCTCAATGATCACCTTCGTTGCCCTGCCTTTTCAAGTCAAGGAACTCACCGGCTCCTTCTGGGCAGTAGGCCTAATTGGAGCGGTGGAGATTATTCCGCTCATTGTTTTTGGCCTCTATGGCGGGGTCTTAGCTGATTACCTAGATCGAAAGAAGATGATCTGGTTTACTGAATTTGGCACCCTGATTGC
>Ga0214923_10009491_pt1 | contig 10130 bp, 10 predicted proteins | sample LL1510_MetaG_FD_177993 | JGI IMG/M metagenome (GOLD analysis project Ga0214923, IMG submission 177993) | Freshwater microbial communities from Lake Lanier, Atlanta, Georgia, United States - LL-1510 | ecosystem: Environmental > Aquatic > Freshwater > Lake | place: USA: Georgia | collected...
CCCGGTCAACACCAGAATATCCTTGATATCCTGATTCTCCCACGGACCCCGCAAGGAACTCTCCACACGATAATGAGCCTCCGTTGCTACAAACACCGGTTCCACTCCCTGTGCCTCCCAGAAGTCATAGTCCGGATATCCGACGTGGCCGTATTGGAATCCACTGTCGGTGCGTCGCAGACCCAGAGACGCCGGTGGCTCTGCTGGATCTACTGAAGGAGACACAGGAGGAATCGGCCGCTCCCGCGCGTGGAGTCGCAACTCCCTCCACAGAATCGACGGCCAATGACCGTTGTCCACCCGGAATCCGACACCCGGTAGAATCTCCACCACCGTTCCGTAGTTGTATGCTCCGCGGGTCGTCCGTCCCGACATCACAGAGCGTCCCACCACCACATCCTCCAACCGAAACACCGTCCGCGACGGTTCGTGTTCAAACAGAGTCGCACTCCCCATCGTCGTTACAGAAGGAGCGCAAACAGAAGGAAACAAAGAAGCCATCCTAACGCCCACCCTCCTGCACCCGCCCCCCCGTCAACTTTACCCGAAAAACTTTACACCTCCGCCAACGCCCAACGGTACCGTAGGACCAACGATGACTTCCTTTCGTATCTACCAGCATCCCGAAACCGGCGAACTCCAGTTTCTGCGTTGGAATCCCACTACCTACCGTTGGGACGCCGATCCAGACCGCATGGCGGCATGGCGCACAGGAAATCTCCGTCTATATGCCGCTGCAGATGACGGTTGGATAACCAGCGACGGACAGATCTGGCTTCCGTTATCCCCAGATGATCCCGTTGGACGCGTCTATGCCCGTGGAATCCCTCCCGATAGTGTTCCGACAGTAGACGATCCTGACAGTGCCATTCTGTTGGAAACTCTATCCCGCGACATCGAAGAGGAAAGACTCCGCCACCATCATCCACTGTTGGAACACCAGATTCCGTCGCTGATCCGTCGTCGGTCATTCTTCGGAAGTCTATTTGCTCCTCCTCCCTCTCTGCCTCTGACTCTGTCTCTTCCTATGGTCCGACCTCTGTCTCTCCCTCTGTCCCGACCACTTCTGTCGCTCTCTTCCGAACCGTCGCTGTTGGATATGGCGGTCCTGGCCTCTCTCCAGCAGCCACAGCCACAGGCGTCACAGGCTTCACAGCCGTCACATCCACAGGCACAACAGCAACAACAGACACCTCTTCCTTCCCATGTTGCCTCTCTGGTCATCCGCAACGCCGTGTCCTCCAACGCAATCTGTCCGATAACAATGGAACCGATCCATCCCGACACCGCCGCTGTTACCAACTGCGGACATGTCTTCCAACGGGCGGCTCTCCAGGAGTGGCTCCGATCCAACGATACCTGTCCCGAATGCCGACACTCCGGCTGCTGCGTTTAGAATAAAATAGATGCAACATATAGAAAATGGCAGCCGCTGCATCTGGAGCCAGGTCACTGATGATGGGAGGTCGTCGCCGTAGCCGCAAGCAGCGGAAGCAGCGGCAGCAACAGCGGCAGAGCCGTAAGCAGCGACAGCAACAGCGGCAGAGCCGCCGGCAGCGACAGAGCCGCCGCAACTTCCACTAAATACACCACAGATCTTGTCGTTTCCGTATGTCCAACAGACAGAAATGACCAGAATAGACTCCCTCCCGGCTTTAGGTATCGCCGACACAACCGGCTTTATCCCGACGCCAGAATCTGTCGCAGCAACGCCACGGCCGATCCATTGAGATATCCGGCCACACTCTCCAGAACCGCCAACGCCACTCCACGATCTCCATACGTTGTCCGCACGGCATCTACACTCCATCCGGCCTTTCCGTTGCGATTATTGACATTATTGTGAAGATCCACAAACCACTGGACAAAATCCGTAGACGGAGACACGGGATGTCCCGCCAACCATGCTCTGTAATGCATCGTACACACGGAACACGGCAGACTATCCGCCAGAACTCCCGGTAAGGACACCAGATCCGCCCCGGTCGCCACCACGGATGCCGTATGGAGTACTCTCCACAGACCGGGACCCCACACTGTGGGATCTACAGAGCCATTGCCTCCATTGTCTCCATTGCCTCCGTCACCTCCACTGCCCCCTCCATCTCCGCCTCTCTTCCATCGGGGCTTGAAGATATTCATAATCGGTTTCGATCCTACAGAAGCCACAGGAGCAGCAGGAACCGCTCTGTTCGCGAAAGGAGTTCCCGCGGGAGCCGCATAGGTTGCTCTGGTTGCCGCCGCCCGCGCTGCCGCCGCCGCAAATGGATTTGGTGCTCCTCCGGCATTCCTTCCGCAGTTACACATCTATAATACCACTATCTTTGATATCTGTTTGTTTTGCGCGCGTTGGCACCCGGCCACAATAAAATCGCAGCATTCAGTAGCTCCCGCCACCGTGTCCATCCCCCCGGCCTTCTCCTAAGCCACCATTCCACCCACGTCCTCCACGACCTTTTCCGCCCTGCCCCTGCTTCAGTACCCACTCCGTCGTAAAAGCATCCCGGATAGTATTATAGAGAGACATATTCTTCACCTCCAATATCTCCAACGAAAAACTCACCTGCGAAGATCCCATAGAGATCGGCATACCGTGCGGATCCAATAACTGCACCTTGAATCTGGATAGATCCACCGGACACGGAAAGGTTACCTCCTTCGCATTTTGTCCCGCCATATTATCATAGTTCATATAGTTCTTGGATTGTGCGACAATAACCTTCGCCAGAGCCGTGAAATCAGTATCTCCTATGGTCTGACGCACACACGCCAAATCGTTGACCTTCAAAAAGACATACGGATCACCCGCAAAATGCGCCTTCTGATTGGAAATCACCACATGCTTCGTCGAATTCCCAGTCGGCGTTGCTACCGAAGGAAACGTACCACGACTGAATCCCAGGTTGTAGCCCAGACCGTAGTCATAGACCCGTTGCGGCCAACTCAATCCATCGGGAGTCGTCGTATAGACTGTAAATGGCTGGTTTCCCGTGAATGTGAAATAACCCGTCACGGCACTGAAAGACAATACGATTTCCGCCGTAGGAAGAATCGCCGTTATGATCGTGTTTAGCGCAAGAAGCATATCATTCACCATATAGTTTCCGTCAGGAATCGTTATGATGTTTACTGCTCCAGCACTTCCCAACTTAATCCCGAATGTCGTATTTCGGCGCCACGTACTGAAGATGTAATAGTTGTTGGCCAACTCAATGGATGTCACCCGGACACGCAACACATTCCGAATCGGCGCAAGCAGATTGAAATAGAATGTGAATTCATTATCATCACATTGCGGAACCGGCAGACGGAACCGACTGTCAATATTGATCACATGCTTCACAATGTCGTTCGCCTTCAGAGCAAACGGAATGTCCTCTAGTGTAAGAGCCATCTGTTAGAGATAGAGATTGCTGATCTGCAGGAGAGAGCGCAGAAGAACAAGATAGCGCAGAAGAACAACAACGCTACGGGATATTACTGAGAAAAACCTCAATCTTCTGTGTCATCAGATCAAACCGCTTTTTCGCCGTATCCACATCTCCACGACCGTTCAGTCCAGTCAGAATACCCGTCAAATTGACTACCAACGTATCCAGTGTTGCCATATCGTCGCAACACGCAGAAGAACTTCCGGATCCAGATCCAGATCCATTTGGAGTTCCAGTATAAGGAGCCGTGGTCAGCCCATTGGTATCTCCGGCGGCGCCCCCGGTTAAGGTGACCGATGCAGAATCTGCGGATTGTTTACTCATAGCATATATATTCTGTGTATCGGAATCGCTTCCATATACACTCACCTTATCAGAGACCCCTGACATACCTCTACAGTGATCCTCTGTTTTGTTAACTATGCTCCGAACAGAGATGGGTACTGCTTCCACGTACGACACGGGTACATCCTGTAACGCATCTTGCCCTTCGGGATTGAAACAGTTGTTGAGGGATATTACCGCTCTAGTAAAAATAACAAAGGACGTGGTTGGAAGGTTCTTTCCGCCCACGACTTCAACTGCACCGTTTGTTTCAAAATTAGGATATTCAGTAAGTCTTCCTCCGGCAATCTATGTACTGCTGGTCTATGGAGACTTGTATCCGAATCATAAACTGGATAATACCAATGTTATTGATCTACTCAATCTGAAAGACATTTATCTTATGTTGAACTTGCCTTGGCAGAATGATAGAATTTTGGCAGACGCTGTACTTAACGGTCTAATTTAGTGTTAAAAATAGAATGTATGTAGAATAATTTCCGATGCGGTAAGTATAAAATGGCCCAACTCACGTCCGATACCTCTAACGGCTTGTACATTGCCCCGTTCGTGTCCGCCATGGATGCAAGCAGCTCTGACGATTTGATAGCGGGTATTGCGACTGCCCAGCAGCAGGTGTCCATCGCTGGTATCCACAAGGATTTCACTGCGTTTCCCCATGTTCTGAATACGGCAGATGCCGTGAAATTCCTGAACTTGTTCACGGTAACGGGAAATAACAACGATGAGTCTAATCTGAGTGTTACGTTTGCTGACGATGCTGCTGGCTTTGCTGCTGGTGTGCTGAAGGATATGATCGATGGTTGCATCGATAGTGCCCCCGGCGGCGACGGCGTTAATCTGGCCGACTGGCTGATGGGTGAGATAGGAGCGTATGCGACTGCATGGATTCTGGATAATATCGGTGTCTCGATCACCGACCCTTACGACCCCACTGTATCCGTCGATTCCACCGGCGGAGCGGCGGCTGCGGTGAGCAATCTGGACGTACCATCCGCGACAACCATGTATCTGCAGCTCCCTCAGGACCAGCTGGAGAATGCCACATATATGGATGCGGACAAAAAGGCAACAACCGATGCTCTGCCACTGGTTCCTGGTGATCGGCTGGTGTTTGTATTTGATGTAGCCGTCCAGAACGGAGTTATCACGCTGGAGTGGGGAACACTGGACAGCACGAATGCATTGGCAGACGGTACACACAAAGGTGCCAGTGTCGCAGACACAGATGCGGTGCCCTCCTACACGATGTCTACCGATGCCGCTGCCAATCAGACTATCGCCGAACAGAAGCATGGGAAGTACTCGTACCACCTCAGTGCAAAGTCTACCGATATCGGCACCCAGCGCGTCGCATTTGCTCTCCAGTTCGGCACCAGCGGCGCTGCTGCCTTTACCGTGGGAGAGGGTGGCCTGCGCGCCGTTCCCGCGTAATTGTCGGAATCCAATACATATCATTCTCAACCGACACTCATCCCATGAGTTCTGTTGAGAATCCGCACCCACGGCAAACTTGCCACCACCGCCATCACCACCGCCCACCCAGAACCAACAGGATGTTCCAGACCACCACCTTCGTCACGCCCACCGGCGATTTCCATCTGACCACTGTTATGCACACTCAAACCAAACAAACCAAAGAACAAATCAAAGACAAAGAACAAACCAAACAAACCAAAGAAACCAAATCCATCGCCTACCAGGACGGCCACTGGTATGTAACCGACCCCACTCCCCTCCAACAAATGGCCACCGCGCACGGTCTTGCTCTCACAACCGTAACCACCATCTACATCACCGTAGAGTCATAGAAAGCCATCAACAAGTATAAAAAATAATCAGACGTGTTAGGATGGCCGAACCCTATGTATATATTATCCATCTGAAACATCGCACAGATCGTAAGAAACAATTTCTGGACGCATGGACCGCAGCAGGTCTATCTCTCAAAAAAGTGCGTTGGTATTCCGCTGTTCTTGGAAGTGCACTTTCCAATTCACAGTTATCTACATTCCGAACCGTAGCCAAAACCCGCAGAGCCCGTGCCGGTCGCGCGGGATGCTACTGTAGTCACACCGCCGCAATCCAGAAAGCAATCCAAAAAAATCATTTCCCCCTCCTTATTTTGGAAGACGATGCCGTTCCAACCCAATATATTACCGAACCTAAAAAGCTGTTTGCATCCGCACCATCTGCCGCATCATTACTGTATTTCGGTGCACTTCCCGTCAAACAACGGAAACGCATACCGAACTATTGCCAGAGTCATCAAGGATGGTTCCATCCAGAAGACGAAAAACTCTATGGCGGACACGCATATGGCATTCCAACGAAAGAAGCCGCCCAGGAATTATCAGAATTTCTGAGTCTAAACAAAATGACATACGACAGTGCTCTTGTTCGTTACACCAAACTCCACAAGGAAAAGGTGGCAGTCTACTGTCCATTCCAGTTTGTACAATCCGAAGGATATTCCGATATAGAAGATATGCAGCGCCCTATACGATAAAGTTGAAGCCGAACCCCCCGCCACACATACCGAATAGGACAACCATGTTTGCACTTGTAGATGGAGTGAAACGTTATATTGAGCGCAGAGATAGTCTGGAAACCATCGACGGTGACAATAAGAATCGTCAGAATGTGTATCTCTCGGACACCGCGACCTCATCCGTCACATTCCTTCTGCCGGCCACCACCAGCGACCCACCACCACCACCCGACACAATCGCCATCGGTATGTCATCGTCCCGCTACTCCTCTGGAGAACTCGTTCCTTCCTATGGAAAGCTGGAAGCCGGTCGTGGAATGCGTGCATGTAATGATACTAAGCACCCAGAAATCCACCAGAATCGGTGGTGGAAACTGATACTCGTCCGTTCCAATGCAGACCATCATGAGGTACATATCATGCACCATCTGTCAGATGCCTCTGCACCACTGTATCTCGGACTGATAGAAGGACGTCCAACACTCACTGTTACCCCCACGGCATGGTATATCAGCACCTCCGCAGAGATTCCCCCCATGTCTTGGCGATTGCCTCCTCTTCCAGTATAATCCGACCGCCACAGAAAGCCCCCAGTCTAAGTGCCAAAAGCACCAATCCAGAGTAGGGAATGGATTGCAGTAGCAGTGGCAGCGACCTCACACAAGCGCACAAACGAATCGCCGAACTCGAAGCCGAAGTGGCGGAGCTCAAAGCGCGTCTGGAAAAGCGAATGAATAATAATCTGGAGCGGCTCCGTGAATACAGAAAAGCAAATCCCGAAAAGGTAACAGAAGCAACCAAGCGCTGGAAGGAAACCAATCGTGACGCCTACAATGCCCGTCGCAGAGAGTTGTATCAACAAAAGAAAGCAGCGGTTTGCCCTGGTGTGGTGTAACCGCGGCGTTTGCCCCATATTAAAAAGCCCGGCCATACATAGTAACAATGGCCACCACCGCCGCCGCCCCGGCCACTCTCCGTTCCTTTCTCCAGGGCCGCAGAGTGACCTCCTCCGCATGGAATCTCACGGGAATGAGCACCGACGCCGGTAAGTATTACATCCCCGACGACGAATACGGAATTTTTTTGCAGCGGTATCACGACCACGTGTTTGTCCGTAACCAACCGGCGCATCTTCTGGAGCGTCACAGTCCCGACGCATCACCGGTCCTCATTGACCTGGATTTCCGTTATGCCCTGGGGGATGAAACCGCAACCCGACGCTATACATCCGACAACATCCATCATTTCATGACGGAATACACCGCCGCCCTTCACCGATTCATCGTCATAACTGAATCCATCCGATTCTATATCCAAGAAATCCCCACCCCTCTCACGGAAAAAGGCGAAATCAAAGACGGTATTCATATTATCTGTCCCGACCTGGCCCTCCGTTACGATGACCTGTTTGCCCTTCGCCGCTACACTATGGAACAAGGAATCATTGAAACCGCCTTTCCTGGACTCACCAACAGCTCCGCTGACTGTTTTGATGTATCCGTTATTCGCCGTAACAACTGGTTTTTGTATGGCTCCTCTAAATCCTCCCAGCGTCCCCCGTATGCCGTCACGACCTGTTACGTTCTGGACCCCGATGGCTCACTGATAACCGAATCCATCTATTGCTCCAATGAGGAATTGGTCACTGCATTCAGTATTCGCACATTGGGACCAACAGAGTATAGTATCCGTCCGGATATGACGGAAGAATGGCACACATGGACCGCGATTAGTGACCAGAAACCTGCAGTAACAATCGCGGAAAAGGAAAAATTATCCGAAGCGTTGGTGCCGGCAGCCGCTGCCGCTGATAACGAAAGTGTTACATCCCATATGTCGGATAACATATGTAAAATCATAAAACAACCCGGACTGGTGTGGGAAATCGCACAGATGGATGATGGTTACAAACTGACTCACAATTCCAAACGCTGTCTGGTTGTCCCCGATGCAGAGCATTCCACGATAGGACATTCCTGTGTGTTTGTCACAGAGGCCAACGCAAAGGTCGTTTGTTTCAGTCACAAATCCAAACGTCTCCCCAAAAACATCGCCATAGCACTTTGGAATATGCTCAGTAACAAACCCGCGATAGAAGATTTTGAAAGTCGATACTCATCTCTGAAGACAGAGTTTGAAAAACGAACGTTCCGCATTTTGGACCCACCAGGTTACATGACATATATCAACACAAAATGGGTTCACTATACCCGAACCCAACTGCTAGACATGAACAGCGGCATGTTTCTGGACGATGATAAGAAAATCCGATTCATAGACCAATGGCTAAAAGACGACACAATTCGCACATATGCCAGTATGGATTATTTTGTTGATCCCGCGGATTGTCCGCCAAATGTGTTCAACACCTTCGATGGATTGGCCGCTAGCCATCTACCCGTCGTCCCAGATGCAGATATATCACCCATTCTTGCCCATTTTGACATTCTAAGCAATCACGATGAACCTGCCCGTGAGTTCATGTTGGACTGGTTTGCCTCCATCGTTCAGAAACCCTGGAAACTCACAGGAATTGCTATGGTTATTATGGGAACCCACGGATGTGGTAAAGATATTATGCTGACCTGGTTCGGTTCTCAGATTGTTGGACTCAAAAACTATTACAAAACATCGCGTCCCCATATTGACCTCTTCAGCAGTTTCAATTCCTCGCGAAAGAATGTCATATTCTATCATATTGAAGAAGGCAACGCCGATGTATTTCCACCAAGTATGGTAGAACAATTCAAAAACTACATTACAGATCCATATGCTTCTATACAGATGAAGAATATCAACAGTATGGAATTATGTCGCAACTACAATAATTTTGCTGTATCATCCAATAGTAAAAATCCTTACCATATTGCCCCCACCGCCAGACAGCAAACGGCAGTTGAAGCCAGTCCTGAAAAGGCCAAGGACACTGATTATTTTCAGAAACTTAGTGCCGCAATGGCCAATAAGGGAGTTGTTCGTGCTTTTTATGACTTCCTTATGAGTCGCGATCTGACAACCCGTGACTGGTTGAATCCCCCCGTTACTGCTGCACTAAAGGCATGGAAGTCCGAATGTATGCCCCGCCTATCGTCGTTCATAGAATACTATAAATCTACTGTGGAGTTGCCTTGTACGGTGCTTTCTTCCCAGATGTATTCCACATATGTGGAATGGTGCGAATCAGTCACTGAAGATGTATTGACTCTCCGTCACTTTGGAATGGAAATGAAAAACATTCAGTGTGTTAAGAAAGCACATTCAATGGCTGGAACAGCTTATCTTATTTCTTAAAATTTAGTGATATAAAAGTATGGGATGACAGAAGATGACAGAAGAATGACAGAAGAAAGTATGGGGAATGACAGAAGAATGACAGAAGAGATTTTTAGAATTTAATGAATTTATAATAGTAATGTATCATAAAAATATTAGTATGACAGATAAAAAGTATTCTACGTCATAAGGATTTTCTCCAAATGAAAAACAAAAATTCAGAAACTCCCCAGATATACAATGAGTTTTTTGGCTGTTTATGACGTGTTCTTCTGTCACACAGAAACTTCATAACACAATCCCGTCATAATTTATTCAAAGTCTTTCTGTCATTCGGTGTTTTTATCTGTCATCTTCTGTCACACCTCCAAATTTGACTTTTCTGTTTCCCTCCTTCTTTCTCTCCCACCAGATATGCCTCTTCCACCACCCACCGACCTTCCCCCAGACTTCCTGGCCCTTCCTGCCACCATCCAGGTCGCCTTGATTCGTCTGGCCACGGATTTCTATCACGGACTCCAAACCGATCTCCGTTGCGAATGGGATGCCGCCATGACCGCCGATGAGACAACCAAGGCCAAAGCATATCA
>Ga0214923_10009493_pt1 | contig 10128 bp, 6 predicted proteins | sample LL1510_MetaG_FD_177993 | JGI IMG/M metagenome (GOLD analysis project Ga0214923, IMG submission 177993) | Freshwater microbial communities from Lake Lanier, Atlanta, Georgia, United States - LL-1510 | ecosystem: Environmental > Aquatic > Freshwater > Lake | place: USA: Georgia | collected 2015-10-15
TTTTGGCCGATAGATAGAATATCTGGCAAATCGTTGCTGTTGTTGAGCATTTGTGTGCTGAAGGCTATGCCAAATCCCAGGTTTTGCCATACAGTATCCTCTTGAGCAATAAAGGGGTTAAAAAACACTCGCCCTTCAAAAGCCTTGGATTTGGTATTATAGATTGAAGGTAAATACTCAACCGCAAAAGAACCATTTTTTTGCACCTGACCAAATGGGACAATACCTGGATTTGAAGCATCCGGTGCACCGTTATAAATTCCAAACTGATAGGAAAACCAATCATCTAATCCTAAAAAGCTCCAGCCTTCCTCATAAGGATGCGGACGTTGTGGCCCTATTGCGCCATGCATCATAAAACCTATTTCTCGATTAGGGGCTAGATTGCTCGTAAACCCCTCATAAGCAAGAGAGGGTTCTGTGAGCTGCTCGAAGCCTGCAACTAAGCTTTTTTGCAATCCTGCTGTAAAACTAAACATACGAAAATGATTTAAGTCAATCGAAGCATCAAGCAATCGCTCCTGGTTTTGACCAAAATCAGGTGCTAAAAATAAATGAAGATCATCGTTAAGTGTAGCTACAATTGATGGAGTAATATAATCGAACCAACTTCTTAGGATATTTTTCTGACTAGCTGACTGAGCTAGGGTGCCGTAGTTGATTAATAATCCCTTGGTATCTAAAAATAAATCGGGTCGATAATCAATTTTTAATGAAAACTTTAAGCTATTATGCTGGTCATCCGTTTCGTATTTAAAAGCATCCTCTGACTTTGTATACACAGGCTTGTCCGCTAAGGAGTAAAAAGACGCCGGTACAATCAATGTATTTCCAGCATAGGCAAAAAAATTCATCAATATTAATAATAGTACTAAATTTAGATAGAAAACGTTTTTAATCAATGAGTTCAACTAGAATTGTACCTGTATGCGTGTCATAAAGATTCTCTCTACAGGACGGTTCAATACTTGACTAGAACTTAAAAAAGTAGACGAATTTAGACCAGAAAAAGAGTCCACGATAGCTTGTGTGCTGGCATTGGTTAAGCACCCAGAAATTTGTCCCGAAATGGGATCGATAGCACCTGTTGAGCACCCGCCGACAAAATTGGTTTGATCATATTCACTCGAAATTCGTAAAAATTGGTTCCAATACCAATTAAATCCGATACTCCAAGTATTGGCTTTTTGTACTGATAGGCGTGGATCAACAAAATAATAATAGGTATATTGCTGATTATTAAGCGTATATGGCGAGCTATCATTAAATACACTGGGATCTAAATTCAATCCAGATAGTCTAAATACCAATTGCCAACCACCGTAAGCATTTTTCTCAAAAGGATGAAATGGCATATTAGGGATAAAATGAAATAAATTAAATTCTTCTTGTGTTAAATTATAAATTAAGGAAATTTGATTAGCAGAGTTGGTTTGTGTCACTGATTTTTCTGGTCCATCATAAGGGGGAATGAACGGAGTGCCACCTTGTGTATTTTGTGAAAAAACCAGTTGCTGGGTGGTTTGGGTCCAGTCCGCTAAAAGTCCAAATGCACCATATCCCCAAACCATTTGCGGGTGAATACGGTTTCTCACGCCATTGGCTAGTACATTATTAAACGTAAAATTAGTTGTCTCGTTATTTTTTATCACAAAATTTGCATAGCGATAGATAGGATTTTGACCCACGGAAATCAAACTCGGTAGGCCTGTTTGTTGCGATGGATGTCCAAGGCTTGCAGCAATACCAATCCCTAAATGTTGCAATAAAGTGGCGGGCTTATCGATAAAAGGATTGATAAACAGTCGTGCTTCAAAAGCCATATTATTGAGGTCATTTTCCTGATTCAAGTTGATGGAATTGAGGAAATCAAATGAGCCAGCAGGAACGCTATTGTCAGGGGTGTCGACAAGCCAGCCGAATTGATAAGAAAACATATCATCAAATCCTAAAAGACTTAAGCCACGAAAGTAAGGCTCATCCCCAGAGGCCCCAAAGGAACCATGAGCAACTACACCAAGTTGTCTATCTGGTGCCAACATTGCAGCATTACTCACTTGCATCGTAAATGCACGTGACACATAATCAAAGTTATTAATGAAATTTTCAATCCCACTGACCAAACTCATTTGTTGACCAACTTGCAGGCCCAACAAGCGATAATAGTTGATATCTACAAAAGCATCATAAAGAGCAATTTGATTACGCCCAAAACCAGCATTGAGAAAATAATTAAAAAATTGAAGAACCTGGCCTTCAATGGTTGGGCGAACGATGTTTAACCAATAGCGTTGGACCGTATTCTGTCCTAAAACAGCAAAATCAGCCTCACCATTATTGATAAATAAACCATACGCATCGGGAAAAATATTTTGATCCACTTGACCCCAGAAATGAAATTCTATGTCATAAAGTTCATTTGCAGGTGTAAGCTTAAATAAATTATAATAATGATTTGGAGGATAACGAGTGTAGTCTTTTTCCAACCAAGTATTTTGAATATGATTGACATCTATTTGAGTGGCTTTTTGTTGTTGTATCGCTTTCATCTTATGCAGTTTTTCTTCAGATGCATGAATTGACTGTTCTAATCGTTCAATATCCTCATCAACTGCAGCAAGACTCACGTTGAGAGCAAATAAAAACAAGAAAAATGTACACCAAAAGCGCACTACCAACTCCCTATGAATAACAATCTATTTTAAATGCCTCAAAAGCTATTTAAAAATAAGAGCTACAAACTATCATAAAAAAAAATAGATGAAAATTGTTTTTTTACTTTCAATACGCACTTAAAAAACAGCTTGTATTTTTTGAAAAAACACCAATTCATCCGGCCGGTTAATTACCACACTTCCAGGTGCGCCAATATAACTAAAATTTGCTGTCAAACAACCCGGATTTACCGGATCATTGTATGCCCCTGTTGAGCACCCCCAGTTAAATTTGGTATCAGAAAACTCAGTACTCATTTTTATAAATGGATTTAAAAACCAATTGAGCGCGATACCATACGTGGTTGCTTTTTGGGCGGAAACAGCTGGAACTGCGATTTTATTCTGAGGAACATTATAATTATACCCTTCAAAAAAAACTGAAGGATCGAGGTTTAATTGGGTGAAGCGAAATACCAATTGTAAAGCGCCAATACTATTAAAATCCATGGGCTTGAAGTTATTCTCAGGCTTGATATTACCAATTTCAAAATCCTCACCAGTAATATTATACATAAACTGAATTTGACTAGCTTGATTGTTTTGAGCGATAGCTGGATAATTTGGGATGGGATTGCCAGGATACGCTTTATTGCTAATAACCAATTGACTATAATTAGGTGTACCTCCCACATTTTGATAAAGCGCTAAATGTTGAAAGGTTTGCGTCCAATCTGCCATCACTCCAAAGTTTTTTCTATACCACAACGCTTGTGGGTGAATACGGTTACGAAGCCCTTGAGCATAAACCTGATAATAGGCAAAACCGAAACTAAAGATGGGGTTTTGACCAACAGAAAGAATATCTGGCAAATCGTTGCTATTGTTGGCCATTTGAGTGCTAAAGGCTATGCCAAATCCAAAGTTTTGTAACACATTATCCTTTTGAGTAATAAAGGGATTAAAAAATATGCGTCCCTCAAATGACTTGGATCTCGTATTATAGAGAGAAGGTAAATACTCAACCGTAAAAGCGCCATTTTTTTGTGTTCGACCAAATGGTACAATACCGGGACTTGAGGCATCGGCAGCACCATTAAAAATCCCCAGTTGATAGGAAAGCCAATCATCAAGACCTAAATAGCTCAAACCTTCACGATAGGGATGAGGGCGCTGTGGACCTATTGCACCATGCCACATAAACCCCAATTCTCGATTGGGTGCTAAATTAGAAGTAAAGCTCTCATAGCTCATGGTGTAGCCTGTCAATCTCTCAAGACCAGCAACTAAACTTTTTTGTAGACCTGCAGTAAAACCAAACATACGGTAACGATCTAAGTCGATAGATGCATCATACAATCGTTGTTGGTTTTGACCAAAATCAGGCGCTAAAAATAAATGCAGATCTTCTTCAAGTGTTGCTCCAAAAGACGGGATCACATGGTTAAACCAGCTTCTTAAGATATTGTTCTGGGTGGTAGACTCTGCTCTAGCGCCTAGGTTTAATAATATCCCCTTAGTGTCTAAAAACATATCTGGATTGTAAATCATTCTTAATGAAAATTTAATACTATTGCGATGATCAGCCGTTTCGTATTTGAAGGCATCAGAATGCTTTTTATACACCGGCCTCTCAATTAAAGAGTAAAAAGAATAAGGTGCAGCGGTAAACCCGGACTGAACGGGCAACATTGATAGTATTGCAAAACTTAGATAATCTACTGTTTTCATAGGTATATTCAACTAAAACTGAACCTGCACACGTGTCATAAAGATTTTCTCCGTAGGACGGTTTAACACTTGATTGGAACTTAAGAAGGTATCTGCTGTGAGACCACCTGTTCCCGCATTGGTGAGACAACCAGAAGTTTGTCCAGAACTTGGATCTAGCGCATTTGAAGAACAACCACCAACAAAAGTAGTTTGATCATACTCACTTGAGATTCTAAAAAACTGGTTCCAATACCAATTAAATCCAATACTCCAAGTATTGGCTTTTTGAACAGATAAACGCGGATCAGCGAAATAGTAATAAGTATATTGTTCACCGTCTACAGTTTGGTTCAACGTATAATTAGTATTAAACACATCGGGATCTAAATTTAAACCTGAGAGCCTAAATACCAATTGCCAACCACCATATGCATCTTTTTCAAAAAAATGAAATGGCATGTTAGGAATAAAATGGAATAAATTAAACTCTTCTTGGGTCACATTATATATAAAGGAGAGCTGATTGGCTGAATTCGTCTGGGTTAATTTATACAACAGCGGATCATATGTAGGGGCTGGGGTTCCAGAAACCCTATTACTCACAGAAAGTTCTTGAATCGTCTGTGTCCAATCTGCTAAAAGGCCCAAGGCGCCATACCCCCAAACCATTTGCGGGTGAATACGACTCCTAAAGCCATTAGCCAACACGTTGGTAATAGTAGCCTGGCCAACACTATTATTATTAGGTATGTTTGAATACTTAAAAATGGGATTTAGCCCCACAGATTCCAATAGAGGTAGACCACTTTGCTGGGATGGATGTCCAAGACTCGTGGCTATGCCAATCCCTAAATGGTGGAGTAAAAAATTAGGCCTATCAATAAAAGGATTAAGGAATAAACGCCCTTCAAATGCGTAGGTTGAAAGGTCATACTGCTGAACAATGTTAGTATTTTCAATAAAATCAAATGTAGCTTGTGGCGAGCTATTATCCGGTGTATCTGTAAGCCAGCCAAATTGATAGGAAAACATATCATCAAACCCTAGAAGACTTAAACCTCGAAAATAGGGCTCATCTCCAGAGGGTCCAAAAGAGCCATGGGCGATAAAACCAAATTGTCTGTCAGGTGCCAACATTGCTGAATTACTCATTTCCATCGTAAATGCCCGTGACACATAATCAAAATTATCAAAGAAGTTTTCAATACCACTGACCAAACTCATTTGCAGGCCAATTTGAAAACCCAATAAGCGATAATAATTTATATCAATAAATGCATCATAAAGTGCGATTTGGTTTTTTCCAAAATCGACGTTTACAAAATAATTAAAAAAATCATAGAGCTCACCTTCAATACTCGGCCTGACTCTTCTTAACCAGTATCTTAAAATAGTATTCCGATTTAAAACCGGTGAATCGATGTTACCACTGTTGATATATAAGCCGTAGGCATTTGCAAAGATATCTTGGTCGGCCTGACCCCAAAAATGAAACTCTAATTCGCAAGGCTTATGGGGGTTGACGACCTTAAATGTATCATAGTAGTGATTAGGGGGATAACGATTATAATCTTTTTCAAGCCAAGCATGTTGGATTGCAGGAGGGACGTGACTAATGTTTTGACCACGCGTTACTTTGATCCGCTGAAGTTTTTTTACAGATACCTCAATGGATTTTTCTAAATTTTTGATATCATCCTCAAGTTTATCATCTACACTGGCGGCAAAACTAAAACTGATAGCAAAAGAAACAGTTAAAACAGTACACCAAAAGCGCACTACCTACTCCCTATGAAAAAACGTCCTTTTTAAAACGAGTTAAAAATATGTGCTACAAGCTATCATAAAAAAAAAAATATTAAAACCATGGTTATTGATTTAATTACACCGAATATAGCTAACTGATTAAAATTCTATTAAAATCTCTTACACTCCATGGATGATAACTTGAGGACAGTATGCCTATTTCTAATGATTTTACAACTCATATTGATGTTCTTTATAACGACTTTAAAAAAAATCAAAACAGCTGGTTTTGGTGGTTTTTTTTCCCCAGAAAACTTTCATCAACCCTAGAATCCTACCATGCAGCACAAGATGAATCATCTAAAATCCAAGCCAGTATCCAGCTCTGTGAAATCTATTTTAGTCTTTGGTCCATTACAAAATGGTTTTTCAAAATATTAGAATGTTTTACGCGTTCATTTGCAGTTCTTGCTCTCATGAAAATACAACAGGCACAACTGTTAGATTTGCAAACTAAAGAAGGTCAGAAGATTTATACCACCGTTTTAACCAGTGATCATCCACTTTTATTTCTGGACAGTCTAACGCACTTAAAAAAAGCAAATTTATTGGATAGCGAAAACTGTATCGATACCCTCAACCATCTCGATCCTATCAATGCAGCTTGCGCATTGAGACTTCTCCAAAAACATGAGCTTTTGAGCACCGAGAATCGTGGGCGTATTTTATCACATCCACAGCTCCCTGAAATGATTGCTTCTCTATTGCTTTTAGAGCAAAACCTACTTTTAGATGGCCCGCTGGCACAATCAAATTTTGAGAGCATTTTAGACTCTAAATGTAATTACTTAAGTAAATTTATCACCTTACTCGAAAAAAAAGCCCCTCTTAGCCAGGAGTGTTTTTTACAGTTGACATTGGATTTAAATGATTATTCGGCCCCCTATCAAAATCTTTATGATGCGACCCAAATTTTAAGTCAGTTGGGCCTATTGAACATGGAAAATTGGCAAGCCATTCTAAAATCAAAGACTACAGAACTCATAGAAATTATCAAACATTGTGATCAATTGGATTATCCGAAACCAATAGAGTTTAAAGCGATTCTAGAAATTCTCACTCAAACCCCTGATATGTCTCAAGATAATTTTCATTCGATTGTCCTTGCACTTTTAGATGATCCATCACCTCATTTCATCAATCATATTTATTCTATTCTTAGCCAACTGCATACTATCAATTTATTAAATGCACAAAATTTTAGAATTTTAGTTCGTCATCCCGACCATGAAGAAATCCACAATGCTCTTGATTTTCTACAAAATACTGCTGTAATTGATGGTGCTGATTCTCAAAACCTTTTTGAATTAATTTTCAAACATGCTCATCCCTACCCTTTAATAGTATGTCTCAATACGCTTCAACAAGCTGAAATTTTTAATGAGCAGAATATAGCCCGGGTATTTAGCAACCCCATGATCTATGAATTTACCAATGCCATTAATGTATTAATTAATTCCACTTTATTGAATCAAAAAACTTTTAATTTTTTAAATGTTTACTCTCGTATTCTACTCTCTGAAAATAACTGGTTGCTGTGGACAAAAATTCCCGATGGACAATTAACAGATCTTGATCTGTCAAATCTCAGTGAAATTTGTAGTTCTAATATCCTAGCCCCCCAGGAGAAAATTACCACCGTAGGAAACTTCTTGACACAGTTGCTCACAAAAGAGCCTGTCTTTGGAGATGATTTAATTGATGAGGCTATCTCGTTTTTCTATAAAACATATATTAAAGATAGGGATGACAAGGAGCTGAGTAAACTGGTTGAGGATTTGAGTGAGAGAGTCAATCTCAGTCACTATCCTCAATTCTGCACACTTGCATACCAGGAGACACATCACATTGACGGGGTATCGCTATTGCACCTTTTAGCGATATCTGAGCAATTAATTAAGCAATCAGAACCAATCAAAGTGACACTGTTAGAGAAGCTAACTGAAATTGAATCTAGATTTTCTGAAGACAATATTACTGAAAACGCAATAATGGTCTTTAAGACCCTACTTGCTTTCTTGGTCAGACAACAATACCAGTTACAAGACTCATATCAGACGCATGCGGATAATATATCACCAACTTCAGGAGATTCTCTCAGTAGTTTTTCGTTTTGGGAGAACAGGGTTTGGGAGATGAAGCCAAATTCAAGGCCACCATCCCCTACCCCTTAAGGTGTCAACCAATCGCGTAATAATTTTCTACTATGTAACACTCGACCATCTAATACAAAATCAATGGTCATTCTAAGCGTTTTTTTAAACACTTGGGAGGCTTTAATATCCTGACAATTGGAATCTAAAATGGCCAATAAATGCCGTCCCTCAATGCCATCGGCAGCTTCACTAAATCCAATAGCTGGGTCGAATTGATAGTGACGATCCTCTTGGATTTCTTCCTGATAACAAGTATGTGAAAAATCAAGATAGTATCCGCAATCTGCTAGTAATTGCCATTCAAATTGACGGAGCAACGATTGATTACAATCCTGTTTGTCATATAGCAATTCCTCGTATAGCTGATAAGACTGCTCAGATATCTCTTGATGGCGACATATCTGAAAAATCAATTCATTCAGATACATGCCCACAAATAGCTTTAAGCCTTGCAATTGTAAAGGCTGTGCATGCAATTCGATACTATGAATATTTAAAGCATCTTTTGAGGTTTTCCAAGCTACCCAATAAGGGTAAAACGCTTGGGGCTTGTTTGAAGATTTACTTTTCGGTAATCGATAAAATGCTTTCATTAATCCAGTGGGCGTTAAAAAATATAACAAAAGCAAATGATCCCGAATGGGGTATTGATGAATCAACCATCCATTCGAGGACTCAATCTGCTCAATCATCTAAACCCATCTCTTTTAGAAAACGAACGTCTTGGGACCAACCTGATTTAACCTTGCAAAAACAATGTAAAAATATTTTTTTACCCAATATTTTTTCCATGTCTATGCGGGCCTCACTGGACATTTTTTTCATTTTCTCACCTTTGGCACCAATTAGCATACGTTTATGGCTTTCTTTATCCACCCATATCATGGCATGAATACGCCAGATGTGGTCTTCATCTTTCATGGATTCAATTTCCACAATCGTGGAATACGGAATCTCATCACCTGCGTAGCGAAATACCTTTTCACGTAAAATCTCGGCCATTTGGAAATACAAAGGTCTATCGGTATGTTGTTCCGGATAGAACAAATGTGGGCTTTCAGGCATTAAAGGCTTGAGTAAATCAAATAACACCGGCAATTGAGCACCGGTTTTGGCAGAAATAGGAACAATCTCTTTAAAATCAAAAAGATGTTGCCATTGTTGTAGCTTAGGCAACAACACTTCCTTGTTAGGTATTTTATCGACTTTATTAACCACTAAAAATACTGGTGCTTTCACTGATTTTAACGCATTTAATACCAGCTCATCATCTTTGGTCCAACGGGTTGCATCAATCAACCATAAAATTACATCAACATCATGCAACACCGCTAATGCGGTTTTATTCATCATCTGATTTAAGGTTTGATTGTCAGCATGGTGAACCCCAGGTGTATCAACAAATACAAACTGATAATCATCCAAGGTTTGTATTCCTAAAATACGATGCCGAGTCGTCTGTGGTTTTCTAGACGTGATACTAATTTTTTGGGACATGAATTGGTTGAGCAATGTTGATTTTCCAACATTAGGCCTGCCCACCAATCCAATATATCCACAATAGGTTGTCATGCAATATCCTTGGTAAATTGTTTTATTTTACCACTGATATGCAATATAAAAAACAAATTTATGCCCGGGACCGAAATGGAACCTGGGTTTGCATTTGTTGTTGGACAACATTTACAATTGAACGGGTATCATTAGCAGGGAAATCACCTGATAAATCCCACATCATTGCCCCTCCAAATCCATTGGCCAGTAACCATTTGGTTTTATAGATAGCAGAATTAGCATCA
>Ga0214923_10009494_pt1 | contig 10125 bp, 10 predicted proteins | sample LL1510_MetaG_FD_177993 | JGI IMG/M metagenome (GOLD analysis project Ga0214923, IMG submission 177993) | Freshwater microbial communities from Lake Lanier, Atlanta, Georgia, United States - LL-1510 | ecosystem: Environmental > Aquatic > Freshwater > Lake | place: USA: Georgia | collected...
GGGATTCAAAAACTGTTGGCTCAGTGTTGCCTAAAAAAATGGAGCACTGACCTGCACCGGACAAGACAAGTGATTGACGGGCAAAAAGTAAATCACTTTCCTCCAAAATGTAGTGTCGCTCATTTGCAGCAAGTGGAACCAAGTCCATTGACACATCTTTAATCCGAGGGTGCGCAAAAAGTTCACCCATATTAACCATTGGGAGTCCATTGCCTCGAACTTTTTTAGGACGAGTCAATCCATTGCGTTGAGGCTCGGCAAACAAATCACCGAAACGGACTGCTTCAAAACTCATAGCCAAGGCTCCCGAGTAATACCCCCTGCCCTCTTTACCTGAATCAACTCATCATGGGTTAAAAGGGTTGTTTGGACTCTATCGATATGCGCACGCAGCGGCGCATATTGGATTTGTTCGTACCCTTTCACATCCACCGAAAAAGGCAAACTGCTTTCTTGAAAAAGCGTCCAAATCCGATCAATATCCTGTTCAAGCAATGCCCCATATATCACCAAATCCAAATCAGAATTGTCACGATGCGTGCCTTGGGCACGGGAGCCAAAAACAGCCACGCGATCTATTTTGTCGGCATAGGGTGCCAACACATTACCGATTGTTTCAATTTGAATTTTGCTCAAACCTGCCTTCATTGCACGACCTCTTGCAGCAAAAAAAAGTACCAATCATCCAGAACCGATAAATAGTGCGACCGAATATCTGCGATGACATGCTCAAACACCTCAAAATTATAGGTGTGAGACATTTTGTTACGGGCATCTAATGCGTTTTGCCATGTTTCTCCATCTTTGATGATCCCTGCTTCAAAAGCGCGGCGAATCACTGCTCGCGGGGTAATTTGATCAAACACCACATTGTTGCTCTCCAAATAATCTTTCATGACTTTCCAGGCAAGCTCCATTGTGTATTCAAAACGCTGAATCACCCCCTCTTTTTCCAGTTGGGTCAATGTTTCTTGTTCAATCGCTGCACGCAACAACGTAAATGCACGCTTAAAATTGTCAAAGCGGGTGTGCCAACGCGGTTTTTCATTCATGATTGCCTCCAATAATGTCAATAGCATCAGCTAAACTGATTTCTTTGTATCTAAAACTCATACCCAAGGCTCCTGAGTTTTTGTCGAATAAGTACATCAAGTTCTGCGCCTTTTGCCATCTGCTCACCCAATTTTTCAGTTAGCTTTTGCATCTTGTCTGCGAACGCTTCGTCATCGTCCTCGACTTCTTCAGCACCTACATAGCGCCCCGGAGTGAGTACATGTCCGTGTGAAGCAATTTCTGCCAAACTAGCGCTACGGCAATACCCAGCAACGTCTGCATACTCACCACCTTCGCCACGCCAAGCTGCAACAGTCTGTTCAATCCGTGCAATTACTTCATCAGTAAATTCAGTCTGCACACGGCTAATCATCGTGCCCAGCTTACGAGCGTCAATAAACAGCACTTCGCCCTTACGCTTGGTTTTTTGTTTCACCAAGAACCATAAGCAAGCTGGGATTTGGGTGTTGAAGAACAACTGGCTCGGCAATGCAATCATCACCTCAACGGCATCAGCCTCAACCATTGCCGCACGAATTGCACCCTCGTTGTTTTGGCTGGAACTCATTGAGCCGTTTGCTAACACGATGCCAGCACGACCGGTAGGTTTGAGGTGATACAGCATATGCTGCAACCACGCATAGTTGGCATTGCCTTGTGGCGGGTCGCCGTAAACCCAACGTGGGTCACCCATTAAGCTGCCGTGCCACCAATCGCTGATGTTGAACGGTGGGTTAGCAAGGATGTAGTCAGCACGGAGGTCTGCGTGTTGATTTTTTGTAAATGTGTCCGCTGGTTCGCGACCCAGATTAAAGTCGATGCCACGAATAGCCAAGTTCATCGCAGCAAGTCGCCACGTTGTGGGGTTAGCTTCTTGTCCGTAGATTGCAACATCACCAATCTTGCCGCCGTGTGCTTCAATAAACTTTTCGGATTGAACAAACATTCCACCCGACCCACAGCAGGGGTCGTATACCTTGCCTTCGTGCGGAGCAAGAACAGCGACAAGTGTTTTAACTATTGAAGCAGGCGTGTAGAACTGACCGCCACGTTTACCCTCGGCGCTAGCAAACATGCCCAAGAAGTACTCGTATACCTGTCCAAGTACATCACGTGCAACGATAGCGTTCTCACCAAAGCCTATCGTAGATACCAAGTCCACAAGCTCGCCCATCTTGCCATCGGGCAGTTGTGCACGTGCATAACGCTTGTCTAGTATTCCTTTTAGCTTCGGGTTTTCGCTTTCAATCACTGTTAGCGCATCATCAATACGCTTTCCAATGTCGGCTGATTTTGCTGCCGAACGCAAAGCTTCCCAACGCGCGGATTCAGGAACCCAAAACACGTTGGCAGCGGTGTAGTAATCGCGTTCTTCTAACTCTGCGGCAATGTCAGCATCACTTGCATCGCCAAAGTAATACTCGTCTTTTGGGTCGCGCAAACGAACAGTCAACTCTTGCTGCTTTGCCGCGAACGTGTCTGATATGTACTTCAAGAAAATCAAGCCCAATACAAGATGTTTGTACTCAGCCGCATCCATGTTGGCTCGTAATTTGTCAGCCGTAGCCCAAAGTGTTTTTTTAATGTCGTCAATCATCTTGTTCTCGTTTTAACGAGCTACTTTCTTTGTAGCTAGCTTTGATGTATTTTTAGTGTTCGTTTGGATAATGAGCTTGTCCCCATCCTTTAGACCATGAAAATTGGATTTAGAGATAGGGAATTAAGATCGTAATAGAGGCTGTGGAACTGTGTGTAAACCGGGTTTTACACAATTCCACAGGGTATCAGATCAATCAAATTTGTGACACTTTTTTCTGAATAGACCGCCCGTGGTGTTTTGTAACCGAGGGACTGATGAATCCTTTCGGAGTTGTAGAACTCGACATATTTTTTGATGGCGTCGAGCAAGTCCGAACCAGTTTCAAATGGCTTCAAGTACAACCATTCGGTCGTGAGCGACCACCAAAATCGCTCTATGGGGTTGTTCTCCCCTATCTGCTATCGATTATTGAAGGGCACCAACGACTTGTGAGATGTCGACGTCGGCCTGTTGAATGGCTTTTGCCGCTGCATCTGGGCCCATGGATGTTCCCTCTGCGCGGACAATCGACACATCGGTTATTCCAAGAAACCCAAAAAATGTCTTTAAATACGGCGTTTGGAAGTCGAAAGTTTGACCGGGTCCTTGGCTGTATATTCCGCCGCTGCTCGAAACAACAATTACTTTTTTGTCGGGGGAGACCAATCCTTTTGAGCCGCTTTCCGTGTAGATGAATGTTTTCCCTACTCTGGATACATGGTCAATCCAGGCCTTAAGGGACGACGGAATATTGAAGTTCCACATTGGCGCTCCAACGACGATGATGTCTGCATTTAATAACTCCTCAGTCAATTCATCGGATCGCTTTACCAGTTTAGCCTGATCCGGCGTTCTCTGGGGCTCAGGAGTAAAAAATGCACCCAATGTGGGGCCGTCGAGATTCGGGACGATTTCGGCCGAAAAATCATGATAAATCACCGTTGAATTGGGGCGTTTCGCCACTAATTCCGAAACCAGTTTTTGAGTCAATTTCCGGGTGACAGATCGGTCACCCATCGGGCTGCTGTCAATGTGTAAAATGGTCTGCGTCATGAAAGAACTCCTATTAAAGTGCTTCGAGCGCAATGCGCCCCTTCAGTCATCTTAGCTATAACGTAACTAGTTACACAATAGGGGCTCTGGGTTTCAAATGATTGATTTTAAATTTAGTTGCACTTCAATTTTTCTATAACATTGGGTTTTAGCGAAAACCCATATTCGGCCAAAAACGGAAGAGAGCGCCAGAGTCGAGACCGACCGGAGGTCGCCCGAAGGGTATAGTCTAGACGATGGCTTGAACGGACGTTACGAAAGAGAGCCAAATCTGATTCCATAGTGGCCGGTAAAACTACTAAACGGAGGTCAGAAATGGCTCGAATAAAGGGTACCGCAACAGAAGAAATAATGGAATTGCTTATGCCGACTGGAGTCAGCGAAAATATGGCACAGGTCGTCCAACTTTTCACGCTTGGGTGAGCTTGAATTAGCTGTCCCACCGACCCGAAACCACCCTGTATTGGTTCGCAGTTGAAGAAACGGGAGCCCGACCTTTTGAACGGTTGGAGGCGTCAAACTCATCAGGACAATACGCAAAACCGTACCATCCGCTTCGCCTAAAGGATACCCCCGGAAGTCCCTCGCTTCGCTCAGTGTACTGCCGGGGGAGCCCCGAATTTTGTATGGCGGGGAGGTTGCGAGCGAACCGTTAGTCGTTGGGTTGCCTTTACCTGTGTCCACCGATCGCCACGCCAATGAAAGGGAACTACGCAAATGCTGCGATTACCGCGATTTCAAAATCCACAAACTGTACATCGAGAGGGGAAAGTTCGGGGGCAATACCAACCGACCCGAATACAAAGCACTTATTCGGGATATTGAAGCCAAAAAAATTAACGCCGTCATCGTCAAAAAATACGTTTAAGTTTGAAACCTAATTCAACCGTGACGCTCGCCGTTTCTCCGTGAGTAGCTGAAGAACATCCACTGAAAACGCGAAAAACATCGAAAAATAGATGTATCCTTTTGGAATCTCAACATGTATCCCCTCGGCAATTAACGAACATCCAATCATCATCAAAAAACACAGCGCTAAAATTTTAAACGACGGATGACGGCTGATAAACTCGCTGATGGGACGGGATGCGAACGCCATAATCGCCACCGATATCATCACCGCTAACACCATAATCCGCACATCGTTCACCATTCCAACGGCCGTAATAATCGAGTCGATTGAAAATACAAGGTCCAAGGCAATAATTTCGCCCAGAAGTCGTTTGAAAACCGGTGGAACAGTCGTTACGCTGGATTGTTCCGAAGCCGCTTCGGCCTTTCGGTAAATTTCTTTGGTACTCTGAATCACCAAGAAAACACCACCGACAATCAAAATAATCCCTTTACCCGAAATATCAACATTCATTATCGTCATTAATGTTGAATCAAGTTTCAGTATCCACGATATCCCAGTCAACAACACCAATCTCAAAATCATCGCCAGACCGATGCCCCACCATCTCAACTTATTACGCTGAGCCGCGGGTAGTTTATCCGCCAATATGGAAATAAATATCAGATTATCAATTCCAAGAATCACTTCGAGAAGTACCAACGAGAGTAGAGCGATCAGCGTTTCGATAAGAATCAATCCTTTCTGAATGGAGTCTAGACTAATTTGCACGATTAATCGGTGTATCGCCGAGGGGAATGTTTCGATAGCGGAGTGCTCGATCACATGAAAGCCTCGGGATCTAATATAATATTCATGATAACCTTCTTTATTAATCGTTTGAAATCACCGATCGAAATCTTGTCACATCCAAAGCGGCATCAGTACACTAAACACTATGCCAGTAGCTGTGATTACCGGGGCCACCGGACTCATCGGACAAAAACTTACCATTGAATTACTGCGCCGTGGCTACACTATTCGTGCCGTTACTCGGAACGTCGACGCGGCAAGAGTTTCTGTTCCGTTACCGATTGATTGGACGCAATGGAACCCACTGACAGAACCCTTTCCTCAACGAGTTCTTGACGGTGTCGACTGCGTCTTTCATTTAGCGGGTGAACCAGTTGCCAGCCGGCGATGGACCCCCGAACGGAAAACCGCTATCCGCGAGTCTCGACGTATCAGCACCCAGCGGTTAGCCGACGCTATTCGGATGAGCCACACTCCTCCCCCCGTCGTTGTCGCGGCATCAGCTATTGGGTACTACAGCGTTGACTCCCAACACGATTTTCTTGAAACCGATGCTCCAGGCTCATCGTTTTTATCGACAGTATGTAGCGATTGGGAAAGGCCATGGCGCGACCTTAATATCCGAACAGTTATCATTCGCATTGGAATTGTACTGGATACCGACGGGGGCGCACTCGCCAAGCTCTTGCCTCTATTTCGCATTGGACTCGGGTCCCCCATTGGAAATGGGACCCAATGGATGAGCTGGATTCATATCTCAGACTTAGTCGATCTGTTCGTGGTTTCTGCGGTTAACCCAACCATCAGTGGTACCCTGAACGGTGTGTCCCCAACCCCCGTGACAAACAACCAATTTTGTCGGTCTCTTGGGAATGCATTAAACCGTCCGATTGGTTTCCCCATACCCCGATGGATCATTCGCTTCGCAATGGGTGAAATGAGCGACGTTGTTCTGAGCTCCCAACGTGTTGTACCAGCCGCCCCGCTGTCCTATGGATTTACTTTCAAATATGGATCACTCGATGCGGCATTAACGGACCTACTCTCACCGCGTGGCGGAAAAAATTCTTACCGTCTATTTCGGTACCAATGGGTCCCTCAATCTCGATCGGATGTCTTTCAGTTTTTCTCCAATGCCCACAATCTCGAGACAATCACACCCCCGTGGCTAAATTTCCGCATTCAGTCGATGACAGGCCCCATTGATTCGGGAACGATCATCAATTACCGGTTGAAAATAAAAGGAATACCCGCGCGATGGCGCACATTAATTTCCCGCTGGGATCCCGATTACGAGTTTGTCGATGAAATGCTCATCGGACCTTACACACAATGGCATCACACTCATCGATTCGAAAGTATTGCCGGCGGCACCCTCTTAACAGATTCCGTTGTGTACCGCATGCCATTTGGTATTTTGGGTGATTTAGCGGCAGCCATCCTAGTCAATCGCGATATCCAATCGATTTTTAACTATCGAATGAAGGTCATTCGTGAGATGTTTTTCAAGAGCTAGTAATCGTCAGTCGCATTATTCGGATATTTTAAAATGAAGTTTGGCCACCTCGCCGAGGCGTTCTTCACCGTATCGTTCAATAAACTGAGCGCGAACGGCAAATGTTTCCGGAGGACACCCCTTGGGAAAGCGAATTTTAAACGAATCCGTCAGCTGGGCCATCGCCTGGACATACGCCGATCGAGCCATAATACTGGCCGCCGCAACGGCCACATTATCTTCAGCTCGATGACGCTGTAGCAGGGTGACGTCGATACCACGCAATAACAACGCATTTTGAATGAGCGATTGATGCCCGAACTGATCACACAGGACATGTTGGCAAGCTTTTTGATTGATCATATTTTCGATCACACGACCGTGGCCCCACGCCAAGATATTATTTAAATTCGGAAATCGACCGTATACATCGTTGTACACCAAGTTATTCAATATCACGACAGAGTACGGACATATATCTCGAATCGATGCTTCAAGATCCCGTACCTGCTGTTCCGATAATGATTTCGAATCCTTTACTCCCAGCCGGCGTAATTCTTTAGAAATCGAGGGGTCGACATAAACTCCAGCAATTACCAATGGCCCAAAATAATCACCTTTACCCGATTCATCAACGCCAACCAACATATCGGGATCGGCCGTATGATCTTTAGGTCGATCCGAATTAATCATTCGAGTCTTTATCGGTTTACTGGATTCTGACACAAGCGCAATTGCATCGGAAATGGTCTGAAACAATAATGATCCGGAGTTAATTTGAGACAAATCAACCCGAACCCCCTTTTTATTTTGGTATATTCGAACTAATCCGTTCGTCTCGCCCAGAAATACCAGAAATTGAATTCCATACTGGATGGGTCGAAATGGATTTACGGTACAGTGACGCCGAACCAATTCGTCTTTGATTACTGCGTATAGTTCCTCTTTAGTCATGAAGGGTCAGCGCCACGGTGGTCAGCTCAAGCGTTCCCGCGCCAAATTTATTCAGCCGAAACATTGTGTACTCTGGCGTAGGATTCCTCAAGCTGACGACGAGGTAATTCATCGCCGAATCGTTAAACAATCGGATATCCTCCGCCGAAAGACGTGGCGGCGTAACCGGATGACTATGAACGACAACAAGCAATGTCTCACCGTCGGCTCGTGCGGCTTTCATCGCCTGAAACTGTTCCTTTGGATCGAACGTAAAATGGTCGGAACTTTGATCTATATTGGTCATGGGAATATACCGTCGAATCAACTGAGTTGTTCCCGACATATACCCACAAGACTCAATAGGCGCTAACTCCTGAGCGTGGCGAATGGCATCGTCAATCGCTTGCCGCGAAATTGTTAAATTCATTTTTTTAGATCACAGACAGGCATTTCGTAGTCGATTAATTCCGTAATTGACGGGTGATCACTACACACAGGGCACTTTGGGTTTCGTTTAAATTTGGCATTTCTAAAATTCATGGTCTTGGCATCAAAAATGAGCAGTCGATTGGAAACCAACTCCCCCACTCCGGTAATAAACTTCAACGCTTCAGCCGCCTGAATGGTCCCCAGCATTCCTGCAATTGCACCCAAAACACCCGCCTGACTACAGGTTGGCACCGCGTTTTTTGGCGGAGGGTTAAGAAACACGCATCGATAACATGCCGATTCCCCAGGAATAATGGTCATTGTTTGCCCGTCGAACCGAAGTATTCCGCCATGAGAATACGGTTTTTTTGCAATAACGCATGCATCATTAATCAGAAATTTAGCGGAGAAATTATCGGTACCATCGATTACAAAATCATACCCGGAAATTAAATCCAAAATATTTTGACTATGAACCACATCTTCGTAGGTCACTACATTTACATCCGGATTGATTTGACTAATTTTCTCTTTCGCTGACTGGACTTTGGGCTTTCCAACGTCCGGTGTGAAATGAATCACCTGCCGTTGAAGATTAGTCATGTCCACTCGATCCCCATCGATCAACCCTAAAGTTCCAACACCAGCCGCCGCAAGATACAACGCCGCAGGTGCGCCAAGACCTCCGGTTCCTATAATTAATACCTTTGACGCTAGTATTTTTTCCTGACCAGCCCCTCCAACATCTTTTAAAATTATATGGCGGCTATATCGCTCAATTTGGTCATCCCGCAAATTCATACTATGGCTCCTAACTATCTAAACTATCTAATGCTACCCTAAAGTCCTCAATAATATCCCGAATATCTTCAATTCCAACTGAAACCCGAATTAAATCCGAATACACGCCACCCGATTCCTGCTCCTCGGCTGAAAAGTCCTTGTAAATTGTCGACGCCATATGAATCGCTAAGGTTTTTGCATCGCCCAGATTTGCCGCATTTGAGACAAGCTTAAGTTGCCCAAGTAGTCGAAACGCGGCGTCTTTAGATCCAACACGGATAGTCAATAGGGCACCTCCAAGACCGCCAAACTGCTGGGAAACCAATGGGGCTTGAGGATGGCTCGGAAGTCCCGGAAAACGAACCTCCAACTGACGCGGATGATCACTCAGGAAGCTCGCCAATTGAAGCGCATTTTCACAATGACGTTGGACTCGAATCCCAAGGGATTCAATGCCAATCAAAAACAAAAAGGCATTCATCGGAGCCATACATGCACCGGTATTGGTTACGCTATATTTCCGAGCAGCAGCTATGAATGCAAACTTTCCAAATTTAGGCGATAAATCAGCAACGAGTGCCGATTTGCAGGTGGCCCAATTAAAATTACCAAGATCAATAATCGCGCCACCAATTGCGTTCCCATTTCCTGCAACAAATTTCCCCAGACAATTGACAACGATGTCAGCCCCCAAGGATTTAGCATCCAGGCAGTAGGCTGTTGTTAATGTGTTATCCACGATCAACGGAATTCCAAATTCGTGTGCAATATCAGCAATGGCGCGAACATCCGCTACATCCATTTTAGGATTTCCAATGATTTCGACGAAGACTAGTTTCGTGGAATCGGTGACCGCCTGTCGAATCGCGTCGGTCGATTGAAGATCCACAAAAGTGACTGTAATTCCCCGGCGCGCCATTACTTCTTTAAACAGAAATAAGGTCCCACCAAACAGACCACTTGAGGCAACGATATGATCGCCTGCCTGACATAAGGTTTCAACCGCCGCTGTTATGGCCGCCATGCCAGAGGCTAACGCAATGGCCCCAACGCCGTTTTCGAGCGCCGTCAGTCGAGATTCAAGAGCCGCCACCGTCGGATTCGAAATCCGAGAGTACACGTGACCATATTTCCGACCGTTAAATACGGTCA
>Ga0214923_10009496_pt1 | contig 10124 bp, 8 predicted proteins | sample LL1510_MetaG_FD_177993 | JGI IMG/M metagenome (GOLD analysis project Ga0214923, IMG submission 177993) | Freshwater microbial communities from Lake Lanier, Atlanta, Georgia, United States - LL-1510 | ecosystem: Environmental > Aquatic > Freshwater > Lake | place: USA: Georgia | collected 2015-10-15
CACCACCGCCCCCCGCGGCATGGTGATCACCCGCGACGAACTGGCCGACTACCTGCAACACTGCCACTTCATCGCTCACCAACGCGGCCTGACGTCGGCATCACACTGGAAGTTCACCCGCTTCAGCCACCCCGACCTCATGAAACAACTGCAGGCCCTGCGCGCCGTCAGGCGAAGCGACCACTTCTCAGGCTGGGAACCACGCGAGGGATTCATTCAGGCGACCCTGCTGCGCAACGGCACCTGGGAAGCACTCATCAAGGTCGACAAATCAGGGAAGAAGGTGGTCGTGCGGGCAAAGCGTCAGGTCAAACTCCTCTCACCACCCACCACCTAACCTCCTCCCGTGCTCTCTGACGACGTCACCCGCAAGGTGCGGGCGTTGCTCGAGCGCGCGAACCACCCGGGCACTCCGCAAGCCGAGGCCGAGGCTGCCCTCGCGATGGCCTACCGCTTGATGGCGAAATACGACCTCGACGTCAGCCTGCTCGCGCAGCAACCAGACGCAGCGACGAACGCAAGCGATCAGATCGTGCGACGCCGCTATGAAACCGTCGGGCCCTACCGCGTGCGCCGCCACTCGCTGTTCATGAAGATGGCCAACGTGCTGTCGTGCGCCGCCTATCGCGCGAACCTCGAAGAAGACGCCGGCACCGTGGCGTGTTACGCGCTCGGCACCGAACGCGACCTCGACGCCCTCGAGACGCTCTTCCACGCAGCCGAGATGATGGCGCTGCGCCTCTTGCCGTGGGGCGACCGCGGCTTTCGCACCGCGTGGTGGCACGGCTTTGCCGACGGCATCGAGGCGAAACTGTCGAGCGAACGCCGCAGCGTCGAACGCAGCACACCCGGGGCCGCACTGGTGTTGCGCGACCGCGCCCAACGCGCTGAAGAAGAGATGATGCGCATCGAACCCAACCTCGTGTGGCGCACCACCAGGTATCACGACGCGGGCGACGCCTACCACGACGGACGCCGCGCCGGGTCGCGCTTCTCCTCAGGCGCAAGCTCAGTCGGAGGGGGCCGTGCGGCCCTGCCCCGTGGCCGCTAAGTCGCGACGCCGGTCGCCGCGCATGAGCGCCGACGCCAAGCGCGTGGCAGCGGCCGAGGCTGCACTCGAAGCCGAGACTCCCACACGGCGCCTGTCGCTCGCCGAGGCGCAACGCTTCGTCGACCACGTCGCCCACGCCGAAGACTTCGACCCACCGCTCGTGGTATACCGCAATGTGAAGGCCAAGGTCGACGGGCTCGCCGTCGGTGACGCTCACGCCATCGTGGTGACGTCAACGACCCCGAGCGAACTGACGCTGCTGCACGAACTAGCGCACTTCATCGGTGGCATGGACCACGGGCCGAGGTTTCAAGAGGTGTATGTGGGGCTAGTGGGGAGGTTTGTGTCGAGGGAGTGTACGATGCGACTTCAAACATTGGTCGCGGCCGAGGTCCGTTGATTGCGCGGCGGTGACACACACTTGGTCAGGTGAAACAGTAAGAGAGTTTTGGTGCCTGGTGTTTTACTTGTTATTCGGGAGATAAAGGGTGTACTCGGCATCTTCTGGTTCTCCATCCTTGCCAACCCATTCGCGACAGAAAGCCAAGTACTCCATATATCGTTTCGCCGCACCTCGGATACTCGTCAATCGATTTCTGTCGGATTCCGGCAATCGTCGAATACCTGCCCGAACGCGACTATCAAGAATGAGTGGCTTCAGAGTTAGCCCTGGAAGCGCTGAGCCGACGACCCAGAGGAGTTTCGTGTGGAATGCTTCACCCACGCCCGGAATTCTCACGTGATATGACGCAACAACGTCGGAGTTGCTGAGGAATCCCTTGATGTCAAACATACCTTTTGCGACGAGACCTAATTCAAGTGCCTGATTGGTGTATCGCGGACCCCGACCATTCGACTTTCCGCTCCCCCACATCATCGTCTTCACAAAAAGAAGCTTGGCTTGCTTCTCAGTGGGGTCGCGGTGAAATCTCACTGCCTCGGTGCGAAGGTCGTCGCGTGTCAGTGAAGCGGGTGGCTCTGCGATCACCTCTCTCGTGTACGGATACTTATCTTCATTAATCCACGTCGTTGGGTTGATTGGCACCGGGATCTGTTGTGACACCTTCCGTAATTTTGGCCTCTTACCTTGATTGGCCGTCACACTCCTAACATCACTTCCAATTGCGGATACAACAACAGACTTGATCAGTTATCGTCATCGTGAAGCGAGACGTCCTGATCCCAGATCTCCTGTGGCAATTCGTCTACGAGTGGCTTGAAGACCCGCTTGAAAGCGGCATGATGCCTAACGAGTTCCTTGATTAGCGCGGTGTGTTTTGATGACTCGTCAATTGACCCTGGAACAGCCAATCGGATTCTGCACGCACGCTTACCGGGAAGTTCCTGCCATAGAAGATCTTTGCCGATTTCTTTCTCTATACGCGATTTACTTTCTTGCAACGCGTAAAACACATCTTCATTCTTCTTTCGATTTCCCAAATCAATATAGATTTCGACGGAAGCTTGACCGCCTTTGATGAACGCAATACTGATCTGTATTCCACGTCGTAGATAGTTTCCGCCTATCCAGTTTGCTGACGTAGTCGCGCGGACATTTGTTATGCCAGGACTTGACGCGTGCAGCTCCTGCAGATAGCGACCCCAGAACGCTCTGTACGCCGCCTTTCGTGGATTGGCTTCGTCAGCCACTTGCGATAGAGCGAAGTCAACGGACCAGTCGCTGGGTGAAGCAACTACTGTGAAACGAGGAGCCGGCACAGAATCAGAGATTCGAACTACCCCAATCTCTACCCCGAAGTACCTAACCCGCGAGTCTGAAGCAGTGACGGCGGAAGCATTAAGGAAGTCAATCGCCTTTTGATGCTCATCGCGAAACTCTGGAGATACCCACACGATCGTCTTTGCGCCAGTTCCCGCGGCGTAAGTCAGGAGCTGACCGAGATGTTTGTGGTCAGTCGCTTCTAACTGGTTTTCGACGATGAGCACACAGCCGTTAGTAATGTCCCGACCGAAGAGATCAAGCGAAAATGCGCCGACTGAATGCTCTCGAGTTTCAAGCTCAAGCTCGATACCCAGAACTTCGCCAAGGTAATCGGCGTTGTCGAGCAGCCATGGAGTGAAATGTCTCGCCTCATCCCGCCAGATATCTCTGGGGTCCACTTCTTCGAGCCTTCCTAGTGTTTCGGAAGGACCCGAGGGACTTGCCTTGCCGGTATGAACGAAGACCCCGGCCTCTTGCAGTGTGACCGCCGGATTTCCATTCTGAATCGCAGTGTAGAGAACTGCTCCGACTGTCGCCTCGGGCGTTTCTCCTGTAATCGGTCGAACTTCGTTATCGCTGATGTACTGCACTATTGATCGGGCCGTCATCGGCCCACCTTTTTCAAGTGCTAACAGTGATGCTTCAAGCCATGACTTCATGAGACAGATACTGCCACAGGGGTGCAACTCACCAAGTTGTCGGATTTAGAGCAGATACCGTTTTTGGGTACGTGTCAAGTCTTTGGATGAGCACCTGACACTCACTATATCGATAGCTCACTTTTGGGCCTTCGACTTCTTCTTTTGGACTCCATCGCCTAGCACTCGATACCCCTCCTTTGAGAGTTTCTGAGCGTGCTTGGATTCGAGTTTGATCGCATCTTCCTTAGTAAACACTTGCCGTTTCGGTGCTAATTCCCTGTTCAACCGAGGTTTGCGTCCTTTGACGCTAGGTGCACCTAGATATTGGCCTTTGCGACCAACGCTTTCCCCACGGTGTTCCTTTAGTCGAGTATCAACATCTTTCGAAGTCTGACCAACATAAATGACGCGATTCAGGCGACCACGCTCAAGTAGCGGATGTCCTGCGTCAGGATCAACATCCAGTACGTATACCGACCAGACCTTGGCATCACCGTTGACCGCATAACCCATGCGGGCGACTCGTAACTTCGTTTCTTCCAGTCGACGATCAATCACTTTCTTAGAAGTTGTAGGGCGATAATTGAATATGAGATCCTGTCGGAGTCTCACGAGCTCACCCTTCATCCAAGATGGCCGCTTTCCGCGCTGCAGACGGTCCAACAAATCTTGCGGTCGCCTCATTGTGGAAGTTACATACAGGTGGGGCTTTCCTGGCTCGCGAACTTTCATTTTGTGATCAAGCTCAATTACCACAATGTGTCGCCGACGCTGATTACCAGTTGCTCGAGAGTGTTTCCTGCCTGCTTGCTTGCTGTTTTTTCTCATTACTTATGCCCTTTCAACATAGAGATGTTTCTGAAATGAGCGGAATGCCTCGCCTGCTTGGTCTGGTGTGAACCCAAGCTCGTCGAGGCCTTCGTTGACTGTGCCGAAACGTAGCTCGAGAAGTGGCGCCAGATTGTCCGGGCGCAATTCCTCGACACCCTGAGAGACATATTGCTCGAGAACAAACTCAATGAAGTCATGAGCACGCTCTGAGAATTGTTTCGACACCTTTCGCCGCGCGCCATCAGCACGCTCGTTTCTTGTCTTGCGTGGAGCATTGAAACTGACGTAGGCAAGTACGTCGTAGAGGTCACTATCGGTGGCTGAGATGAGGTCCTGAATTTTCTGCAAGTCGTCCAGGCTGAGCCCATGGTCAGCAAGTCGTGTCAGCAGCTCGATTCGAGTTAGCGGATCAGACCATATTTTTCGCAGATCATTCTCGTCTTTGTAGAAGTTGGGCAGTTCTCCGAACAGATACTTGAGAAACTCGGCAGCGGTCATCTGTTTGCCATTCGGACCCCAAAACGTGGTGGTCATCATGTAGTCGATTTCCATCTCTCGGCCTGGCGCCAGTTCGACCCGAATCTTGGTGGGTCGTTTCGCATCGGGGTCGGTGTCGTCGTCACCACCATCTCCGTTGTCGTCCGCGTCATCGTCATCGTCGTCGTCCGGTGGCGTCGGAATATCGGGCGGTATCGGTTCACCATCCCACTCTGGGTCGTTGAAGTGTTCATGCGCCTTCACAAAGTCATAGATGGTGAAGTAGTCCTTGCCATCAAACAGTCGAGTTCCACGGCCAATGATCTGCTTGAACTCAATCATTGACGTGATTTGGCGGAGCAACACGATGTTGCGGATGTTCAGGGCGTCAACACCGGTCGAGAGCTTCTCTGAGGTCGTGAGAATGACTGGTATCGCCTTCTCGTTGTCTTGGAACGCGAGCAGCCAGCGATCGCCGATGTCGCCGTCATCGGCAGTTACCCGGTGGCAATAGTTCACATCAGGAACGGTCTTCAACTTATTGATGATGTCGCGAATCTCCAACGCGTGCTCCTGGCTCTGACAGAACACCAAGGTCTTTTCCATCGGGTTCATCTGTTCCATGAAGATGCGAGTGCGGGCGACCTCGCGCGAGCGAATGACAATGAGCCGATTGAACTCTTCTTCTGTGTAGGTGTGCTCGGTATCGATCTCCCCAGCGATGACCCTGTCGCCTGGCGTGAACGTGTACTCATCGAGCGTGGTTGAGATCTGCTTAACCCGAAACGGAGTGAGATATCCGTCGTTGATGCCATCTTTCAACGAATACACGTAGACCGGGTCACCAAAGTAGTCGTAGGTATCGACGTTCTCGTCGCGACGTGGGGTGGCCGTTAGACCGAGCTGCACAGCCGAAGAGAAGTATTCGAGGATGGCACGCCACTGGCTTTCATCGCTTGCGCCACCGCGGTGGCACTCATCAACGACAATGAAATCGAAGAAGTCGGCGGGGTACTCACCGAAGTACGGGTCTTTTTCCCCTTGACCATCAACACCCGACATGAACGTCTGGAAGATTGTGATGAAGACGCTCGCGTTCTTTGGCACACCACCCGCCTTGCGAATATCAGCTGGGCGGATGCGGACCACTGCATCATCAGCAAAAGCACCGAAGGCATTAGATGCTTGGTTTGCCAGCACGTTACGATCTGCCAGAAACAGAATCCGGGGCCGACGCTTGCCAGTGCCATCGGAAGTCCAACGAGCCTGGAAGAGCTTCCAGGCGATCTGGAAAGCGATATACGTCTTTCCTGTACCGGTCGCGAGCGTCAACAGAATACGGCGCTTGTTCTCCGCAATAGCACCGAGAACGGCTTCAACAGCACGCTCTTGGTAGTAGCGCCCCTTGAATGTGCCGCCCTTTGTCTCCGTCGGAACCGTCGTCAACTCGATCTTCAACGGCGGCTCGGAAGCAATTGCCCGAATCCACAAATCGGCCGGTGAAGGCAGGACCGATACCGGCTTCTCCACAGCCGTATGCATGTCAACTTCGTAATAGCCAAGACCGTTCGTGCAATACGCGAAACGCACACCCAACTTCTCGGCATACTGCTTGGCTTGCGCCAAACCCTCGGTCAACGGTTTGTCTTCAGCCTTGGCCTCTAACACCGCTAACTTACGACCCTTCATTAACAACAGATAATCCAAGATCATTCGTTGCTGCGGTTGCCCACCACCCACAATTCGACCCGGCGCCACCTGATACTCACGCGACACCCGCACATCGCCCTCGGACCACCAGCCCCATTCACGCAAACGCGGATCAATCAGATCGGCCCGCGTCTCGGCCTCATTACGCGCCATTACAACTCCCCTGCAAACGCGGCCTCAAGAATCGACTGCCGCAGATTCTTCGCCGCTTGCAACTTAGCGTCATACGCAGCGACCATCTCAGCCGTTTTCGCCCGCGTCTGATTCAACCGTGCAACACTCCGCTTTTGTTCTTGCAATGGCGGCACCTGTGTTGTGAGTCCGTACACCTCGTTTCGATTAATCCCCGGCTTTACACCCTTAGCCAGACCTGGCAGATCCATAAGGGACAGAAGAAAGTACAAAAACTCAAGATCAGTTTCTTTTGCATCATGTTCGACGTAGTAAGTCACATCGAGTGGCCAGAACGGACCATTACACAGATTGATTTCGCCAGCTGAACCTTTGCGACCGACGATGATGCTCGGGCCATCAACCAGGGATCGCTTCGACCATGCCTTGACTCCGTTGGCTCCATACACCGGAATAGCACCGCTGTCATGTCGGTCCTTCGCGTCGAGAGGTTTTCCATAAGCGAGGCTGATGATCTCACCAAGAGTTTTGACAGGCCAGTCAGGATTGCTTTTCAATGCATCGCGCAAAGCACTCGTGAACAAATTGTTCGCATGAGTGCGGGCTTGCTCATAACACGCAGTCAGTTCAGTGATGCGCGCAGTTGCGTCATCAAGCAAAGCAACGATCCGCTTCTGCTCCTCCAATGAGTCTGGATAAGAAAGTTCCATCGCCCTAAACATGTCCATGTCCATGTTCTTCTGCGCAGTTCCTCGAGCCGTCGCATAGATTTCTTTTGATCTTGCAAGCAACTGTTGATCCAAAAATTCTTGTGACAACTTTGACTCATCGCGCGTTCGAACTGTTAAACCGCTGTCGTTGAGAAAAAACTTCCCAGTTACGAAACGGACGCACTCTTCGGACATCGCAAATCTCGAAACAATCATCTGATCCTGACGATTAAAATCATCAAGATTAAAAGTTGCCCCTCCACCGCCATAAACCGGGTATTTCGTTCCGCCATCGCGCTTACGAGTTACACGTGTGCCGTATTCAACTTCGCAGAGAACGTCTAAGGCGCTTGATTTCCAATCGATCATTTCAGCATTTCTGTGAGTTCGGCGAGCAGTGTTGTGGCTCGTGTGTCGAGGGTCTTGATTTCATTGAGGATGTCTTGGGGTGTACCGATTTCGACTGGCCCTCCTGCATTCGGGTTGCGCACGGTGAGGTCGTAGGTGGTGGTGTCAATGTCATTAACGTCGACCATCCATGAATTCAAGGAGTCCTTCTTCGACTTCTGTAGTTCGACAAAGTCTTCAAGGTCGGTGTCGTTTAGCGGTGTGTTCTTACCCATCTTGCGTCCTGGGTTGAGCTGGTAGTACCACACCTTTTTGCTGGGCTTCCCTTTTTCAAAGAACAGCACCACGGTGCGCACACCAGCACCTTGGAAGGTGCCTGATGGAAGGTCAAGAATGGTGTGGAGATCACAGTTCTGCAGGAGTTCTCGGCGCAATGCGACCGAGGCCAAATCTCCGTTGGAGAGGAATGTGTTCTTAATAACGATGCCTGCCCGACCATTGACCTTGAGACTTTTGATGAAGTGCTGCAAGAACAAATAGGCGGTCTCCCCGGTTTTGATTGGGAAGTTTTCTTGGATGGTGTCGAACTCTTTACCTCCGAAGGGTGGGTTGGCGAGCACTACGTGGTGTCGGTCGCGTTCCTGGATTTGTGAGACGTTTTCGCCGAGGGTGTTGACATGCAGAAGATTCGGGGCATCGATGCCATGCAGGATCATGTTCATGATGCCTATGACATAGGCCAAGCCTTTCTTTTCTTTACCAAAGAAGGTTGACTCTTGCAATGTCTGCTGTTTCTTTACCGTGTCGGCGCGTTGCTTCATGTAGTCAAAGGCTTCACACAAGAAGCCCGCCGAGCCAACAGCTGGGTCGTAGACAGTTTCACCGATCTGGGGATCTATGACTTTGACGATTGCTCGAATCAGTGGTCGCGGCGTGTAGTACTCGCCCCCATTACGACCCGCATTACCCATATTCTTGATCTTGACCTCGTAAAGGTCGGACAGCTCATGCTTTTGATCTTGTGAGCGGAACTGCAGTTTGTCGAGAGCGTCAATCACTTCGCGCAGCGCGTATCCACTGCGCAAACGATTACGGACCTCATCGAAGATCTCACCAATTTTGTATTCGATTGTGTTGGATCCACTCGCACGACTGCGGAAGCTGCTCAGGTACGGGAAGAGTTCATCGTTGACGAACTTGACGAGGTCGTCGCCAGTGAGTGCAACGTTGTAGTCAATTTCACCAGAGGCGTTCTTTGGTGCCGCCCAAACACCCCAACGGAACTTCTTATCGAGAATGTAGGTGTACTTCTTGCCCTCAAGCTTGGCTTCGACCTCACGATCTTGTTCGAGCGCATCCAAGTATTTGAGGAATAGCAACCACGATGACTGCTCGGTGTAGTCGAGCTCAGACGTACAACCCGGATCTTTACGCAGCGTGTCATCGACAGCGCGAAACACCTGTTGAAAGTGGGTGCCTGACGATCGTTTGTCTTGGGGTTTCTTGGCAACTTTCAGTGCTTGCGTTTTCTTTGATGACTTTTTTGGCACTTGATCCACTCCCTCGGTTTTGCATGCCCTGTTGTCCGACCAGGTCGGACGTGGGCAAATTACTGTCCACAGTCTGCCTCATGGGTGTTCGCCGACCGTAGGCATTCTCGGCGAATGTACCGGTTTGCTACCTACTCGGCGTCGGTGAACTTCGGCTCGCGCTTTTCGAAGTTGGCGGTGATGGCTTCCACCTGGTTGGGTGAGCCGATCAGTTTGACTCGGCGCCGAGCGGCAGGCCAACCGCACTACTTCTGGCAATAGTCGCTGGTTGCCTCGCCATTTGAATATGGCAGCTTCTGCGCAGCCGTTCGGTCGGCCTCTGAGAACACGTTGCCCTCGTACCAACAGACGGAGTACATCGAATATCTCGTATCAGCGTTCGAGGTGAAACCGGCGGCAAGCTTCGCGTTTTTCGAGCGCAAATCTACGATTCCGAGGTCCATGAAGGTGCCGAACGAATCAGGCCCCGCAGGAGCAATCATGCCAACTTCTGTGGCGATGATCTGACCTTTCGTGATCGAAAAACCAGTGACGAAGGTTTCTCGTGAATCACCCTCGCGTGCCGCCGGAATGGTGTTCAGAACGTTCTTCATGACCTCTGACGGCACGCGAAGATGACCGAGACGAAGCATGATGCCACACGAGTGAATGATGTTTACCGTGAATTGGTAGTTGCCCGATTCGATGTAGTGCGCAACCGCTTGAATCTCGCCGTCAAAAGGTGCGGTGATCGTCACGCCGTTGACGTACTTTCCATATTCCGACCAACGAAGGCCGCCGTGTGGCTTGTAGCTTCCGCCTCGGCTTTGGCCAGGTTGCACCTTCGATACCGGTTTCGAAAAATCCAACAACGCACCCTGTGCAATGAGCGGCTGCGGGCACGGTGCAGGCGTACGTGTGGAAGCCCACGCGCTGCCGTTGTAGCTCCACTTCACGCCAGCAGCCGAGGGT
>Ga0214923_10009497_pt1 | contig 10124 bp, 10 predicted proteins | sample LL1510_MetaG_FD_177993 | JGI IMG/M metagenome (GOLD analysis project Ga0214923, IMG submission 177993) | Freshwater microbial communities from Lake Lanier, Atlanta, Georgia, United States - LL-1510 | ecosystem: Environmental > Aquatic > Freshwater > Lake | place: USA: Georgia | collected...
TGTACTTAGATAATACAATATCTGTAAATCCGAGTTTTTCTGCTTCCGAAATACGCTGTTCAATGCGCTGCACTGCCCTAACTTCGCCGGAAAGACCAACTTCCCCCGAAAAAACACAACGTTGTGGAAGTGGTTCAGCGTGGTAACTGCTCATGATCGCTGCCATCAATGCCAAATCTAATGCAGGATCTTCAAGTCTCAAGCCACCAGCTAAGTTTATAAATACATCCGATTGACCAAGTCTAAATCCGCAGCGTTTTTCTAAAACAGCGAGAAGCATGTTTAATCGGCGCAAATCGAAGCCAGTAGCCGATCTTTGTGGCATTCCATAAACTGCTGAACTCACCAAAGCTTGTACTTCAAGCAATAGGGGTCTCATTCCTTCCAAAACACCTGAAATGGCAATGCCGCTAAGTGGTTCATCGCGCTGTGCGAGCCATATTTCTGATGGATTTTTTACGGGTATCAATCCTGTTCCTTGCATTTCGTAAATACCCAGTTCTTGGGTACTTCCAAACCTGTTTTTTAGTGTCCGTAAAATGCGGTAAGCGTGGTGCCTATCTCCCTCAAATTGCAAAACAGTGTCAACCATGTGCTCCAATAATTTAGGTCCTGCAATGGCTCCATCTTTGGTAATATGTCCCACCAAAAAAACAGGAACATTATTTTCCTTCGCATACTGAAGAAGTTTTCCGGTACAATCTCTTATTTGCGAAACGCTACCCGGTGTTGCGTCAAGTGCATCAGAATAAATGGTTTGTATAGAATCGATGATGAGAATATCTGGGGTAAATTCATCTACCAAATTTAAGATATTTTCAAGTAGGGTTTCTGTTAAAATGGCACAATTTGAAGCGGAAGCGCCCAAGCGCTCGGCGCGCAATTTGATTTGAGATTCACTTTCTTCACCACTTACATAAAGAATATTTCCAGGGGTTCTCAGTGCAAGTTGCAAAAGCAAAGTGCTTTTGCCAATTCCGGGTTCACCTCCAAGCAATACCACGGCTCCAGAAACTAGCCCACCGCCCAAAACCAAGTTTAATTCAGAATCGGGAAGTACCAGTTTTTGTTGTTGTAAATCAGGTATTTCGCTAATTTTTTTGGCTTCAACAATTTTACGGGTGCTTTTTTTCCAAGCATGATTTGCATTGCTCGGTTTGATTTCTTCGGCTAGGGTATTCCAATTGTTACAACCGGGACATTTTCCTATCCATTTGGGACTTTCGAAACCGCATGACCTGCAAAAAAAGGCCGACTTTGTTTTTGCCATAAGTACAAATTTGCTTCCTTTTTGGTGAATATCCTTTCGATGTGGAGAAATTGATTTTAGAAACTTTCTAAATAAGTTGGAATTTGATCAAAATCTTGCGTAATTTTGTGTAATCATGGAAAAAAACATCAACGATATTATCACTGTTTACGCTGAGGCAACTCCGAATCCTGAAAGTATGAAATTTGTTGCAAACAAAATGTTGTTGCCAAATGACAGTGCTGATTTCAGAACAAAAGAATTGGCTGAAAACAGTGCATTGGCAAAGGCCTTGTTTGAAATGTCTTTTGTTAAAGGTGTTTTTATCATGAATAATTTTGTAAGCGTTACCAAAAATGCTGACTATGAATGGTTTGATTTGATTCCTGATTTGCGTAATTTTTTCACTGAATGGTTGGAAGATGGCAAAGAAATTGTTTCAGCAAAACGCGAATTAAGTTCTGAAGAAGAAACTGAAATCGAACGTAAAATCAAGCAATTGCTTGAAGATCACGTACGTCCTGCAGTAGAAATGGATGGCGGTGCTATTGATTTTAAAAGCTTTAAAAATGGCGTTGTAACTGTTCAAATGAAAGGCAGTTGCAGTGGTTGTCCTTCTTCTACAATGACATTGAAATCAGGTATCGAAAACCTATTGAAACGCATGGTGCCTGAGGTTGAGGCAGTAGAAGCTGAATCGGTTTAAGGATAATCCTTAAATTCAAATCCCTCATTACGGATTTTCGATTTTTGTTTTTTCATATTTTACACTCATATTTGCTTTTTATTGAAAGCAATTATGATAGATACATCAAAGATTGAAGCTCGATTTAAGTCAGAGCCACAATTTAAATCACTGCACCATTTTTTCTTAAATGCCGCACACAATATTCACAATCCTAGCAGGCCCTATTTGTTTCAAAAAATCAAGGGAATTTGGACCGAATTTACCTATGCTTATTTGTCTGAGCAAATAGATGCGATTACTTCTTATTTAATCTCCCAGGGATTGGTAAAAGGTGACCGTGTTGCTATTCTGTTAGAAAATTGTCCTCAGTATTACGTACTTGATCAATCATTGCAAAAATTGGGATTGGTGAATGTTTCCATTTACCCAACTTTAACTCCTGAGGAAACATCATTTATCATCAACGACAGTGGCTCAAAAATGCTTTTTGTTGGAAATAATTTCCTTTTAAAGAAATTCCTGAAAACGGAATCTACTTGTCCTACCATAGAAAAAGTAATTTATGTGCCTTCGGATCATGAAGAAACAGAAAAAGTAATAAATTACTCGAGCATCGTTGAGCAAGGTGCGGCTTCTTTTTCGAGCAATAAAGAAAAGATTGAGTCACAGTTCGATTCAGTTGGGAAAGAAGATTTGGCTACATTGATTTATACCAGTGGAACTACTGGTGTACCAAAAGGAGCCATGTTAACCCATTATAATTTTATGAGCGATTGTTACGATGCTCAGGAACTTTGTCCTGCCATTGAAAAAACCGACTTGTATTTGTCGTATTTGCCACTAAGTCATGTATTTGAAAGAATGGCAACCATGTATTTGGGGTTGTTTATTGGCGCCCAAGTTGCTTTTGCCGAAAATATTGAAAAAGTTGCAAGCAACATCAACGAAATTCATCCTACTTTGATGGCTACCGTTCCGCGTTTATTGGAAAGGGTGCACGAAAAAGTAGTTAAAAATGCCACTGAAGGTGGAGGGGTTAAAGCCAAAATTTTCTGGTGGGCTTTGGGTGTAGGTGAAAAATACCGCAAGCAATTGGATTGTGGTCAATCACCAAATGCAATATTATCGATACAAAACAAATTGGCAGAGAAATTAGTTTTCAGTAAAATCAAGTCCAAAATGGGTGGCAGATTAAAAATGTTTGTTTCGGGTGGTGGCGCATTGCCGCCGCATGTGGGTGAGTTTTTTGCCAACTTGGGTTTGAAAGTTCAGGAGGGATATGGGCTTACCGAAACTTCTCCGTTTGTTACGGTGAATGAATTTGATCGCCAAATTTATGGAACAGTAGGGAGGGTAGCACCTCGTCAACAAGTTGCTATTCAGAATATTGAAACAATGGAAATCATTACCGTTCAAACGTATGATTCTTTTAATCCAAATTTTGAAAGTGCGGAAGGTGAAATTTTATGCAAAGGGCCAAACATCATGAAAGGCTATTACCAAAATAAGGCAGAAACCGACAATGTGTTTGATGCCGATGGATGGTTCCATACGGGTGATATTGGAAGATTTAATAGGGGATATTTGAAAATTACCGATCGGTTAAAGAATATGTTAAAAACATCATTGGGCAAAAATATTTATCCTACTCAAATTGAAAACGTATATCTTAAGAGTAACCGCATTGATCAAATTTTCATTATTGGTGACAAGAGAGAATTTCTTACTGCGATTATTGTTCCAAGTGAAGAGGCAATGAGAGAGCAAATTCCAGGTAAATTGGAATTGCTGAAAGGCGAGAATGATTTTATTTTGGATGATGAGTTAACTGCATGGTTGGCGCAGGATGCCAAGAAAATGTCTAATAATTTGGCAAAGTTTGAGCGCATTAAAAATTTCTTAGTAAAAAGAGAACCATTTAGCATTGAAAATGGTGATATGACAATTACTTTGAAAGTAAAACGTAAAGTTGTTATGGAAAGGTACATCAATGAAATTGACGCCATGTATTTGAGCGTAGATTGTCCGCTATAATTTTCTGATTAATAATACAAACAAAAAGGGCTTCAATTTGAAGCCCTTTTTGTTTGTATTCAGATTGTTTCATTATAAAAATCTGACATAGATGTGAAGTAAGAGAAAAAATCCAAGTTGAATAAAAAGTAAGGCCGATGCCATTTTGTTTTTGATGGGTTTGCTGGCAGCATTGAGTATCAAATGCATAATAAACGAAATAACAAACCAAGCTGTATAATTTTGAAGGGGTATGGTATTTGATTTCCAATGCCAAAAATCATATCGCATAGCTACTGGTTCTAAGAAATAATCATAAATGGTCATGATACTTGCACCTAGAAAAGCAATTCCTAGATTATTTTTAATTCTACCTGCCAAAAGGCTTGATGTATAGAAAACCATGGCAGCCCAATTTATTCCTATCAAATAAGGAACCGATTGCCATTTTTTACCCAAGGTCGCACCGTAATAATACGACCCGAATATAGCTTGTGTTTTCACGCCCGCGAGTTCAATGAAAAATCCCATCAACCCAATAATGGCAATCATTAAAAAATGGTTGATTTCCCATTTTTTGTGAAATATCCAAGCAATGACAAATGTACCCAAAATATTGATAGGGGTAAGCCAAATAAATAGGGGATTTAATGAAGGAATGATAAATCCAGCAACCCCTACAGCATAAATAATTGCAATAACGGCAATAAATCTATTTTCAACAGTTTGCATTGTTGCAAAAGTAGTTGTTTTTTGAATTGTTAGAATTATCGATTTTTTGGTCGTTTAAAAATAGGGAAACAACTTATTTTTCTTTGTAAAACGTTCGAAAATTGGTTGAAAAAGGAAATTTTGCGAAATAATTTGGAAAATTGCGAAAAAAATCAAAGAAAATCACAGCCATCAATAGTGTTGGAAATGGGTAAAGCGCATCAAGAATTTATTCTTGGCGATAAAATTTAAATAATTGATTTGCAATATAATAAGTGTTTGTTTTAGTATTGAATTCTGAATTAATGCGGTTGAATTTAAAGAATGGCGTTTTGGTATATTGAGGCAAGGGTGAGTTTTTTTTAATTTTTTTTTAATTTTTTTTTGTATATTCTAAACTTCGTTATATTTTTGCACCACACTTAAATAGGAAAAACAAATAACATGAAAAAAATCACTTTTGCTTTGGCAGCTTGCGTAGTATTCGCTTTCGCTGCTTGTGGTGGTAACTCTACCGAAACTGCTACTACTGATTCTACTAGCCACGATTCAACTCCAGTTGAAGCTCCTGCTGCTGATTCTACAGTTAAAGATAGCGCTGCTACAACTGAAGCTGCTCCTGCTGCTGACGCTAAAAAAGAAGAAACTAAATAATTTCTTCCTTTTGGAAAATTTTAAAGGCACTTGTTTAAGTGCCTTTTTTTTTGGATATTTGCACCAATGAATAGAAAACTACTCGCAATTTTTTTCTTTTTTACATCGCTATCCCTCGTGGCTAGCACCCCTTCAATGCATGTAAATGATGAAGTTAACCCGGTGCTTTCTACTATTGGTCCTGAGTTTAGTCTTAATCCGAACCCAGTAAACGGTTCGTACTTTTTTGTGAATCTTAATTTTTCTGAAGTTGATTTTCCTAATTCTGTTATTTTGGTAAATGATGTATTGGGCAAAGTAGTTTATTCATATGTGATTAAAAAATCAGATTACATAGAAGGAAAAGTGAAAATTGGAGTAATGGATGCACTTTTAGATAAAGGTGTATATTTCATTCAAGTTAAAAGTGGTGATTACACCAAAACTCTCAAACTAGCGATTCGCTAATTAAATGGAAATTCGTCAAGCTGAAGCGCCCGATTTCGTATCGGTTCACTCCCTTATTTGTGAACTTGCTGCGTATGAAAAAGCCCCAAATGAAGTGATTACCGATGCTGACATACTCTCGCAGTTTTGTTTGGCTAATAATCCTTTCGTTTTTTGTTGGGTTTGTGAAATAGATGAGCAAATTGTGGCGACTGCCGTTTGTTATATTCGTTATTCTACTTGGAAAGGCCCTGTGCTCTACCTCGAAGATCTTATTGTGAAAGAATCTTACCGCCGCAACGGTATTGGTAAAGCCTTGCTCAATCACTGTATTTCATTTGCTAAAAAACGCAAGTTTGAAAGACTTTCCTGGCAAGTGCTTGATTGGAACCAATCTGCAATTGATTTTTATAAGAAATTTGAAGTTTCCTTCGATGATACTTGGGTAAATGTTTCATTTAATTTAACTGAAAAATGAAAAATAAACAATTAAATAGGTCTATCTTCTATTTAATTGTTGTAACACTTGTTTTGATTCTTGTTTATCAAAATCAAAATCCTTTTTCTACCGAGAAATTTGCGCTACACCCCCGCAATTTTTCTAAATTTTATACGAGTTTTACTGGTTGTTGGTTCCACGAAAATTTAGATCACATTTCTGGGAATATCATCTCCTTTGTATCTCTCTCCATCCTTTTTTTATTGCTATTTCCCAAGTCTTGGATGCGGTTCTTTATCCTGCAATATATCCTTTCGTCTGTGATACTCTTTTTCCTCGGTAAATCCAATCAACTCATTATTGGGGCTTCTACTTGGGTTTATTCATTCATGTCTTTTATTATCGCCATCATTCTCCTTCAATCTAATAAAAAACTTTATGCAATTCTTTTTATTACCGTGATGTTTTATGGTAGCAGTTGGTGGGGATTATTGCCTTTGCTTCCGCAAGTTTCTCATGAGGGACATATCAGTGGAACAATAGCAGGTATTTTAATAGCCATTTTAGGCAGGAAGTATTGGGTAGCATTCTTGCCCAAATCAGTTGTTCCAGAATGGTATAAAAAGGAGTGGAATCACGAAAATCCCTATGATAAAATTGAGTAACTAAAACTTATGCCAATTCCATAAGTTTCTCAATGGTATCGATCAAAGCATGAATGACTTTGATATGGATTTCTTGGGCTCTATCTGCAAATTCAGAATGCGGAGCGCGAATTTCAATGTCGCACATTGGTCCTATTTTACCACCATCTTTTCCCGTTAACCCTATCACAAACATTCCTTTGCTTTTTGCAACTTCAAGGGCATTGATTATGTTTTTGCTATTTCCACTGGTACTTATTCCCAAAAATATATCACCATTGTTTCCAAGAGCTTCTAAGTACCTTGAAAACACAAATTCATATCCGTAATCATTACCAACGCACGACAAATGACTTGCGTCGCTAATTGCAATTGCTGGTAAAGCTTTTCTATTGTTTTTATAACGTCCAGTTAATTCTTCGGCAAAGTGCATTGCATCGCAATGACTGCCACCATTTCCAGCGGAAATAATTTTTCCTCCAAGTTGAAAAGATCTTACAATGGCATTTGCAGCATTGAAAATAAGTTCAAAGTTATTTTCATTGCTCATAAAACTTTCTAAAGTTTTGTGAGCTTCTAAAAAATGAGATTTAACTGAAGAAGCGTCCATTATTTTTTAATTTTATTAAAACTAGCAACACCGTCCTTCAAGAATTGAATGAAGGGTTCACTTTTGAAATTGAAAAATTCAGCACCATAAGCAGGTTGCAATAAGTTCTCATTTCCATCCATGATGCAATAAAGCGGTTGGGTAGTTTTACCAAAATAACATTCTTCAATTTCGGCATTTTTTTCACCCAACATGGTGATTTGCTTTCCAGATGCATTTCCAATAAACCACTCGTTTTTCGGAAGTTTGATTTTCTTATCATCTACATAAAGGGCAACAACCACATATTTTTCCTTCAGTAATTTTAACGCTTCAGGATGCGACCAAGCCTTTTCTTCCATTTTGCGACAGTTTACGCAGCCATGACCAGTAAAGTCGATAAAAAGGGGCTTATTTTGCGATTTTGCACATGCTAGGGCCTCTTCATAATCGAAATATCCTTGAATATCATGAGGGATATTCAAACTGCCATCTGAATATTTTGCTGTTCCGCAAATTGTACTTTCGCTGGTGTGTGAATTTCCTCCCGATTTGAAATCTTGGGATGACATAGGAGGTAAGTAACCGGCCAAACCTTTTAAGGGGGCACCCCACATTCCAGGAACCATATACATCACAAAAGAAAACACAACCACAGCCAATGATAATCTTAAAATATTTAGTTTTTCAACTGCATCGTCATGTGCAAATCTAATTTTACCTAAAAGATACAATCCAAGTAATGTGAAAATCACAATCCAAATGGCCAAATATATTTCTCTGTCTAAAATGCCCCAGTGGTAAGTTTGATCGGGAATACTCAAGAATTTCAGGGCAAAAGCCAATTCAATGAATCCCAATACCACTTTTATGCTGTTTAACCAACCACCAGATTTAGGTAAGTTGTTTAACCAAGAAGGGAATAATGCAAGCAATCCAAATGGCAAAGCAAATGCCAATGAGAATCCAAACATACCTATGATTGGTCTTAGTGCACCACCTTGAACGGCTTCAACCATAACGGTTCCAACAATGGGTCCTGTGCAAGAGAAAGAAACCAAAGCGATGGTAATTGCCATGAAAATTGGGCCAGTTATTCCACCCCTATCGGCTTGTTTGTCAACGCTGTTTACAATAGAACTCGGCAATACAATTTCAAATGCACCGAAGAAACTCGCTGCAAAAATCATAAAAATAACTGTGAAGAAAATATTTGGTATCCAATGTGTGCTGATCCAGTTAGCGGCACTTGCGCCGAAAGTGTAGGCCACAATGGTACCGATAATGGTATAAAACGCGATAATAGAAGCTGCAAAAAGAAAAGAATCTCTCAATGCTATTTTTCTATTTTTGTTTTTAATAAAGAATGAAACGGTCATTGGAATCATTGGAAACACGCAAGGCGTTAACAATGCAGCAAAACCACTAATTAATGCCAAAATGAATAAACCCCAAGAATTTTCTTTGGTTTCTGCATTTTGCACACCGTTAAATGTTTTGGTTTGGCAAGCACCATGTCCATTTTCTTTTTTATAATGGGCAGAACCAACTTCAGCGATTTGCATATTGTTCACAACTATTGGAGCATCAACTGTTTCGTCAGTTGGTGTTTGAGCTGTTTCTACAGGTTCAATTTCAGGCGCTGGGGCTTCAATTTTACCAACTACTGAGAGAGCAGGAGTTTTAACGACCACGTCGCGGATATTGTCGCAACCAGATTCATTACAAATTTGACCATTGATGGTCATTTCAATTTCAGAGATGGTAGACAGAACTTTGATTTTTTGGCGGAATTCTCCTTTGTCAGTAAATTCCCCAGAAGAGCAATGCCAAACTTCATCTTCTTTTACCATATGATCGCCAACACCTCTAAATTTACCAATGAGTTGGTATGACGTGTTCGATTTAAAATCGATCATAGCGCGCTGTGGACCGTCATCTTCAGGGCAATCACTTTTTTCAGAGAAAACGTGAAATCCTTTAGGTACATCAAATTTGATAACAATTTCAATGATATCTCCAGCCTTTGCATTTGTTTTGCTAAAAGAAGCAATAAATTTTGGTTTAGGGAAACCGCCTGCAAAAGCGTTTGTAAATGTGAGAATGCTTAATACTGCCGTGAAAATGAATTTTCTAAACATAGGAAATACAAAAATACACGAATTGAATGGATTTTTTTGTGCCATTTGTCTAATTTACTCAGAGATTGTTTAAAAGTAATTTTAGCCAAAAAGATTGCTTTTGTTAGGTTTGATTTGAATTCATATTATCAATGAAGATTAGACGCGTTTTACACAATTTTTTAATAGCTATTTTTTCTATGGTGTTTTCTATGGCAACAGCCCAAAACACTATGAATACAAGAGATTATATCGATTCATTCAAGCAAGCTGCCATGCAAGAAATGAGGGTACATGGTGTTCCCGCTAGTATTACTTTGGGACAAGGAGTTTTGGAGAGTGCCAGTGGAAATAGCAAGTTATCTAGAGAATGTAATAACCACTTTGGTATAAAGTGTAGAAAAAATTGGAATGGCAAATTCTGCTTGGCCGATGACGATGCAAAAGACGAATGTTTTAGAGGTTACGAAACGGCCATTGAAAGTTACCGCGATCATTCACTTTTTTTAAAAGGGAGTTCCCGCTATGCTGCCTTGTTTGAATTAAGCCCTACCGATTATGAAGGTTGGGCCAATGGTTTGCGTGAAGCTG
>Ga0214923_10009498_pt1 | contig 10124 bp, 8 predicted proteins | sample LL1510_MetaG_FD_177993 | JGI IMG/M metagenome (GOLD analysis project Ga0214923, IMG submission 177993) | Freshwater microbial communities from Lake Lanier, Atlanta, Georgia, United States - LL-1510 | ecosystem: Environmental > Aquatic > Freshwater > Lake | place: USA: Georgia | collected 2015-10-15
TAATTGGCGTTGTCATGGGTGGGCAATCCGGGCCATGGCGCGACCGCCGTATGGAAGCCTTGCTCGACGAAGGATTTGAAAAATTAGGCGTTGCCAGATCTTATGCTTATGGCACACGCAATTCCAATATCACCATCAAATCCGATGGCGAAGAAGATATGCCCGATAGCACCAGCAACCAAGATTTCACCGCAACCGACGACACACAATCGGCATCAAGCGCGGCACCGGCGGCTACAAGTTCGGCCGTAACGACCAATATGGCAAGTGCATCAACGCCAATTCCCGCCACACAAATGACGCCGATCCCAACCACACAGACCACAACAGCGACAAGCGCGAAATCGGAAATGGAATCGAATCCCGCCGACAATAGTTGGGGATTGCAAATTGGCGCCTATCAATCACCTAAATACGCGACAAGAATCGCGAATAAAATCCGCCAAAGCACCAATTTGGGATCCGCCGAAATCCGCGTATCCGACGTGGCGCGCGGCAGCCGACGATTGTACCGCGCCCGCCTTGTTGGCCTTAGCAAGGATGAGGCCGTGCGCGCCTGCACCACACTGCGCAAACAAAAAATCGATTGCAAGGTGTTATCGCCGGACAACGTTACCTCATAGCCGCTAATATCGGTGTGAATTTAGAGGTACTTCTATGGCGATGTTAACTTATATCCAACGATACCTACAGCCCGGACAATGGTTCGAATCGAACGACCAATATCACGGCAACCCGCCGATGATGGCGGCGATGGATCATGCCACATGGCTTGGGCTTGCCGTGTTCGATGGCGCGCGAACATTCGAAGGCGTCACGCCCGATCTGGATTTGCATTGCGCCCGGTTAATCGCCTCGTGCAAAAAAGTGCGCCTGAATCCACCATTGACTGCCGAACAAGTCATCGATATTTGCCGCCAAGGCATCGCCAAATTTCCCAAAGATGCGTTGTTGTATATCCGTCCGGAATTTTGGGCGGTTGATGGAATTGTTTTGGCCAATCCGGACAAGGTGCATTTCGCCTTGGTTATCACCGAAATCCCATTCCCCAGCGACCGGTTTACCGCTTGTTTATCCAGCTATCGCCGCCCCGATCCGCGCAGCGCGCCAACCGAAGCGAAATCAATTTCCAATTACGCCAATTTGCATTTGGCTTTATTCGAAGCAAAAGACAAGGGTTACGATAATTTAATCATGCAGGATTTAAGCGGCAATGTTTGCGAATTCGGCACTGCCAATATGCTGTACGTTAAAAATAATGTGGTTTATACCCCCGCGCCGAACCCGTGTTATTTGAATGGCATTACTCGCCGCCGCGTTTCCGCGCTCTTGGCCGATGCCGGATATAAAATCGTCGAACGCCGCACGACTTTGGACGATCTTTACGAGGCGGACGAAGTGTTTTCGGTCGGCAATTTGTTCAAGGTCCGCGCCTGTGTCAAAATCGAAAGCGTGGAATATCCCATTGGCCCGGTATCGACATTGGCCAAAAAACTATATTGGGATTTCGCCCATGGCCGCATTCAATCAAAGGCTCAAATTATAGTATAGCGCCCTATTTTCGGTGATTTGCCCAATTGGCAAAACTTTGCATCCCTGCTATGATTCGCATCCGAATTTCATAGGAGACGATCATGAACGCAAAAACCGCGACCCAAAACACCGACAGCCAAGCACACGAACTGCATGGCGGCGAAGAATATCGCGCCATCCGGTTGGCCAAGGCGGAAAAATTGCGCGACATGGGCGTCAACCCCTATCCGTATAAATTCGTGCGCAGCCATGGCAACCAAGAATTACAAGACAAATACAAGGATTTAGCCGCCGGCACCGATTTGACCGACCGCGTTCAAGTCGCCGGACGCATCATGGCGTACCGCAATTCCGGTATGTTCATCGATTTGATGGACGAAAGTGGCAAAATCCAAGTGTTCGCGCACAAGGATAATTTATCGCCGGATATGTTGGCGATTCGCGATTTATTGGATATCGGCGACATGATCGGTGTTGATGGCACCGTGCGCCGCACCCCGCGCGGGGAATTATCGGTCAAAATTACCTCGATCACTATTTTGGCCAAGGCCTTGTTGACCTTGCCGGAAAAATATCACGGCCTACACGATGTCGAAAAACGGTATCGCCAACGGTATTTGGATTTGATCATGAGCGAAGAGAGCCGCACCGCCCTGCGCCGCCGCAGCAAGATCATTCAATCCATGCGCCGTTATTTGGATGATTTGGGATATATGGAAGTGGAAACCCCCATGTTGCATGCCATCAAGGGCGGCGCATCGGCCAAACCATTCACCACTCATCACAACGCGCTCGACAGCAATTTTTATTTGCGCGTCGCGCCGGAATTGCATTTAAAGCGTTTGGTTGTGGGCGGATTGGCCAATTGCGTGTATGAAATCAACCGTTGTTTCAGAAACGAAGGCGTTTCTATCAAACACAATCCGGAATTCACGTCGCTGGAATTATATCTGGCCTATGCCGATTATAATGACATTATGACATTGACGGAAAATATTGTCTCGCACGTCGCCAAAACCGTTTTGGGCACAACCAAGGTTACGTACCAAGGCCGTGAAATCGATTTCGCCCCGCCATGGCAACGCAAATCCATGACGCAATTGGTTGCGGAAAAAACCGGCGTCGATTTTTTACAAATCACCGATGCCGCATCGGCGCGCGCCGCGGCGGACAAGTTGGGCGTCTATATCGATCCCAGCGCGAATTGGGGCCAAGTGGTCGAAGCAGTTTTCGCCGAAAAGGTCGAAGACAGTTTGATCCAACCCACCCACGTTATCGATTTGCCAAAGGATATTTCGCCATTGGCCAAAGTCCATCGCAACAATCCGATTTTAACCGAACGGTTTGAAACCTATGCCAATGGATGGGAGATCGCCAACGCCTTTTCCGAATTGACCGACCCCATCGATCAACATGACCGTTTTGTCGATCAAGTCAAACAGGCCGAATCCGGCAATGACGAGGCACAAATGATGGATCATGATTATGTCACGGCGTTGGAATATGGCTTGCCACCCACCGGCGGGCTTGGCATCGGCATCGACCGCTTGGTGATGCTGCTGACCGATTCCGCCAGTATCCGCGATGTCATTGCCTTCCCGACGCTGCGGCCGAAAACAGCATAAATATTGGGTTATATGGTCTTTTCAACCCATGCATTTGGTGCATGGGTGATACCCATTTTTATTTGACGATAATTATAAAACTGTAACAATTGGCTGCTATAAAACTGTCATAAAAAAATAAACAAATGGGTATGAATTATGACTGCAACTTTGACTGCTGATCCCATGACCGCTGCTGCTGCGGCAAGCGCCGCAACAAATTTATCGCAAGGTACCGCATTGTCATTTATCGATAATGACGATGCCCGTATTCCCAAAGTATCTTTGCACGAACATTTATTGTGGTCCCTGTCGCCATATGCAGTTCTGCGCGCCGCCGCCAAAAATAAACGCGAAATCCCAATGGACAGAATTCAGGGCGATTTTTTTAAATTCAAAAATATGGCGGATATGTTTTTGGCGCATGATCAAATTCGGCCCGCCATCACCGCCAGCCCAAATGATTACAAGGATGCATTGGCGGATTGGTTAAAATTCCAATCCGACAAGGGCGTGATGTATTGCGAATTCATGTTCTCAACGCAGCCACATGGTGACCCCGATTTTTTCGCCAAACAATTGGATGCCATGGCCGATGCGATCGAGGCTGCCGAGGCATTATGGGGCATCAAGGCACGCGGCATTTTGAACGGCATCCGCCATCATGGTTTGGATAAAAATCATTTCATGTTGGATGAATTTGAAAAACATCGCAATCGTCCATCCGCGCGGTTTATCACCGGCTATGGCCTAAGCGGGAATGAATGCGCCGATTTCCCGCCGGAAATATTCCATGATTTATTCGCCCGCGCGGTTGATTTGGGATTACAGTGCACAATCCATAGTGGCGAGGTGTTAGGACCCGATTCCATCCGCAAGGCCATGGCATTGCCCGGCGTCAAACGTTTGGGGCATGGCATCCGCTCCATCGAAGATCCAGAATTAATGGCCGAAATCAAACAACGCGGCATCACACTGGAAATTTGTCCAACCAGTAATTTGTCGTTATTGCGGCAATACCGCAATTCCGCTGCATCACCCAAACATAAATTTCATGATTTATCCTGCCACCCATTGGCGACACTGCGACATAGCGGCATTCAATTGGCACTTGGAGCAGATGATGGTCCATGGTTCCGGACATCGATATCGCGGGAATATCGGCGTGTCGCGATCAGCTTTGGCCTAAGTTTGCTGGAAACATTACAATTCACCCAAAATGGAATCGCGGCGGCGTTTGTAACCGAAACCGAGCGTATGGAATTATTTAATACATATGATCAAAGGTTGAAGGAGTACCAAGCGGATTGCAATGAATTATTGAAAAAAACCGGCGCATCGATTGGCGGCGCACAAATTGCGCGCACATTATTAGTCGAACGTCAAAGATAAAAAAGGACGGGTTATCCGTCCTTTTTGAATTTTTCGGCAACTAAAAATGTCTATTCCTTTTGTCGCCGTCGCATTCCGGTCAGGGCGAAAAGCGCGCCAATACCAGTCAACACCAATGATCCCGGCGATGGCACAATCATAGAATTTTGGTCACGATGCATTGGCTGTGTGGTTACATTCCCCGCTACCACATTTACTGGTGATACAAAATCCCCACTTGCCATGGCGGTCAATGCAAATCCAGCCGCAATTGGAACTATTAATATATTGGTTTTAATTTGCACCTTAAGCTCCTGAAATTTACTTTTATTTAGCACTATAGCATAAAATTTATTGCAATGCAGCATAATTATGTTTTATTAATTTTAAACGACTTTCACGCACAAGGCATACTTGTATTCTATTTCACCAGATCTAATTCAGCTTAACATTCCACTTAACATACAGGCTTACAATGACAAAAATCGCAATCGTTTACCATTCCGGCTATGGCCATACTGCAAAATTGGCGCAAGCCGTCGCTCTGGGCGTCAAAAAATCCAATGCCGAGGCGCAAATTTTTACAGCCGACGAGGCCACAAAAAATTTGGCGGCGCTCAAACCGTTTGATGCCATTATTTTCGGCGCACCGACATATATGGGCGGCGTGTCCGCGCCTTTCAAAGCGTTTATGGATGCCAGCTCGGCCGTTTGGATGGAACAAGGTTGGAAAGACAAAATCGCAGCCGGATTCACCAACAGCGGCAGCTTGTCCGGCGACAAATTAAATTCACTGGTTCAATTGGCTATTTTTGCCGCACAACATTCAATGATTTGGGTTGGCACCGGCATGATGCCGTCATCCGATGCCGCAGGCAATTATGGCAAGGGCAAATTGAACAGACTTGGATCGTTTCTGGGCACTATGGCGCAATCCGATAATGCGCCGCCGGATGTTACCCCGCCACAAGAAGATTTGGACACCGCCAGCCATTTGGGCGAACGGGTCGCTAAACTCGCAAATAAAATTAAATCCTAAATTACGATAAATTAAAAAAGGGCGGGGAAAACCCGCCCTTTTCCTATTCAAACAACGGATGGGATTAGAAGCCCATGCCGCCGCCCATACCACCGCCACCACCGTGGTCATGGCCATGGGACTCTTCTTTTTTCGGCAATTCGGCGATCACCGCTTCGGTGGTGATCAATTGGCCGGCCACCGAAATCGCCGATTGCAAAGCGGTGCGAACCACTTTGGTCGGATCGATAATGCCGGTTTTCACCAAATCGCAGAACTCGCCTTTGTACGCGTCCCAACCGAAATTGGTGTCTTTCGATTCCAAAATTTTGCCGATGATGATCGAACCATCTTCGCCAGCGTTTTCCGCGATCTTGCGCAGCGGAGCTTGCAAAGCGCGGCGAACGATATCGACGCCTGCGCGTTGATCGTCGTTAGCAACCTTGAGGCTGTCCAAAGCTTTGGATGCGGACAACAAGGCCACACCACCGCCCGGAACAATGCCTTCTTGGACGGCGGCACGGGTTGCGTGCATCGCGTCTTCGACACGGTCCTTGCGTTCTTTCACTTCGACTTCGGTGCCGCCACCGACGCGGATTACGGCAACGCCGCCGGCCAATTTGGCCAAACGTTCTTGCAATTTTTCTTTGTCGTAATCGCTGCTGGTTTCTTCGATTTGCGATTTGATTTGGCCGACGCGGGCTTGGATATCCGCTTTTTTGCCGGAACCGTCAACAATGGTGGTTTCTTCTTTGGTGATAACCACTTTTTTCGCCTTGCCGAGCATCGACAAGCTGACATTTTCCAATTTGATGCCCAAATCGTCGCTGATCAATTGACCGCCAGTCAAAATCGCGATGTCTTCCAGCATGGCCTTGCGGCGATCGCCGAAGCCCGGTGCCTTGACCGCTGCAACTTTCAAGCCGCCGCGCAATTTGTTGACCACGAGGGTGGCCAATGCTTCGCCTTCGACATCTTCGGCGATAACCAACAATGGTTTGCCCGATTGTACAATCGCTTCGAGAACTGGCAACATCGCTTGTAGACCCGACAATTTCTTTTCGAAAACCAAAATGAATGGGTTTTCCAATTCGCAGGTCATTTTGTCGGCGTTGGTGATGAAGTATGGGGAAATGTAACCGCGGTCGAACTGCATGCCTTCGACGACATCCAATTCGGTTTCCAGCGATTTCGCTTCTTCGACGCTGATGACGCCTTCATGACCCACTTTGTCCATGGCTTTGGCCAACATTTCGCCGATTTCCTTGTCGCCATTGGCGGAAATGGTGCCGATTTGGCTGATTTCTTGATTGGTCGACACTTTTTTCGACATTTTCGACAAACGATCGCAAACGGCTTCGCAGGCCAAATCCAAACCGCGGCGCAAGTCGGTCGCATTCGCGCCGGCCATGATATATTTCATGGATTCCGACATTAACGAGCCGGCCAATACCGAGCTGGTGGTGGTGCCATCACCGGCGGCATCGACGGTTTTCGATGCGGCGGCTTTGATCATTTGCGCACCCATATTTTCATATGGATCTTGCAATTCGATTTCTTTGGCAACGGTCACGCCGTCCTTGGTCGAACGGGGATCACCAAACGATTTTTGCAACAATACCGTGCGGCCGCCCGGTCCCAAGGTGGAACTGATTGCGGATACGGCGATCAACGCGCCATTCAATAATTTTTGGCGGCCGGCTTGACCGGAATGAATTTGCTTTGCAGCCATTGTCTATACTCCTTAAGATTGGTTGTTTACTAGGCGGCTTTTTTCTTGGAGCCGGTGGTTTCGATAATGCCCATGATGTCCGATTCCTTCATGATCAAGAATTCGGTGCCATCCATTTTTACTTCGGTACCGGACCATTTGCCGAACAAAATGCGATCGCCGGATTTTACATCGAGCGGAATCAATTTGCCGCTTTCATCGCGGTTGCCGGTGCCGACGGAAATCACTTCGCCTTCCATTGGCTTTTCTTGGGCGCTATCCGGAATGATAATTCCGCCAGCGGTTTTTTCTTCGGATTGGACGCGTCTTACCAAAACGCGGTCATGTAACGGTCTAAATTTCATTGTTTTCTCCATATTAGACGGTGGTTACGAAAATTTGATCCAGGCTAGGTATTAGCAGTCCCCAGCCAAGAGTGCTAGAGATGTAGGTAACAAACTTGCCGATGTCAATGGAAACAAAGGATATTTTTTATCCCCATGGCCAGCATTCCGTCCAATTTCCATAACGTATTATTTTATTATTTGATTTCAATGTTTTAAAGTGTAGTTCTTAACCAATAATTCATTCGCCCGCGATAGAATTATATGATGGGGCCAAAGTATGGCCAATAATTCGCGAACCCAAAAAAATCATGGGCACGCAATCGCTTATCGATGCAGGAGGTGTCGAGACAGTGCGAAAGCAAAAGGCATCACAATCTTGGATACAAAATCGTGGGATTCTTCCCATGATAGGCATTGACACCAGCGGCGGTGAAGTATGTCGCTGACGATCAATAGCAACCAAGCGTCATCCATCGCATGGCGGTCGTTAAGAGCGTCGCAAAACGCCATCGAACGCGCGCTTAGCAAATTGTCATCGGGACAACGTGCGCCATCCGCGCGCGACGACGCAGCGGCTGTGGCGATCGGATCGCGCATTCGCGGGGAAATCGTATCGCTGCAAAAATATTCGCAAAACGCCCAGCAGGCGACATCGATGTTGCAAATCGCCGAAGGCGCATATCAAAGAACCCAAGACATGTTGGTGCGCATGCGCGGATTGGCCTCTCAAGCGCAAAGTGGCAATTTAAGCAATACGGAACGCGGCATGTTAAACACCGAATATGCGCAATTGAAATCGGAAATCACCCGCATCGCCAAAACCACCAATTTTTCCGGCCTGAATTTATTCGATGTCGGCAATATTTCAATTATCCAAGATGCTGTTGGATATCAAAATGGCACAAACTCATCGGATTATATTGTCAATGGTGACTTCAATGGTGACGGATACCAGGACATTTTAAGCGCAGATTCTGCAGACGGCAAGGTTACCTTGTCCTTGGGACGCGGGGATGGCACATTTGGCACAGCAACAACGGTCGTCGCCTCCAACGCTGAATCTGGTTATAATTTAAAAACAGGCGATTTTAACGGCGACGGTAAACTGGACTTTGCCTATCAAACCGACAGTTTTATTCGAACATTTACCGGTAATGGCAATGGCGTATTCAGCCTGCAAAACACTATTTCCGCAATTGGCAGCGTAAGCGTCGCTGTTGCCGATTTCAACAATGACGGCATGGATGATTTGGCATACACCAATTCCACAACGGTGTTACGAGTCTGCCTTACCACTGCATCGGGATACACAACCAGTACATATTCAAACAGTATTTTTGCGGCAGGTAGAATAGCTGTCGGCGATTTCGACAATAATGGTTACATCGATATTGTATCTACCGACGGCAATAATACAGGTATCGCTTCCAACAGCGGCGGCGGATTCAGCGTTGGAACAACATCGACCGCAGGATCTACAATAAATGCATCACGTCTTGAAGTTTATGACATGAATAACGATGGTAACTTAGACATCATTATTCCAGATTCATCAGGCAACAAAGTTTATGTGTTCAACGGCAACGGGAATGGCGGGATTCGCAACAACTACGCGGTTGTAAGTAACGCAGCGCAAATCGCCAGTGTGACAATTGGGGATTATAATGGCGATGGATTTGCCGACATCATGATTTACGATGATGGGCAAAATGCCTTATTCAGCATTCAAGGCACTGGAATTGATAATACCGGCACGGCACAATTCGCAAACGATGTCCAAACCAACTTAAGCTGGGCGATGTATAGCCTGATCGCCGCCGATTTTAACCGCGATGGGAAAATTGATTTCGCTGGCACCGCCGGCAACCTGAATGGCATCGTGATGAACCAAACGACCATGGGGTTGTCCAGCAATATTCGGGTTGGCGCCAATGCCGCCACCGCCAACAATGTCGCATTCCGCACCGGATCGATTCGATTGAACAGCATGGACAATCAATTGGAAGGCAGCACGATCAATAGCATCGGCGCCGCCAAACGCGCCGATGAATCGTTGAAACGGGCGATGCAAATGTTGGCATTATTCCGCACATCGGTTGGCGCCGCCACCAACAGATTGGAAAAGGTCCAAGAAAACATCGCAACGATGATGGAAAACCAAGAATCGGCGCGCAGTTCATATTTGGATTTGGATGTGGCGTCGGAAATGGCCGAATACACATCCAAAACCATTATTCAACAAGCGGGCATATCCATGTTAACCCAAGCCAATCAATCGTCAAAAATGATCGCCAAATTATTGGATGGATAAACACGTTAAATAAAATTTAACCATTTTGATGGCAAAATATAATTTCAAGGATGGTATTGCGCGCATGAGCGATTTTGAAAAGCAACTCAAAGATTACCGTTTAACCACCGCTGAAATCCTATATCACTTGCCGGATTATCCCAGCCTGTTGCAAACATTTTTATGGCAAGAATTGGACATCGCGCCAAAATTTCCGGTGTTGTGGAAATTTTTAAAATTCTGGGAAAAA
>Ga0214923_10009499_pt1 | contig 10123 bp, 10 predicted proteins | sample LL1510_MetaG_FD_177993 | JGI IMG/M metagenome (GOLD analysis project Ga0214923, IMG submission 177993) | Freshwater microbial communities from Lake Lanier, Atlanta, Georgia, United States - LL-1510 | ecosystem: Environmental > Aquatic > Freshwater > Lake | place: USA: Georgia | collected...
GCATTGGCTGCCATTTCCAGGTATTCCCATAATTGATTCTTTAGATCTTCTCGAATTTTTAAATCTGCAACAGCCTCTCTCATGCAAGAGAGCCACTCATCTCGAGCTTTTGTGTCGATATGAAACTCTGAATGGCGCATACGAAGTCTTGGGTGCCCGCGCTCTTCGGTATATGTAGTTGGACCACCCCAATACTGTTCAAGAAACATTTTTAAACGTAGCGCTGCTCCATGCAAATCATCCTTTGGATACATCGGGGCGATGACTGGATTTATTGATACCAATGCGTAGAAGTGTGAAACTAGCTGTTCGAAAGCTGCACTGCCTATTTCTTCATACAAGGTGCTCATGAAGTTATTGCCTCGCGAGATTGGCCTCTCGCAATTTGAAGAACAAAGTAAGAAGTAATCAAGCACATTAGCGCGCTGATATAGAACGCGATTGCGTAGTCACCAAATTTAACTCGCAGTACGGCTGCTCCAAATGCTGCAAGTGAGCCGCCTATTTGGTGTGCCGCAAAGACCCAACCATAAATAACGGTTGCCCGTTCGGGTCCCAAAATTGTGCGGCACAACATAATTGTTGGTGGAACGGTTGCAACCCAATCAAGTCCATAAAAAATTACAAAGACAAGCGTTGATGGATGAACGGATGAAAAGAGAATTGATGGAAGGAGAAGTAACGAAAGGCCGCGGAATCCGTAATAAAAGAAGAGGAGCTTTCGTGGGTCGTATTTATCCGTCAGCCAGCCAGATGCGATTGTTCCGACTAAATCAAAGACTCCAACAAGTGCCAGCAAGCTTGCTGCAGTTGTTGTACCCATTCCATGATCATGAGCTGCGGGAATAAAGTGAGTTCCAATCAAACCATTTGTTGATAAACCACAAACAAAGAATGAACCAAATAAATACCAAAAATCCTTTTTCTTACTCGCTTGCTTGAGAGTAACTACGGCTAATGCACCAGCGCTCATAGGATTTTTAGCAGGCGCACTCCAGTTATCCGGTGCTCCATAAGGATGTACGCCAGCATCTGCTGGTTTTTCTTTAAGGAATAGCCAAATGATTGGAACAAGTGCAATTGAAACTATTGCAATAGTTGAAGAAACGCTCTTCCAGCCATTCATTTCGGCCATGTATGAAAGTCCTGGCAAAAAGATAAGTTGTCCGGTCGCAGAACTTGCCGTGAGTATTCCAATGACAATGCCACGTTTTTGCACAAACCAACGATTGGCAACGGTTGCTGCAAAAACTAATGCCATTGCACCAGTGCTGGCACCAACCACAAATCCCCACAACGCAATGAGTTGCCATGGTGCAGACATAAACATAGTCAAGGCTGAACCTATGCTAACTGACGTAAGAGCAGACATTACTACTCTGCGAATTCCAAAGCGTTCCATTAACGCAGCTGCAAAAGGTGCAACTAATCCGTAGATCAAAACGTTGATTGCGATTGCCAGTGAAATTTGTTCACGACCCCAACCAAATGCATCTTCAAGCGGAATGATTAGTACTGAGGAGGCGCTTCTAAACCCAGCTGTAGTGACAAGAGTTAAGAAAGTGACACCCATGGCGAGCCATGCTGGGTGCAGAAACTTCTTCTTACTCAATTACTTTGGTTCCTCGAGATATTCAGATAAAAACTCGCGTTCTTCATCACTCAGTGGCCGCGAACGCTTTGTTTCCATAGATACTGCAACTTGAGTTGTTTTCACACGTGCACGAATCACGCCTTTATGAATTATTTCGTATTCCATTTCAAAGGAAGCGTTTCCGATTCTCGTAATCCAGATTTGGCATTCAGCATCCATGCCACCGTCATAAATTGGTTCTATGAAATCTACTTCTGCTCGTGCTACAACCATGTCTGCGAGCAATGGATGCTTTCCAGCTTTTTGACGGGAGAACCATGTGAAATCTGAACGTGCTTCTTGTGCGTATGTTAAATATTTTGCATTATTAATATGACCGAAAGCATCAAGATCATCCCAGCGCACATGAACTTTAGTTATATGGCGCATTAACGAGTGAGCTTTCGGTACGTGACGCGATGTGGACGTGCTGCATCAACGCCGAGACGTTCGATTTTGTTCTTTTCGTAGGATTCGAAGTTTCCTTCAAACCAAAACCACTTTGAATCGCCTTCGTAAGCCAAAATGTGAGTTGTGATGCGGTCTAAGAACCAACGATCGTGAGAAACGACTACGGCGCAACCAGGAAATTCAAGCAGTGCATTTTCAAGTGAACCAAGTGTTTCAACATCTAAGTCATTCGTTGGTTCGTCAAGTAACAAGAGGTTGCCACCTAATTTAAGAGTCAGTGCAAGATTTAGGCGGTTACGTTCTCCACCAGATAAAACTCCGGCAGGTTTTTGCTGATCCGGACCTTTGAAACCAAATGCAGAAACATATGCACGAGATGGCATTTCAACTTGTCCTACTTTGATGAAATCCAAACCGTCAGAAACGACTTCCCAGAGAGATTTCTTTGCATCAATTCCACCACGTGACTGGTCGACATAAGAGATCTTTACAGTTTCACCGACCTTGACCGTGCCACTATCTGGAGTCTCCATTCCCATAATTGTTTTAAAGAGTGTTGTTTTACCCGCACCATTTGGACCGATAACGCCAACAATTCCGTTGCGCGGCAAAGTAAATGAAAGATCATCAATGAGTAAACGATCACCAAATCCCTTAGATAAGTGATCAACTTCAACAACAACATTTCCAAGACGAGGTCCAGGCGGAATTTGAATCTCTTCGAAATCTAATTTGCGCATCTTGTCTGCTTCAGCAGCCATCTCTTCGTAACGAGCAAGGCGAGCCTTGGACTTTGTCTGGCGTCCCTTTGCATTTTGGCGAACCCAATCGAGTTCTTCCGCCAAACGCTTTGCGCGTTTTGCATCTTTCTGGCCTTCAACTTTAAGTCGTGCTGATTTGGTTTCAAGATAGGTCGTGTAATTTCCTTCGTAAGGATAAGCGCGACCGCGATCGAGTTCGAGAATCCACTGTGCAACGTTGTCCAAGAAATATCTATCGTGAGTAATCGCTACGACCGTGCCCGGATATTTGCTCAGGTGCTGTTCGAGCCATAAGACTGATTCAGCGTCTAAGTGGTTTGTTGGTTCGTCAAGTAGCAACAAATCTGGGGCTTGTAATAGCAATTTGCACAGAGCAACGCGACGTTTTTCTCCACCAGATAAAACTTTCACATCAGCATCAGGCGCTGGACAGCGAAGTGCATCCATCGCTTGCTCAAGTTGTGAATCTAAATCCCAAGCATTTCGATGATCGAGTTGCTCTTGAAGAGTACCCATCTCGGCCAATAATTTGTCGTAATCAGCATCTGGATTTGCCATCTGTTCAGAGACTGCATTAAAGCGATTGAGTAAACCAATTGTTTCAGCAACACCTTCTTGCACATTTTCTAGAACAGTTTTTGTCTCATCAAGGACGGGTTCTTGCAACAAGATTCCCACTGTGTAACCAGGAGTTAAAAATGCTTCGCCATTTGATGGTTGTTGTAATCCGGCCATGATCTGAAGAACTGTTGATTTACCGGCACCGTTTGGTCCAACAACACCGATCTTGGCGCCAGGTAAAAACATGAGTGTGACGTCATCAAGAATTACTTTTTCGCCGTGCGCTTTACGCGCCTTCTTCATGGTGTAAATGAACTCAGCCATAGGACGAAACCTTACTAGTTCTTATCGGTAGACTTGTCCGTGTACATACAGGTGCCTGTAGCTCAGTCGGATAGAGCACCCGCCTTCTAAGCGGGTTGTCGCAGGTTCGATTCCTGCCAGGCACGCAATAAAAAAATATCCCGGCTTCAACAATCGAAGCCGGGATATTTTTATTACTGATTAATTACTTGATCTTTGCAATCTGAGCTTTCGCTTTGTCTGCAAGTGGACCAGTGATTAGTGCAAAGCCCTTTTCTGGGTACTTCGCTGGGCAGGTAGTGAGAACATAAGTAAACCAATCCGCGACTGCAGCTTGCATCACTTGGTTCTTATACTGACCTGGTTTAGATGTGTCGTATGCAAGACCATAGGATGTTGTTCCGAGTGGATAGGCACCTGTCACCTTCTTAACAAAATCCTTTGTCACGGTTCCATTATCTTCAATCTTTCCACTACCTAAGAAAGTAGAGGTTCCGGCTGCACTTGGCTCTACAAACTCACCTGCAGCATTTTGAATTAATGCAACACCGAATTTGTTATCGGTCGCATAACTTAACTCAGAATAAGCAATAGACCCCACTTTATTCTTGACTCCGAGCGCAACTCCCGCTGAACCTGATGCACCTTGGAAGTTAAATGGCAAAGAACTCTTTGGGTTAGCAGCTATGAAAGAACCATTTTGAGCCTTTGGCCAATCAGACTTTGCAGTTGCGTTCAGGAACTGAGTAAAGTTTTCTGAAGTACCAGATGTGTCTGTGCGATACCAAACAGTGATTGGTGTCGAAGGAAGATCAATGTTTACTGTTTTGGTGTCATATGAAGCAATGACAGGCTTACCATTAGCGTCGACATCTGGAACAGTTTTGTAGGTTGTTTTTGTAATCTTCTTCTTAGTCTTCTTGTCTACGGTCGTGGTCTTTACAGCAACCTGCTTTGTTCCGTAGATCGGCGTTTTCACTGTACGCTCGTTGTCTTTAGCAAGGATCGGATCATTCCAGTTCGAGATTTCACCAGAAAAGATTAGTGCTAGAGATTTTGGAGTGAGATAAATACTTTCTTTGACGGTAGGTAAGTTGTACATGATCGCGATTGGTGCTGCATATATTGGCGCATAGATTGTATTTGCTGGCTCAGCAATTCCAACGAATGGAGCGTCAGATCCTGCAAAATCGACCAAGTTATTTGTAAAGTCTGTACGTCCCTTACCGGATCCACCACCAGCATAATTCACAGTGTTTCCAGATGAAGCCGCATAATCAACTTTGCAAGCATCAATTAGCGGTTGAGCAAAAGTTGCACCGCTTCCGTTTAGTACGACATCTTTTGCGAATGCTGGTGATGTCGAGATTGCCAATGAAGCTGCGGCAATGGCTGCGACCGCAAACTTTTTGCGTGAATTCATCAAATTTCCTCCATGATTGTTTGGTAGTGCAAGTTGTCAAAACTTATGAAAGAAAACCAAACAATCGGAACTGCTGAGGTAAACAAACTATGTAGGTTTGGTTAATAGTGAGTAAATCAAATTATCCGAATCTACCGGTTACATAATCCTCGGTGCGCTTGTCCTTTGGTGTTGAAAATATCTCGGTTGTGGATGAGCATTCAATCAATCTTCCCGGACCCCCATCAGATAAAAAGAAGCCCGTGCGATCAGATACTCGAGCTGCTTGCTGCATATTATGGGTCACAATGATGATGGTCATTGATGATGAGAGTTCGCGAATTGTCTCTTCAATGCGCAAAGTCGAACCTGGATCAAGAGCTGAACATGGCTCGTCCATTAATAGTACTTGCGGGTTTACTGCCAACGAGCGAGCGATACATAGACGTTGCTGTTGACCTCCCGACAGAGCTCCTCCATATTCATTCAGGCGATCTTTTACTTCACTCCATAATCCAGAACGTACAAGGCAGCTTTCTAGCAATTCTTCCTGATTTGAGACTTTGAGTTGAGCTAACCTTAAGCCTGATAAGACATTTTCTTTAATTGTCATCGATGGGAATGGATTCGGTTTTTGAAAAACCATCCCAATTCCCAATCTGATTTTCGTGACATCCGTGCCTGGTTCATAAATATCTTTTCCTTCACGCAATACTTCACCAGCCATGGCCGCGGTCGGAATAAATTCATGCATGCGATTTAGAATTCTAATAAATGTGGATTTTCCACAACCCGATGGACCAATAAGAGCCGTCACTGTTCCCGGATAAAAATCAATTGATACATCGTCAATAACATGTTTATCTCCAAACCAAGCATGAATTTTACGAGCTTCGATACCTGTTCCAGGTATCCTTTTCTGTTGTTCAGCCTTGGAGTTAGCAGCCGCAACGCTAGCAAGAGAGTGAACTGGGTTGTCTTGGGTCATTTTTTCTACTCCTTGAATTGATGACATGTCACACACGGCCCTTTCGGTTAGCTAAAAATCGAGTAAGTGAAAAGAAGAAAAGAACAATTAGCATTAATACAAGAACACCTGTCCAAGCTCTGGCGACTGCGTTTTCAGTTCCAAGGGAAAAATTCTTCCAAACGTAGAAAGGGATTGCCGAACTATTTCCATTGAATGGATTAAGATTTAGTGCATCAGCTCCACCCATGGTAAGTAGCAATGGTGCTGTTTCTCCCGCAACTCGAGCAATTCCCAAAATTACTGCCGTGATTAATCCACTCTGAGCTGCTGGCAAAATAATCATCGCAACGGTTCGCCATTGAGTTCCACCAAGTGCTAAACCAGCTTCCCTTAAATCGCTTGGAATTAGTTTGAGAACTTCTTCTGAAGTTCTGGCCACCGTCGGGATCATCAGAATTGCAAGTGCCATGGCACCCGCAAATGCGGAGTATTGGTTTCCAAGGGCAATCATCCAGACTGCGTAGATAAATAAACCAGCAACGATAGATGGAATACCACTCATGGCCTGCACAAAAAATCGAATTGTCCCCGCTGCTCTCCCCTTAATCTCGGTCAAATACAGAGACGTAAGAATTCCGATTGGGACGCTAAACACAGTTGCAATGAGAACTATATAAAGAGTTCCTACAACTGCGTGAAGTAAACCACCTTCATCAAGTGGAGCATCGGATGAAGTCACCGCCATATCTGTCGTAAAAATTCCCCAAGAAAGCCCAGTTATGCCGCGCCGACCAATCTCATACAAAATAGAAACGAGTGGCAAAATAACGAACAGCCCAGCTACGTAAATCATCACAGTACTGATGGAGTTGAGTGCTGCCTTTCTGTCTCGGCGCACTCCAGATATCATTGCACTAACGAAAATGGAAACAATCAAAAGTGTTGCTACAAAGCCCAACTTTCCTTTGAGGGGCGAATAGCCGACGATCGCAAAACTAATCAGTAATGTAGCTACAGCACCAACGAGATCCGGGATGGATTGTCGGAAACTAAGACCCCACGGTTTAGTGGGGCGTGGAATTGTGGCAGTGCTCACGATTCGCGCGCCGTTCTGTTGATGATGAAGTTAGCCAAGAAATTTATGAGAAGCGTGACTAGGAAGAGAACAAAACCAGATGCCATAAGAGCTTTGAGCTCGTCAGGATTTGCTTCACCAAATTTGTTTACGATCATTGAAGCAACAGAACCACCAGCGCTGAGCAACACTTCGATGCGAATATCAAAAACAATATTTAGTACTGTGTAGACCGCAACAGTTTCGCCGATTGCGCGACCAAGCCCCAGCATAGCTCCACCAATTACACCACCACGTCCATATGGAATAACTACAGCTTTAATCATCGACCACTTAGTTGCTCCTAAAGCATAGGCCGCCTGAATACGATCTAGCGGAGTCTGTGCAAAAATTTCGCGAGTAATGGAAGTAATGATTGGAATAATCATAATTGCAAGCACAAGGCCCGCAATGAAGGGAGATCTCGTAAAAACTGGTGCAGGCATATCAAAAATAGGAATAAAACCTAAATATTTATGAATTATCTTTGCCCAATACTCTGCGTGTGGCATCAGAATGAAATAACCCCATAAGCCAAATACGATCGAAGGAATGGCAGCCATGACATCGATTACTAGAACCATTGGTTTTTTCAGCCACTCAGGTGCGTAATAAGAAAGGAAAAGCGCAGCGCCAACAGAAATTGGAAAACCAAAGAATAATGCAATCAATCCAATGACAATGGTGCCCCATAACATTGCACCGATGCCGTACTGCGCAGGTACACCAGCATCTGGTTGTGGAACAATCCAATCAAAGCCAGTGATGAACTTAAGGCCTTCTGATTTAAAAACATTTAAACCGTTGTACAAAAGAAAGAGTGAAATTAATCCGAGAATAACTAGTGAAGAAAAACCACCAGTTGTAACAACTGCACGAAAAACTTTGTCGGAAAATCTAGGCTTCGTCGTAATGACGCGCTTCGGAGGCAAGGTCGGTGCGGCTGTGCTCACGTGGGTGATACTGCTATTTCCCAAGATAAAATGGGCGGATAGATGGTTACGAGAAGGTGAACGAGTGGTGAAATTAATCCCGAATCCCCTCATGCCTATACATTTGTCTCATGGCACTTGAGCACCCGCATCTGATCTGGATTGATTGTGAGATGACTGGGCTCGACCTCGAAAAGGACGTTTTGCTGGAAATCGCCGTCCTGGTTACCGATAGCGAACTCAACGTGATCGGCGAAGGTGTCGATGTGGTCATCAAAGCTACAGATGCACAACTTGCTTCGATGAATGAATACGTAACTGAAATGCACACCGCATCCGGGTTAATTACAGAAATTCCCAATGGAATATCTCCTAAAGAAGCAGAGCAAAAAGTCCTTGCCTATCTCACAGAATCCGGCGCCACTGAAGGTAAATCACCGCTAGCTGGAAACTCTGTCAGCGTTGATCGCTCTTTTATCGCCCGCGATATGCCGGCGCTTAATAGCTTCTTGCACTATCGCACAATCGATGTGTCATCGGTTAAAGAGTTAGCACGACGTTGGTTTCCACGAGTTTATTTTGCAGCCCCTGCAAAGACCGGTAACCACCGTGCACTCGGTGACATTAAAGATTCCATCTCAGAGTTGAAGTACTACCGAGAAGCAGTATTTGTCGCAGCCCCCGGCCCCGAATCTGCACAATTAAAGGAGATTGCCGAACGTATTGGCGGGTAGTATTAGCACTGCATGGTGGGCGTAGCTCAGCTGGTAGAGCACCCGGTTGTGGTCCGGGATGTCGCGGGTTCGAGCCCCGTCGCTCACCCCACTAGTTACGTGTCCTGCTCTAATTGTTAACCAAGGGAGATCGACAGTGATCTTTGATGTCGTTGTAGAAATTCCTGCAGGCAGTCGCAACAAATACGAAATTGATCATCGCACCGGCGAAGTTCGCTTGGATCGAATGCTCTTTACTGCAACTCGTTTCCCACATGATTATGGTTTTGTAAAGAACACACTCTCAAATGATGGCGATCCACTCGATGCTTTGGTCATGTTGGACGAACCAACATTTCCTGGCTGTTGTTTCCTGTCGCGTCATCGGAATGTTTCGCATGACCGATGAAAAAGGTGGCGATGACAAACTTCTCTGCGTCGCAGCCGGTGATATTCGTAAATCTAATTTGACTGATCTGAAAGATGTTCCAAAGTATGAATTAGAAGAAATTAAGCACTTCTTTGAAGTCTATAAAACCCTCGAACCAGGCAAAGAAGTCCACGGCGGAGAATGGGTTGGCCACGACGCCGCAGAGCTCGAAATTAACGCGTCATACAAGAGATACACGGATTCACATTAATTAAGGCGCTTATCGGCAAGTGGTAATTACTGACCACGCGCTGATAGGGTCTGCCAAGCATTTGAAGTCACCCACTTCAAATGGGTTGTTAGCTCAGTTGGTAGAGCAGGTGACTCTTAATCACCGGGTCGGGGGTTCGAGTCCCTCACAACCCACTTATAACCGCAGGTCACACGCCTATTTAGTTTTTCGTTACTTACTTATTTAGTTTTCGTGCAACATTCGTGCAACATCTTTTACGATGCCACTCGATTTTCATTCATTGTTGCGTTGAATTGCTCATCGAGATGGTTTGCCACCTTAATGTCACGCCCTGCAATAGGCCGTGCATAGTGCTTAGTCGTGGTCGCAGTATTGGAATGTCCCAACCTTTTCGCCGCTTCTAATACGCCATCGGTAGCCGCAACCCATGATGCACATGTGGCGCGTAAGTCCTTCGGCGTTACATGAGTTTTGAGTGTGCCATCTTTGACTAACTGTTTAACGATTGGCCGCCATACTCGATTATGGAAATTGTTATTTTGCAACCAACCGCCACCGGATGCCGTAAAGACTATTGAATCTTCACTTTCACCGGTGTGCTTCTCCATGTGGTCTGCGAGCGCATTAACTAAGAATGTAGGTAATGACACTTGCCGCCTTTCATAGGTTTTAGTTTCTCCCCAAACCGTTTGACCACCGG
>Ga0214923_10009501_pt1 | contig 10121 bp, 15 predicted proteins | sample LL1510_MetaG_FD_177993 | JGI IMG/M metagenome (GOLD analysis project Ga0214923, IMG submission 177993) | Freshwater microbial communities from Lake Lanier, Atlanta, Georgia, United States - LL-1510 | ecosystem: Environmental > Aquatic > Freshwater > Lake | place: USA: Georgia | collected...
CTATGACTATGCATCTCGAAGGTCCCTGGTTATCTACCACTGGCCGCCGTAAGGGTAAGTTTAAGTGGGCCAGTGCCGAAGCCAAGCGTCAACATGAACAACTGCAACAAGAATGGCAAGATCTCAAAGAACGTACTATGACCAAAATCGCCGCCGGTCGTCCATCGTCTAAAGGTATACCCAAGTTAGGTCCGCCGCCGGGCCGAGAAACTCCCCATTATCCCAGTCGAGACAGTGGAGTTGGCGTTGCTGCTAAGAAAGATGTGCCTGTGTATACTGGTGACAAGATGCTAGGTGTTACTATCCTACACAAGAGTTGTCTCCAACCTGTGTTCAATGAACAGGCTGCTGTAGACGCTGCTCATATGCGTCGATGACTATGCTTGCACCGATAAATATAAAATTATCGGTGCAAAATAATGCTATATGGTCCATTTCTGACAGACAGTTTTGACCAAACTAACGTAGTCAGATACAATAATCGTTACGAATATCAAATAAAAAGTGGCATTGTTGACAGTGCCAGTGGTACTATTTGGCGTCTTAAATCGGGATCATTGCCGCCAAATAGCACATTAAGTTCCACTGGTTTAATCACTGTAAATTTTAGTACAAATATGCTGCCGTTTACTCGTGAACAATTCGTTAATGCAGGAGCACCAGCGATTCCTAGTCTGAGTCAAGCTGCATGGGATGTCTGGCTAAAGTCATTTTTAGCCAGCCGTCAACCCCAAGATTACGAATTTGTGCTTGAGCTCAGCGATACTGTAAATCCAGTGCAGCTGGGACATACCTTTAGAATAATACATCTAAGACCTCCCGTCAGCGTAAAATTTGACATGAGTGACTATGATCGTGGTTTATTTGATCAAACTGCCTTAGGCACAAGCTGGTTTACTCAAAATCAAAATTATATAACAGTAGATCCTGCACAGGATTACTATTTGTTTATGTCCACCGACCCAGACAGTGTGGTATGGTCAACAGACAGCGATCTTGGTCAAGTAATTAACGGGTCGATTAGTCAGTTGGCGTTTGAAGCCTCTGCAAGTTCTGGTAAACCTTTGTATTACAAGGTCAAACCATTTTCTATAAGTAGATTACCGCAGGGAACAAAACTATTAGAACAAGGATACCTATCGGGTAGATTTAGCTTTAGATGTTATCAAGATGATACAGCTAATCTTCCCGTCGACGATATATACGATTTTACTCTAAGAGTTGGGACACTGGGATTCAGATTTTACAGCGAAAAATCTTTTAGACTTAAAGTACGCAGATTCAATCTCAAACCCTATGATACAGTATGGCTCAATGCATTTTCTCCATTGGACGAACGATTAGAATTACAGTCAATATTAAACAACAAAACCCTGGTCCCCGATTCGTCAGTGTATAGATTACACGATCCATGGTGGGGACGAGTTCAAAATTTTAGAATCTTAATGGCTCCTGCAATGAATTTGACCAGTCTGGCACAGTATGAAAATGCTATGTTAACCAATCATTACAATAAAACTCTACTATTTGATCAACTACAAATTGGTTATTCTCTAGACACCAATCTCAAAACTATCTACGAAGTTGTGTATCTTACACTAAGAGATAACCTACTGGGACGAGATTCCGCCACTGGGGCCTTTAAAGCGTTACCAAACACCATTGATCTAAGACCTTTTATTGTCAACTATCATAGGGCAGGTAACCAAACATTCTACGAATTGACACCCAATGGTCTAGAAAATATGCGTAGCATACTACGACAATATGTGGGTATCTACAATCCGGGTATAGCGCCAGACTGGATGCTGAGTTTTCAACCAGACGAAAACGAACCCGGAGTATTTACTGCTCCAATTGGATTTTTACCAGTTATCGTATTGGTCTATTGTAATCCAGGGCAGGGTCGTCTGGTACATTACAGACTTAACAGCATAAATTTCAATAATTTTAGATTTGAGTCTGACAGATTTAATTTAGAAAGTCGTCTCAGCGATCAATATAATAGATTGACCAATAGATATCGTGCAGGATCTAAGGCCAGTTTCGACGGAGATCTTACCAGATTTGATTATGATACCACTAGAATAGTAGATAACATGGAATATGCAGCAGACCCAACCGATCGCGATAAATACTTGATATTTCCCAAATTTAGAGAATTTAAGTAATGCCTAGTTCATTGGATCCATTGCAAATTGATGCAACCTTTCCGGCCGCCGGTCAAAATAATAACAGCCAGGGGTTCAGAGATAATTTTTCTATTATCAAAGAAAATCTCAATCGTGCCAAAACTGAATTAACTGAGGTACGAGCAGAAGGTATATACAAACATCAGTTGTCGGGCGAAACGCTAAACAACGATATGAATTTCACTGATATATTTAGGGCACAGCTCAAGGCCTACAGTGAGACCATTTACGATCATGGTAGCGTGGGACTGGTAGTCAATCTTGATTTTCGCAACGGTAATTTTCAAAAATTTAATACCACCAACGACGTTGGCATAGCTTTTAGCGGCTTTCCAGATGTTAATCAAGTTGGTAGAATGACAGTCTGGATTTATTGTAGCGATCCTGCACATTCAATCAAGTTGCCCACTACTGTGCTCTATGGCCTGGGTTCCAATTTTATCAATAACAGAGAAATTAATTTTCCCAACATTGGTGACTATTTGATAGAATTTATCAGTGTCAATAATGGAGTTAGTTTTTGGGTAATTGGTATTTCCGGGCTAAATGCGTTCGGCGGCCCAGGCGGCAGCGGCACCACCATCTCGTTGCCAGTGGCCAGCACCAGTGCACTAGGCGCGGTTAGAATTGATGGCACCACCATTGGCATTGCCAATGGTGTGATCAGTGTGATAGGTGGAATTCCTGGCACCAGTGATCTAAGATTAAAAACCAATGTGCAGACCATTGAATCAGCTCTGGACACCATATCACAGTTACGAGGTGTCACCTTTGATTTTATTCAATCCAATGAACCCGGTCTAGGTGTTATTGCCCAGGAAGTAGAACAATTTTTACCAGAATTAGTGCACGACCACAACGGCATAAAAACAGTTGATTATGGTAAATTTGCCGGAGTTTTTATTGAATCTATCAAAGAACTCAAAAATCGAATTGAATTTCTCGAATCTGAAATTATCAGGCTAGAAAATCGTTGACTTTGACATCAATCGCTGCTAGTATTTGATCTATAGGAGAGTATACATTGCATCCATTGGCGCCCGATCTAACAAATCTCAGCAACGATGAATTGTTTAAAAAATACAATGATCTTAATCAAAAATTCCTTATGGCTCGTAGATCGGGTTCCGGTGCTGTTGCTGGCCAGATGTCTATGTTATTGGAAGATTACCGTCAAGAACTACATCGCAGGCATCAGAATATGCTAAATGATGTCAGTAAAAACAACAACAACTTTAAAAACATCATTGATATAAAATGAAAAGTGACAGCTATGGACAAATCTATGTTGATGAACAAGATTTAGTTCAACAATTGTATGTCAATCCCGATTTAAATCTTTTAGAATTTTTAGTAGAAGATCCCGAGCAATATAATCACAGTGTCAAACAATTACATCTAGATCTCGGTGCATTGACAAAATATTATCCTCCGGATATAGGCATTGAAGAATTTGACCAAAAAAACCAAAAAAATTGGTACATGCCCGAATATTATCAAAATCTAGACATAGCCAAATGGGTTCTAGATCAATGTCAAAACCAAGAAGAATTGCAACGTTGTGGTCAAGAACTACTGCTTTTTCAAGAAAGAAATCTGTTTGGTCTACTTGGCTATCTTAAATATCTAGTAGATATCATGCGAGACAACGGCATAGTATGGGGAGTAGGTCGTGGATCAAGCACGGCCAGCTTCGTTTTGTACCTGATTGGAGTTCACAAAATTAACAGTATATACTATGATTTAAATATAAATGAATTTTTAAAATAAAGGCAAAACATGAAAAAACTTTATAAAACAGCACTGGGGAGAACAGTGGATATAGATCAATTGAGATTGATCAATGAAGAAACCATTGCAGTAGGTAATATGAAAGTCAATGCCCGCGGCGATGAACTAGGACCAGGCGGCGAAATCTTGCGTTCTCGCAATCAAGTAATGAATGATTATTATAAATTAAACACACCAGTGGTGTCTAGTTCGGTGCCTCTTGTGGCCAATGAATCAGAATTGATTGACAGTATACAGGTTGCCGAGTCCGAACGACCTGAAGGATTGGTCAAAGGTTCATTGGCCGAACAGATTGCTTCTCGACGTAAAAACAATCAACTGCCGGAATAAACTATGACGATTTATACACATCAAATTAAAAAATTAACAGCCTTACATGATTCAGTCTTGGTCGCAGACATGTCTTTTGAACAACGAGTCAGCCTCGGCGGTATTATAGTTCCCAACGACGACGGAAAGAATTCGGGCATTAGACCCAGGTGGGGTCGAGTCTATGCCGTCGGCCCAGATCAAAAGGAAATAACTGTTGGACAATATGTTTGTGTAGCACATGGACGTTGGACACGCGGAGTAACAGTGGAAGATGATTTTGGTCAGCATACTATACGTCGTGTTGACAATGAACACATACTTTTGGTCAGTGATCATCGACCCGTCGATGATACAATCAGTGACAAAGCAGTTTAGATAATCTACAATCAAGATTGACTATTTCAAGGAAGCAATATGCTAGCTACTCAATTGTGGGTCGAGCGTTATCGTAGTAAAATTGTGGAAGATTATGTGTTCACCGATTTGGAAGTAAAAAATCAAGTGGAACACTGGATTCGAGACGGAAATATTCCACATCTACTATTTTACGGCCCGGCTGGAACCGGCAAAACCACATTGGCTAAATTACTGATTGGCAATCTAGATGTCACCGACACTGATGTACTGGTAGCCAATGGCAGTAAAGAGGGTAGAAAAATCGAATGGATTGATCGACTGATTGGTTTCTGTCAGACCATGCCATTTGGTCGATTTAAGATAGTGCTGATTGACGAAGCAGACTATCTCAATAAAGATTCAGTTCAACCGGCCATGCGTAATCTCATGGAAGATTATTCAGATAGTGTTAGATTTATACTCACTTGCAATTATCCCAATCGTATTATTCCGCCGCTTAAAAGCAGATGTCAGGAAATTCATATCGAAAAGACTGATCAGACTGAATTTACAGCCAGAGCGGCCACGGTTTTGGTCAAAGAAAACATTGATTTTAATCTGGAGGACCTAGACAGTTATGTCAAGGCCACTTATCCAGATCTTCGTAAATGTCTGAATTTGCTACAGGCCAATAGTATTACCGGCATCCTAAAATCAACCCGTGACCAAAACAGTGGCGTCAGTGACTATAGACTCGATGCTGTGAATTTGTTTAAGATTGGTAAAATCAGACAGGCCAGGCAATTGATTTGTAGTCAGGCCAGGCCCGAAGAAATGGAAGAAATATTTCGTTGGGCCTATGATAATCTGGATCTCTGGAGCCAGACTCCAGAGGGCCAAGATGAAGCCATTTTGATTATTCGTCGAGGATTAGTCAATCATAACAGTTGTGCTGACCCAGAAATCAATTTGAGTGCCACATTGACTGAACTTATTAGTATTGGACAATAAAATGAAAACTGTCTATCTAGTAGCTTATTATTTCAAACGCCCACGTGATAATCGTGTCAAAACCAATCGTTCGGGCTGGATGAACAATCAACAGAACATCAGTTTTGATGAACAGATAGCTTTGTCGCGTAGTCTACGTAATCGTGACCAACAATTAGCCGGTGTTATCTTAGATCTAGGACGTAAACAGGTGGTCAAAAACACCTGGCAGTCTGCAAAATCATTTGATCAACTGTACGATTATTTTAGTAAAAACTATCCACAGTATACCACAGAAGTCATGCAGCGCCTAGATCCTGATTATTTCAAGGGAGTGTCTCAAGACTTGAAGGTCATTGAGCCACCTGTTATCACCATTCCTGATCATGAGATCAGAACCATTGACACCCAATAAATATTTACATGAATCCGGCCTTTGCCAAATTACTCAAGCCAAAATCTAAAAGACAGCGCGATCCCAGTGCGCCGCCTGCTCCTACGCTATTAGGTCAGGTCAAACAACTGCGTCTTACCAGCGAAGAACAGAGCAGACAAGGACTAGAATTAGCAGTGCTCAGGCAAAGGTTAGACTATTTGGAATCTCGTAATCGCAGATTGGAAAATCAATTGAGAGATCTAGAAAACTGGTTAAGATCCAGAGTCTTTTAGATTGCAACTGTCAATGACAATTGATTAAAGTACGATAAGCACCTTGGGGAAAATTTCCCCAAGGATCTATCTACTAGATAGACAGTTAATCTTCACCGTATAATTTAAGAACCTCTGCTACAACTGGATGACGCTGTACATCTCGTCTTCCAAAATCAACACTGGCAATTGTCGGTGACTGAGTAGATTTTAATCTGGCTATAAAATCTTTTAGCCCATTTTCTATAGAAAACTTACGATCGACTTGATTTAAATCACCGGTTACTATCAGCTTAGATCCTTCACTGAGGCGTGTGAGAACCATCTTCATCTGGTTAGTTGTAGCGTTTTGGGCTTCATCAAAAATGATCCAACTACGCTTAAAATTGCGTCCTCTCATATATGCCAGTGGAGCGATTTCAATTATTTGTTCTTCTAGCATATGAACGATGTCTCTAGCTGAATAGTATTCACGAACAACGTCCATAATGGGTCTAGTCCAAGGTTCCATTTTACTGTTTAGATCCCCGGGCAAAAACCCATGTTGTTCGTCATCCACACCCACTGCCGGTCTAGTCATGATAATTCGATCTACAGTTCGATCCTTGAGAGCCTTGATGCCGGCCATGACTGCCAACATTGTTTTTCCTGTACCTGCTGGCCCGGTGGCAAATACTATTAGTCTATCTGTGTCTAATAATAGATCAATGTATTCTTCTTGTTTAAGAGTTTTAGGAAGTAGAACTATCTGTTTATTGCGCTGTTGAATATAGCTGTTCATTCCAATCACGTTGTTACCAGACGTAACGAAATCACGAACAGCACGATTAGCTTGTGCTCGTCGTTTACCTGCCAAGGGTGATTCTCCTAAGATGTTAATAGATTTGATTCCTCGAATTGGTGTGCGGAACTGCACACACAGTTATTTACAGACACAGGCGACTAATTTTAAACTCCATATATATTTTTTAATTTAAAGCTAAGTATTTGACTATTCACCAAAAATCACCAGAGTAACCAAATCACTAAATATAATAAATAACTAAAATATCACCTATTATGGTCGCTCGAATTAAAGATATCATTGAAAATACCAAAGAACTGTATATGTCTGACAGTTCTTTGGAAACTCTTATGGATTTTGAACGAGTATTAGACGAATTGGATACCTATGTATTTAAAAATTGGATCAAAGGTGAGCTTGTAGAAGGTCCTGTTTATGAAAAATATTTTGTCTCTTGTACTTTTATGTGGCCATTTAAACTGATGCCGGATCCTCGGGCCGGACAACGTCTATTAGACTATAATTGCATAGTTCGTTACAAAAAAACTTCGTTGGAATCTCCAATCACAGTCAAAGGGCAAGAAGATTTTCGCCCAGGAACAAGACACCCTAGAGTTATAAATAAGCCAATTTGGCTTGTAGAAATAGTCATGCCCAAACAATTGATGCGTGATATTGAACGAGGCAGCATCGAACTAGAATCAGATACAATTGATTTAGAAGATATTGAACAGGCCTATGAAACAGGCCTCGATGACAATGTTTACAAGCAAGACAACACAGAACAAAATGCACCCAACACAGCAGCCCCAACAGCAACTACATGAAGGCCTTGAACCCGGTGATCTTGCCAGACTGGTAGACACTGAAGTTGGTGTAGACGAGTATAAGAGCAAAATTGGCACCGATGAAGAAATCGTTGTGGTAAGTTTTAGTGTACAAGGTAAAGATCCTGCATTGGATTTGGTAAGTTTTATAGAAAAAAGTTATGATTGGGTTTTGGATTCAGACTTGAGCTCCGGAGAACTTGAAGATGGTTCCTATATTGTTTTTGTAGAACTAGACCGTAACAGTGAAGTTGCTGCCAATCTTGTGCAAATGTTTGCAGATCTTGTTCCACTCACTGGCATTGACATCCAAGACTGGACCATACAATATCACAAACCCAGTCGTCGGGGTACTGCCAACATAGAGTCTCTAGAAAATCTTATACCAAATAGCCCCGATGCCTATAGACGTTTGCAAAGAAAACAACAGGTCGACATTGATCAGCTTAAAAATGCAGCCGGTGTTGAAGTAAATACACAAGCGCCAAAAAATGATTTTACGGAAAGCCTACGTATAGCATCGGGTATGCGTTAGACTCAACAAGGAGTTTCAATTATGTGGCAACTACTATGGATGTTTGAATTTGTGCCCGATCTGGTCTGGCACGCACTACTATTGATCAGTGTCGGTGTATTGTTCTTAGCAGCATTTTTTCCGTTCGTACCCTACAAACTACCAGTGGGAATATTGAGTGGATTTATACTGGCTATTAGTATTTGGGTCGAAGGAGGCATAGCCAAAGAAGCTGAATGGCAAGCTGAAATTGACAAAATGAAAGTGGCCTTGGCCGAAGCCGAAAAGAAAGCTACGCAGAAGAATGTTGAGATACAAGAAAAGATTGTCTACAAAGATCGTGTGGTCAAAGAGCGTGGTGCCGCACAGATACAGTATATAGATCGTATTGTTCAGGGCGAAACAATCAAAGAAACAATTACAAAAGACATGACGCCCGAACAACGGGCTGAGTATGAGAAAAAGGTCGTAGAATTACAGGCAGCTATTAAAAATTGCCCAGTGCCTAAGATTATTGTAGAAGAACACAATAAGGCAGCAGCTAAAATACTCAATGATGCAGCACAGGGAGCGAAGAAATGAGACTAGCAATTGTTCTCCTTACCACACTGATTCTCGGCGGCTGCAGTTTTATGAGGCCTGTATTAATGATGCCCGAGTTTCCTGAACCGGTCAAAGAATTAACTGAAAAGTGTCGAGAACTACAGATGATCGAAGGTGACACAGTGGCCATAACTGATATGCTCAAGACTGTGGTCAACAATTATACCTTATACCATCAATGCAGTTTGAAGGTTGATGGTTGGAATGATTGGTATGTAGAACAGAAAAAGAACTACGACGAAGTTAAAAGTAAAGGTAAAAAATGAGTGACTTTATTCTAAGCCGAGTCCAATTGGCTGAACTAATCAAAGGTAATCCTTATGTGGACTATTGGCATTCAGCAATGGAAAGATGTTTGCCAGACTATGACATTAACTCACCACAGCGTGTGGCAGCGTTTATGGCACAGTGCGGGCACGAATCCGGTAACTTCAAATTCTTAAAAGAAAATCTCAAATATCGTGCTGCCAGTCTTGTCAAAGTTTGGCCCAAGTACTTTCCTAACATGGACATTGCCAACCAATATGCCGGCAACGAAGAACGTATTGCCAATCGTGCCTATGCTAACCGTATGGGCAACGGACCCGAAGCCAGTGGAGATGGCTGGAGGTTCTGTGGACGCGGCTTAATCCAATTGACCGGACGAACCAACTATCAAAACTTTGCCGACAGCATAGAAACCGATATCAACGACATACCGGCTTATCTGGCCACATTCGAAGGTGCTGTACAGTCGGCCTGCTGGTTCTGGGAAACTAACAACCTAAATAAGTTTGCCGATGCCGGGGACATGCTGAACCTGACCAAGCGTATCAACGGAGGTACACTGGGACTGGACGATCGCATCAAACATTATCAACATGCCCTGCATGTCTTAGGACTTTAGGAGTCTAGCATGGGCATATTTTCTAAGCTGAAAGGACGGAGTAAAGTGGCCGAAGAACAAATTAAGAAACCAGAACCAGCTGTGGAAGAAAAATCTGCAGCTGATAAACCGCAAGAAGATTGGATGCAGAAAAAATGGCGTCCAGCAATGGGCTGGATGTACATGATGGTCTGTGTGTTCGACTTTATTGTATTCCCAATCATGTACACTGTTGTGCAGTTTTGGGAAACCGAAGCTG
>Ga0214923_10009502_pt1 | contig 10120 bp, 5 predicted proteins | sample LL1510_MetaG_FD_177993 | JGI IMG/M metagenome (GOLD analysis project Ga0214923, IMG submission 177993) | Freshwater microbial communities from Lake Lanier, Atlanta, Georgia, United States - LL-1510 | ecosystem: Environmental > Aquatic > Freshwater > Lake | place: USA: Georgia | collected 2015-10-15
TCAAAGTCACTGAAGTAGCCGTTTTCAGGAGGACCGTAAATGAACCTGATCCGGCATTGATCGAGACTGCGGTTGCGGGACTTGGTGCAAGCGGATCATCCGAAGTCAAAGTCGGAGCTGTGGTGAAACGTGTGGAGATGTTCCCGTAGGTGTCGAGGGCATTAAAGAGAATAGTGAATGGAGTGCCTGCGGTGGCGCTCGCTGGCGGAGAAGAGAAAACCAACGAGACTGCCGATCCCGAAGACACGGATACACTAGCACTTGCCGGAGTCAGGGAGCCCGAAGAGAGTGTCAGTGTCGTGGTTTGCGCAGTCTGCAGAGTCACCGCAAAACTTCCAGAACCCTGAACCAGTTTCGTGGTGCCGATCGTTGGAACCTTCGAATCGTTCGAAGTGAGGGTGACCGAGTCGCCAGCCGAGGTTGCTTTGTTTCCGTAGGAGTCACGTGCTTCGAGGGTTACACTAAACGATGCACCTGCCTGGGCGCTCGATGGAATCGAGGTGATCGCGAGTGATTTCGCGGTTCCGGGGGTTACCGAAATCGTTGCGGTGTTTCCGGCTTGCGAACCTGAAAGGGTTGCGCTCAAGATGACCGATCCTGAAAGTTGCCCGGTAAAAGTGGAAGTGAAAACCCCATTTCCGAGCGCCACTGTCGCGCTCAGCATTCCGGTTCCGCCAACACTGGATTGCGAAAACACGATATTTTGCGCGATGGGTACCCCAGTTGGATTCGAGTTCCCATAAACGTCAAATGTATTGAGGGTTGCGGTGATTGTACTTCCTGCCACCACCGTTCCCGATGAAACCGAAAGGACCGATTTTGAGGCCACATAGGGACCGGAGTTGACCGTAGTGGAGAACGAGCTCTGCAGCTGCCCGCCATCGGAGACCGTGATCATTCCGGATCCCGCCCTCTTGAGGTTGAAACTGAAGTTTCCTGTACCATTCGTCAGGGTCGAGGCGAGAGGGAGAGCTGCCTTCTCATCGGAAGATGAGAATGAAAGGGTCTTTGAAAATGAGGTTGCGATGTTGCCAAAGGCATCAAGCGCGGTGATGTCGAAGGAGGCTGAATAGCCCGCAGTAACCGAGGCTGGAGAATTACTGATCACGAGACTCTTGGCGTCGCCAGGGACCACGGTGACCGTTTGGGTCGAGATCACCGCCACGGAATCCATGAATGCGGAAATCACCGATTTTCCAGCCGTCATTCCTGAAAAACTCGAGACATAGACTCCGGGCTCGGACTGCTTGACCTCAGAAAAGGAAGCTTTTCCCGAGTCGGAAACAAACTTGACCACTGAAGCATCCGGTACGCCCATTGAAGTCGCGTTTCCATAAGCATCCCGGGCATTCAGGGTGACCGTAATTTCGTCGCCCGCAGTGACCGTATCATTGGACACGGCGAGGGTGCTGGTTTCCGTTGAATAGTTCCCGCCTTCCACGCTGACGCCATCGCTTTGAATTGAGATTCCCAAGTCATCAATGATGAGGCTTTGGGAACCTGCGGAGACAAAAGCACCGCGAATTTCTGCGGTCCCACCCGAGAATTGGACGCTCGAAGGGAAGGTTGCGCCACCGTCCGAAAATCCAAGGTTCAGGGTGCCATTGAATTGGGTGGCGGTTCCGGCATTGGCGGTGAGTGCGGTGAGCGTGATAGAAAACTCCTCGCCCGCGACTGCCGACTTTGGCATTCCCCCGAGTTGGATCGAAACCGGCTCATTTACAGTGTCATCGATCCATTTTGAGATCTCGGCATCGAAGAAGTTCAGTGCAACCGAATCGCTCCCGAAATCCGAAGAAAGAATCCCAGCAGCTTTATAGCCCGAAACGCTTGAGGAATCCCGGAGCATCAGGAGTCCGCCATCGAGCTTTGCGGTTACATCGATCATGCTCACGACCGAATTTACGCCCTGGGTGAACCCCTTGAGGATGCTCGTACCTTTCTTCGAGTCGCCGACCATCCACTTGTAACTGAGAGGCAGGGATGCGTCAGGAGAGTCGACCTCTTCCCAACCAAAAAGGTAACCCGAGGTCATTTGTTCTGCTGAGATCAGGTCTCGGGTATAGTCGAGAGCGGTGCCGGAATAGAACTCAAACGCCAGATAGGCCAAGTCATAGGACCTTGTTTTTCCGAAGTAAGAGTCGTGTGACCGTATATGGATGGCCTTTGAGGTACTTAGGTCGGAGTAAGTTGCGGAAACCATTTCGGGAGCCACACCAGAGACGCAGTGAGCGGGTGCAAGAACCCCGGTTTCGAGTCCATTGGTAATCAGGATTCCGGGACAGGTTCCCGAAGGTGAGGAGATCAAAACGAGTGATGCTGGATTTTTTGGACTGACTTCGATCGCTGCTGAGACTGCCTTTACCGAACCCGCTGTGACCGAGAAGGTCTGGGTTCCGGTGGTATTGAAGGTGAGGGAGAGCGTGGCAAGGCCCTTGGAGAGGGATGCGGGGTCTGCGACCAGGAGCGTGTCCGAACCCTCAACAGAAAGTGCGTCAGTAGCCCATTGAACGGCGTTGCCGAAGGCATCAAAAACCGAGACATTCACGGAGAAAGCCTCTCCCGGATAAGCTTCAAGTGGGTAATCCGACAGTTCAAGGGTGCTGATGTCGGCTGGAATGACCGAGATCCCCTCCGAGGTCACTATCATGGATCCGGCTTTTGCTGTGAGAGTCGCGTCTTCAGCGCGGGTCAAGGCAAGAGTGAAGCGAGCAGTCCCTTGATCCAGGGTAATCGGTGCTGGGGTATTCTCAAATGCTCCAGAGGTCGTGAGCGTGACTTTTTCTTTCGAGTCGCTCGCGATGTTCTGATTCAAATCGAGCGCGCTGACGGTTACTTCAAAGTCCGATCCTGCCGACACTCGAGTGGGCGCACCGGTGAGGCTTAGTGTTTTGGCGGAGCCGGGATTTACGGTGATGGCAAGCACTGAGGGAATGCTTGATCCTGAGACGGAGGCGGAAATATTGCAAAGCCCGGCCTTTACTCCGGTTGCGATGACCCGATAGGTTCCCTTTTCAGGACTTGAGACCGGGCCAAAGCTTGCGGATCCACCGACGAGGCTTGAACTGAAGGTGACCTGGCCCGCAAGGGGCGCGTTCGAAGGAGAGAGGTTGCCATAGGCATCCTTGAGAACGAGAGAGAGGGAGAGGCTCTCGCCCGAGATGACCGATGAGTCATCTGAAGAGAGTTCAGACATCGTTGAAGAAAAAGTTGAAGGGGTGACCGTGACTTGATTTGGGCTAGGGGTGAGAGCGTCGCTCGTGATGGAGATCGTTTGAGAACCGGCGGTCAGGAGAGCCACCTCAATTGAACCCGTTCCTTGAGAGAGGGTAATGGGAGCGGGCGCGGAAGTTTGGGAGTCGGAGGTCGAGAGGGAAACCGATTTCGGATAGCGAATCGCGATTTTGTTTTTCGCATTGTACGCAGTGATGGTGGCTTTGATTTTTGTTCCTGCAACACTGGATGCTGGAACTCCTGTCACGACCAGTCGAGTGGCCACTTGGGCATCATACTCTTCTTCGTAAGCTGCCTTTGCCTTGATGAGCGCAATGTCGGCCACTCCGAAATTCGCAAGAGCGGTACTGACTGCAAGTTGAGTCTTGGTGACGAGGGCTTTTGACTTGGTGAGGTTGTAATTGGCCTGGGTCTGACGAATCAGAGCTGCATTTCGAGTGGAGAGGGCGGACTTCGCGTTTGCATCTGCGGTTTGGCTCTGGGTCAGACGCAATTGGTAGGTTGAACTTGCGGCTGCCAATGCGGCCTCGGTTTGAGCATTCTTGCTGGATTCTGTCGCTTGTGAGGCAATCGCGGCCTGAAGCTTTGACTTTGCAAGGGCGAGACTTGAGGAGGCAGAGGTCACGGAACTTCTAGCGAGCGTTAGGGCTTTATCGGCATTGGCGAGAGTGGTTTGTGCGGATTGGTTCTTGCTGATGAGAATCTTGTCCTTCGGATTCTTCGCTAATGCAGCTTTTGCAGCATCTGCTGCTGATTTCGCCGCCGCAGCTTCTTGAGTTCTGGAGTTCAGCGTGGATTGTGTTCCTGCCAACGCGGCATTTGCCGAGCCCACCGCGTTTTGGGCAGCAGTCACGTTTGCTGTTGCAGTTTTCAGGGCTTGGGCCTGGATGGAGGCATTCTTCAAGGCGGCCTGGTAGGGTGTGTTTGCCTTGGCAAGCTCGATAGAAGCCGTGGAGTAGGCCCTGGTCGCAGAGTCGTAGGCCTCTGATGCGGCAGTCAACGCCGTTTGAGCTGCACTCAACTCCGCGGTGAGAGTGGTCGAGTCTTTGCCGGCGTCTGCAGCGGCTTTCACGGCGAGATTGTAGGCTGCGAGCGCATTGGCTCGTGCCGCTTCGGCGATCGTCACTGAAAGTGCCAGGGATTCGAGGCTTTGGGCAAATGCGGACGGCGAGCCTGATAGCATCAGGCTCAAACTCAGAATGAGCTTGAGTGCGCCGCAAACGTTCCGCATTTTATTAGGCCTCTCTCAACCAAAATTTTCCCACGAAATCAAGGAGTCCGATAATGTGTCCCCGGAGACAAAAAACTCCGAAGTGTCTTTTCGGACACGCGTGACGCAAGTGGATCTCTGCTCTCGCTCAACTCGTATCGGCGACGCGAGGGAAAGCGAAAGTAAAATGATCGGGTTTAATTCCGATTTTAGAGTGTGTCGGGAATGACTTTTTTTGGATTCAACAGTCCCGAAGGATCAAAGACTTGCTTGATGCCTCGGAGGAGTCTCAGCTCTTCGGCTGTGCGACTGAAGTGGATGGCGTGTTTTTTCAAAAGACCGATCCCGTGTTCAGCGGATACCGAACCCGCATGCGCATGAACGACAGTGAACAGTTCAAAGTCTGCGTCCTTGGCTGCGGCCCAAAAGGATTTTTCATCCATTTCTCTGGGTTTCTTTATGAAAATATGGAGGTTTCCGTCCCCGATGTGGCCGAAAAAGAAAATCCCAAAGCCCGGAAGAGTCCGGGCATAGCGCTCTCCGATGGTTGAATAAAACTCGGAAAGCCGTGCAACGGGAACCGAAACATCCTCTTGGTGCACGAGCGAATCATGCAGAATGCTCTCGGCCACTCCTTCCCGATAATGCCAAAGGTTTCGCGACTCTTTTTCATTTTGGGCAATGACCGCATCCAGGATCAAACCCGATTCGAGGATTTCCTCGAGCTGAGCTTGAATCGAATCCAGACTCGAATCTGGGTTTTCACTCTCAATTTCCATCAACGCATAAACCGACCCTGGAGTGCTCACGGGCAGGGGAAGCGAGAAATGCTGCCTGACCGATTCCATCGAGCCATGGTCCAGGCATTCGAAGGCACTCAAGTTGGAAAAAAGTTTGCGACACAGTTGAAACAACTCGATGAGTTTTGAAAAACTCTCGATCGAGAAGAGAAGTACATGGGTCGAGCGGGGAAGAGGACAGAGTTTTAGCGTTGCCTCGGTAATCACACACAAGGTTCCCTCACTTCCGATCAGAAGCTGGCGAAGGTCATAACCCGTGTTGTTCTTTTCAAGCTCCGAGTTGAAGCTGTGAATCGTGCCATCCATGCTTACTGCGGTGACTCCCAGAACCCAGTTCCGGGTATTTCCATAACGGATGACCCGGATTCCACCTGCATTCGTGGCCAAATTTCCGCCCACGGTGGAAGAGCCCTTCGAGGCAAAGTCCACGGGCCAGGTGAGTCCGTAGGGCGCGCAAAACCGGTGGACCGCTTCGGTGATGGCGCCCGCACCGACCTTCAATGAAAGGGCACCTTCATGAATCGGGCCGATCGAATTCATTCGAATGAGCGAAAGAACCACCTCGCCTCGAGTGGCAACGGCACCGCCTGATAACCCGGTTCTTCCGCCCGAGGGGACGATGGCGATTCCATGATCGCTTGCGCATTTTAGGACTTTCGAGACCTCTTCCGTGGTCTCAGGAAAAACGATGGCACTCGCATTCGGAGTGAGGGTCTTGCTCCAGTCTTGCGCGAAGAAGAGGAGGTCCTGCGGATCCGTGCTGAGTTGAGCGGCATTGAGGAACTTGGAAATCTCCGTCAAAAAATCGTCGATTTTTTTCATTGAGAACAGAATGCCCCCGAGTTCGCAAGGGGGTCAAGGCCAGTTCCTCGTCAAGAAGTAAATTTGCAATGGTAAAATTTTCCCGTAGAATATTAGTCAAGGTCTCGCTTTGTGTCGGCTTGGACAACGCTTCCAGTCCGGCAATGGAGCAAGAAGGTCAACCCACTTCCGTAGAAAGATTTCGGAGGTAGCTTGGAAGCCGATTTGGTTTCGCGATAGGGATGTTGCAACGAAATTGGGTGAAGAGCGGAGGAGAAAGAGAATGGAAATCACCGAAGTAAAGGTTTTTCCAGTCAGCGAAGAAAAGCTCAAAGCCTACGTCACCATTGTTCTGGATGAGTGCTTTGTGGTCCGTGATCTTAAGATCATCAACGGGTCTACCGGGCTTTTCGTTGCGATGCCGAGCAAGAAACGATCAGATGGGACCTACAAGGATGTGGCTCACCCGTTGAATAAGACCACCCGGATGGCGATGGAGAAGAAGATTCTCGAAGCCTACCTTGCTGAAATCAAGCGGGGTGCGGGTCATGCCGGCATGCCTGAAGACGATGGTCTTCAAGAGTTGGCTTCTAACGAGTAATTCATTCCGCTTGATTCCTTTCAAAACCCTGAGAGCCGATCCTTGCGCTCGGACGTGGCCTGTGTTACCCCTAAATGATCCGCTATAGCTTCAATCTGTTGGGGCGTCGGCAAGTGGTAAGCTAGCGGATTTTGATTCCGCCATTCCAAGGTTCGAATCCTTGCGCCCCAACCATTTTTCTTTTTCTTCCCGAAAATCACATCGCCAGACTGCGGTCTTCCCTCCTCGCGGAGTGCTTTCTGTACACCCTGGTCGGGTCGCCTGGTTTGTCTTCCTGATTTTCGGGAGGAAAAGAAAGAGTATCGTTTTGTCGCAAGGATTAGAAGAGAAGCTTCCCTTGCAGACTGAATGTCTGCCTGCGAGCGTGATGCGAGCAGAGGGAAGCTGAGTGGCCAGGCGGAGGAGAGTCTTGCGAACCCGAAGGAACTGATCGCAAACAATCACTTGTTCCTAATGATTTCGATAACCCTCTTAGTGAACGGCACCCTTGGTACCTTCGGAACTGGAACTTCAAGGCAGCTAAGCTCCTCTGCTGAGAAGCGTGGAGGAGAGTATTGTGAAATCTCGTGAGCTGGAACTCGTGTAAGGGTAATTGGGGAATGCTCAAAGATCATTGCAGATTGTGAAGATGACGGCTGCGCGGTGGAGGGGGAGGATGACCAGGGGCTTGAATTGGTTACCGTGACGTAGCGATATGCAGAAACCTGAATCGAAGGAGGGTTATTTAAATTACTTTCGAATTCGAACTCTCCATCTTCGTTTGTATACACTACAATAGAGGGGTAACCCATGGTTCGGACTTGAGCGTATTGAATCGGTTGAAGGGTGCCCGCTCCGGGAGAGGAAGCGTTAGGAATCAAAGTTTGCACCTTGCCCCTGAAGGTGTTGGGGCCCATCCACTCAGGAGGAAGCACAGGTCCTCCGAGGCTGCAATCCATGCTGTTCTCGTTCGGTGGGTTTAGATAGCTCACCGTATTTCTTAAGGTATGGAATGCAGGTCTTACGAAAAGCTGGTCTCGGTAGGCGGGAGCATTCGCAAGCCCAACATTTCTGTAATGGGTAAATAAGCCCATCAGATCGAGTGGGTACCCCCAATGAACATCAGCAAATTCCCACCACCACAATCCTTGGAAGTGACAAGCGCGAGTCATGTCAAACACGGTGTTCAGAAAAGAATTTTGTTCCGAATTGTTTCCATAGCCCTTGGGAAAAACCACGCTCGGGTTCGAGGATGACTCATAAACATCCGGGGATCCATTCTCCCGAACTCCTGATACCGCAAATCCGGTTTCTCCCAAAACAATGGGTTGTCGTCCATCTTCGCAGGTTTGACCTCCTGGCCCACAAGATGCGACCTGCATGAGGAAGATCGATTGCTTCAACAAAGACTCCCAATTCGAAAGTCTTTGAAGAGGATTAGAAGAATTGGTCGCGGAGTAAATATGAGGAGACTGAAAATCAAGCGGGAGCACAAGAGGATCCCAGGTCGACATCGCCCACTCGGGGGGAGTGTTACCGAGCGTAATCAAATGCTTTTGGTCATGAACCCGAAGGGCTTTCTTCCAGCTCATCGCAAGTGATCTTGCGACAGACTTGCTTTGAACAGCGCCTGATTCATCATGATAGGCTGGTTCGTTGAAAAGGTCGTAGCCGATCAGCGAGGGCTCGCTGCCAAGGAAACTTCCAAGCTCTGTCAAAAAATCCAAATAGATTTGCTGCTCGTCCGGGAAGCTTTGGAATCTTGCTCTGCCGTTCAATAAAAGAATGCTCCTGATGCCGTAGCTACCCAGCAATCGAATGGCATCTCGAACTGCGAGGAAGAAGGCATTCCGATTCTCGAGAGCATCAAGGCGAATTCGAACCTGTGGAGGTATCTCCTCTGAAGTGGCACTTTGGACCTGTTGCACCTTCAAAAACAGGTACGGAGCCGGATTCGTCACTGATTCGGGTTCCACTTGAACGTAGTCCATCAGCAGTCGAACGGTGGGTTTCTCGAGGCTTGCTAGCGGCAAAATGTGATCATTCACCAGCTTTGGGAGGCAAGTTTCAGCAGAATCACAACACACTCGACTTGAATCCCAAGACGCAGGAGACGCACAAAAGCTCGAATTATCAGGCTCGTAGTTCCATTCGGGTGCTAAGAAAAGCTCGTAAGAGGGAGAATCGGAGGATTCAAGAACCTGAACCGCAAGTTGGATTCTGAAGTTGGTGCCCGAAAGTTCATAGGGAGAGTTCCCCAAGAGAAATTGTCCGGCCTTGTTCAAGCGAACGAACTGATCGCATTTTTTTTCTCTCTGAAAGAACTCTCCATAGGTCCCCAGCATCCGGTACGAGACTGTGACGGATGCTGGTGCCTGAGCGAATGCGACAGAAGAAAAGAACAGATTGCAAAGTGCCCAATAGCGGCCAAGGTAAAGTCCCATTGTAAAATTGTAACTGAACGGTTCAGTCCCGGGAAGATGGGTCTTTTCTTAGCCATCGCCCCATTTGTTTTTCAATGAAACTCATAGATTCCCCGTCTTCTATCATCGATTATTCTGATGAGAGGTAAATCATTTTTCTAATTAAACGAGTGACGAAACCAAAAATATGGAATAGAACGCCCGCAGATGCTTGGGAAAGCGGGATTGTTCTGGATGGTGTTTTCTATGACCTCGGTGAGTTTTGGTGCCAACGGCCCTGATCCTTTCACCTCGTTCTTCGAGTTCTTGATCGCACTCGAAGAAATGCCGGTCGAGGAGTTTGTGATGATGGCGGATGATACTCCTTCTAGACGATTGTCCGACTATCATCGTTCCTGTGATCGGGATTCAGAGGACTCCAGTCTATCGATTGCCTCAAGAGCCTGAAGGGCCCGCGCGTCCCATCGGATATCGACGGAGCGAAGAGCCGCTGGAACAGATGGTGCCCATCAAAACCGTGGACGAGCTAATCGCCGCCTATGAATCCGCGACGCCCGAGGAATTCGTGGCGCGACTCCAAACACTCTCGCAGAAAAGTGCCTCTCGACTGTTGGGCGCAGTAAAGAAAACCAATCCGGAGCTTTATTTGGCGATGCTGAGAAAATCCCAAAGTCGGACACGCATCGGCTACTCCACTTCAGCAGAACCTGAAATCATTCCACCCGAGGAAAATCCCCAGGGTGAGCGAAAACCCATCGGTTTCAAGCAGGCTTCGCGGCCTTGCAGTGATTTCCTCAAGCCGGAATGAGGGGAAATCTTATCGTTTCTCGATTTCCTTGAAGACCGCATCAAAGAGGTCGGTGGTCGGAGAGCGGAGACCTTCAATGAGCAAGGTGTGTCCGGAAAGAGCGCTCTTCTTGAAGGATTCACTGTTCACAACCTTGAAGAACGGGCTCGCATTCTCGCTAGAAATTCCCTTCAGATCGATCTGTCCCAGATCTCCCATGAGGACAATCTTGGAGCCTTCCCCGACTCGGGTCAGAAGGGTCTTCAACTGAATGTGGGTCAGGTT
>Ga0214923_10009505_pt1 | contig 10117 bp, 6 predicted proteins | sample LL1510_MetaG_FD_177993 | JGI IMG/M metagenome (GOLD analysis project Ga0214923, IMG submission 177993) | Freshwater microbial communities from Lake Lanier, Atlanta, Georgia, United States - LL-1510 | ecosystem: Environmental > Aquatic > Freshwater > Lake | place: USA: Georgia | collected 2015-10-15
AGAAGCAGGTAGTAAATTACATTATAATGTTAAAAGAACAATGGATGTCGCCCAAAAATTATATGAAAATGGTTTAATTACATATATGAGAACGGATAGTCCAAATATTAGTAAAGAAGCTATGAAAGAAGCTGAAGAATATATTATTAAAACTTTCGGTAAAGAATATTCAGATAGTAAAAATTATGAATCAAAAGGTTCAAGTCAAGACGCTCACGAATGTATTAGACCAACACATTTAAATATTCCTGAACCAGATGGAATAGATGGAGATATGAAAAAATTATATTCATTGATTTGGAAGAGAACTATTGCAAGTCAAATGGCAAATGCTAAAATTAATATTCAAGTTATCCAAATTGATATATTAAATAAGAAAGAATCTATATTATTAATTAATGATAAACAATGTTATTTTGTATCAAACTTAGAAAATGTTGAATTCCCAGGTTATTTAATTGTATATGATAATTCATTAGATGATGAAGAAAAAAATATTGGTAAAATAGAAATTAAAACAAAGCAAATATTAGAATTAAATAATATTACAATTACTGAAGAATATACTAAACCACCATCCAGATATAATGAAGCAAGTTTAGTCAGATATTTAGAAAAGAATGGTATTGGAAGACCTTCAACATATGCATCAATTATATCAAAAGTAATTGAAAGGAAATATATCGAAATTAAAAATATTGATGGTGTTGAAAAAGATTCCAAACAAATAATTTTAAATCCTGATTATAAAATTAAAGAAGATATTAGGAAAGTTTATATTGGACGGGAACAAACTAAATTAGTATCAACAAATATGGGAAATCAAGTTAATGATTTTATGTGTAAATATTTTGAACCTATATTAGATATTGAATTTACTTCAAATTTTGAATCTTACCTTGACAAAATAGCTTCTGGTAATGCAAATTGGGTAACAGTTTTGAGAACATTTTATGATATGTTTGAACCAATTGTTGAAAAATTAAATACCCAAGCACTCGCAGAAAAAAAAGATGGAAAACAAATTAGTGATAGATTATTAGGTGTTAATTCAGATAATAAACAAATATTTACAGGAACAGGAAAATATGGTCCATATGTCAAAATAGAAACAGATGATTCTAAAAAATGGAGATATTGTAAGTTAATTGAAATGACTGTTGAAAATGTTGATATAGAACATGCTTTAAAATTATTAGAATTTCCAAAAACTATCGGTAAATTAAGTGGTGCAATTGTATCATTAAATGATGGTCCTCATGGATTATATTTAAAATATAATGGTAAAAATTATTCTATGAAAGATAAGAAAATAGAAGATATTAATATTGATACTGCAAGAGAAATTATAGAGAAAGATCCATTTGCATTAAAATCATATAAAGTTTCAAATAAAATGATTAATATTAAGAATGGGGAATTTGGAAATTATATTCAGATTGTATCTAATAATAAGAAACAGAATATATCTATACCAACAAAATATAATATAGATACAATTACAATTGATGATGTTTTAAAAATAATATCAGATAAAAATGGGGTAGTTAAAAAAAAATAATTTTAATTTAAAAAAAATTATTCTAAACTATTATAATAATGTCAAATTCCCCATTAATAAATAATGTTGTTGCTGCTCCAACTAATTCACCATCCGCGCCAAATTCTGATTCCGAAGAAGAACAAGAATTGAAAACTTTCAATCCTATTCTTATTATTAAAGACGATACTGGGAGATATATTTATTTATGTTTCCATATAATGATGTCCTTTGTTGCTATTTTCCTCACTTGGAAATGCAATGGTGGTAAATTCGATTTATTATCATTCATTATTGCTATATTCTTTCCTTACATATATATTATATATATATTAGCTACTCGTGGAATGTGCGCGGCTTAAATAAAATAATTATTCTTCATTTTCCTCAAAAAAATCTTCATCATAATTATCAATTTCAAATTTTGATTTTGATAATTTTAATACTGGTTTATTAACAACTGGTTTATTAATTATTTCTTTTTTTATAATTGATTTCTTAATAATTGGTTTATCATCTTTATTAACAATTGTTGGTTTAATACGTTCAGTATTCATAATTGCTTTTTTTGTTCCAGGTTTAGCAGAACTTTTTTTAATAGGTTTATCCTCAACTTTTTTATCTATCTTAATTTCTTCAACTGGTTTAGATGGATTACACAATTCTTTTTTATATTTAATAATCATTTCAAATAATTGATATTTAATATAATCAATATTTGTATGAAATTTACTAATATCATGAGTTTCTGACAAACATGTTTCACATAAATATTTAATCAAATTTAAAACCCACTCGTATGGATTAATACCTGATTTATCTAACCTACAGCTTTTCTTTGCATTAATCGTATCACCAAATACAATATTCCATGATTCTTTCATATCTGGTCTATCATCTATTACGATTTTTGGGTTCATTGTTCTCCCTACTTTTTTATTCCATGCACGCATAGAATTATAAATTTCCGTTGCTTTCTTTTTAGATTCAAATGGACCAATATATATATCAAATGTATGTTTTTCAGTTTCTTCACGATAAATATAATATCCATCAATAGGAATTGACATCATTTGATTATATTCAATTTTAATATGTTTTGTTTTATCACCAAAATCAAAATTTACATTAGAATCAAATTCTTCATCTGAATCGGAATCAGAACTTGAATCAGAACTTGAATCAGAACTTGAATCAGAATTATTTTTCTTTTTATTAGTTTTATTAGATGCTCGTTTTTCTAAAAGTTTTTTCCTCTTTTTATCTTTTTCAAGAGCTTTTGCCAATAATATTTCTTGTTGTTTAATTTTAATAAATTCTTTCTTGATTTCTTCAGCTTTAATTTTATCATCAAGATCTTTCTGTAAAGAAGGACTATTAGTATTTGTAAGCGGGATGTATTTCCAACCATTTAGTTTATCAAATATATACTTTTCCATACCTCCTATTTTTTCATAATATTTCCAAAACCCACCCATAACAAATTCAATATAATATTCATGATTTTTAATAAATTCATCAATATCAATATTTTTCATATTTAAAAAAGGTAATTCATAATTAATTTTCATCCACTCCTTAACAATCTTAAAATTATATTTTGAAAAATCTTTCACAGATAATCCAGATTCAATAACATTCAATTCAATATATCTCTTTGCGCACATATATGAAACATTATGAATACGCATTAATTTAACAGCTGACGAAATATCTGGTTTAGAATCAATCCAATCTGAAAAAGTTAATCGATAATTATTACATTCTTGTTTATATATCAAAAATAAATCATAAGCACTTGTAATAATATCAAAAGCATTACCTATCACATTAATATCTTGTTCTAATGGAATATTTCTAAGCCAAGACCAGAAATTATAATAATTATCTTTATCTGATGGAATATTAATTTCAATAATAACATCATCCTCAACTTTAGTTTCAATTCCCATTTTATTCCAAACTTCTAATTTTTTAAGAACAAAATGATGAAAATCGTGATAATGAATATCATTTCTCCAATAATTATTCCAATTCATAAATTCTATTTTTAAATTTGCAAAATTTTCAGGAGAAATTCCAACAAAATAAGCACCAGAAGATAAGTAATCAAAATGTTCTTGATTTATTTTTGGTTCAAGTTTAGACCTAATCTTTTTAAATCGATGGAATCTGAATGCATTAATAATAATATTTGCATTAAAATTATTTTTATTAATAATTTTTTGTTTTTCAATTTTATCTTTCATAAATTGAATAAATTTTTCATCTTTCGCATCAAACCATTTTGAACTCTTTAACTCATGTGTAAATGAGACACGACTTGTATCAATTAATAATTCAGGTTTTCTTAGTTGAATTCCCAAATGATATTTATAACTTGCATCAATTAAATCTTTTGCATTCTTTTCAATATATTTAGTAATTCTTGTTCTTTCATATTCATCATTAGTTTCTTTTAACTCATCTTTCAAAGTTTTGATAATTTGTAATATTGATTCTTTTTTTATTTCAGATTCTTGAATAGTTTTGCAAGAACAATTACATGAACCCTTATATAAATTATCAAAACAAATTTGATACATATTTTCAAATATATGACATCCACCTTTTGTGCAATTAAGACTGTGATTACATAAGGTCTTAATTTCTGGTTTATACTTATCATCAGTTAATTTTGAAATTTGGTGTTTAACATGTGAATCGCAAATATAAAACCTTGCTCTTAGTGCAACAAAGTCTTCAAATTGTTCTTCAGATAATCCAATATCAGGACGATTATGGACCCATTTATTTCCACCGATTGTTTCATCATAAACTTCTTTTTTCTCTTTATAAATTTTAACAATTTCATCTAATAATTTAAGAAAATTCTCTGGTTTGCAATCATAAATATAAACTGGTGGTTCTGAATTTTCACGTTTCTTTTGATTAATAACATGTTCGTATGTTTTAAGTTTCCAATGAATTAATTCCATAATATCTTGAAATGGTATTTCTTCATTTTCTTTCAATCCATTATCAATAAATAATATTGGTTCTTTCATATCAACTTTATCATGACCGAAAGAACAACGAGATCCATAACGACATGAACCAATTAAATATCCTTTACAAATTGCATATTTTAGTTTTACTTGAAAAGTCCTTGATGTATTTTGTTGAATTGGTGAAAATAATCCTAATAGTTCAGGATAATGTTTCAACTTACATTTTTTAGTAATATCTTCAAGATATTCATTACGACAACCTCCACCAAGATGGAAAGAACATACTTTATTTTCAAATCCTCGCCCATGGTATCGTTCTGTGTATGAATGAGAACATTTAATTATTTCTTGTGTACCCTTACCCTTACCTTTACCTTTACCCTTACCAGAAAAACAATCATAACATTGTTTCAACCAGTTTTTACAAAATGGTTTTGTAATTCCTTCAACTGATACATTAATAGTAAATTCAGTTTGATTAATATTAGGACGCATATTTTCTTGCTTAAGTTTATCTTTACCGCGGCGGACTTGAGACCACACCCCCTCAGAAATATCATTAGAAATTGACATTGTAATTACTTTTAAAAAGTTTGTAATATATTAATTATTATAATTTATAATAATTAAAAATCAACTTTTTTATATAATAAATATTATATACTTTACAACTTGTCTTCAAAACTTTCAGCAAGAATTTGTAATTCTTCTATATATTTTATTTCTTCAGAATCTATAGGTTTAGCGCAATATTCATAAATCTTTTTCTTAATATTTAATGCATGATATTTACCATGTAAATTTAATTTATTTAATATATTTCCTGAACCAGTAGAACAATATGATGATGTATGTAAAAAATAATAAAACGCATGTGAAAACAAACGAAAATTATGAATACTATCTACCATACGTTTAAAACTATCAGAACCTAATATTATTTTTAGTTTTTCTAAAAATAATCCCTTATTATATATAGTAGGAAAATACTCCAGACAACACTGACTTTTAGATACACATTGTGCTTGCGCCGCGATCATAATTCTCATGTTTTTCTTTACGACTTTCTTTAGATACCTAATTATACGTCCATCCTGTCTGACAGCAATCAAACCAAATTTTAATTCACTTGTAATATCTATATCTCCAATAATTCTCCGTGATTTTAAATATGGTGTCACCATTACACAACTCTTTAAAGATGCTATTTTTAATTCTTTTACATCTTGGTCTGTTATATAACCTTGTTCTTTGAAAGTATGTATTTTCTGACCTAATTTAATATATAGATTACCATGATTACTTAATATCATCATTAAATATTCTGGATTTCTTTTATCTATTTCATCTAACTTTTCATAAATACGCCCAGAATCATCACGTCTAAGTGCAATTAATAATACTTCCCTATTTGTTTTCAGTTCAGGAATAAAATCTATTATTTTTTTAAATTTATCATATATATTATTACAACTTTCAAATACTTTTAACCAAATTTCTTTACTTATAACATGTTTTTTTATTATGCTTTCCAGATTTATTTCATAACATAATGCAATAATTAAATATTTTGGGTATGTTTGTAAATCAGAATCAAGTAGAAATAATATATTTCCATTAATTTTTAATACTTTTGATATAAAATTTTCATCTCTTTTTAATTCATACGATGCATATAAAAAAGGATGTTTGTCATCACTATGTTTTACTGACGATGAATATTGTTCCACAACTTTTAACATAAAATCAGCATCAGATTTTAAATGTTCTATTTCTGTTTTAATTATTATAGGAAATTTTACAAGTAATTCTAACATAAAAATATGGTCTAATTTTAATAAACTTGGTATTTGTTTTACACCTAACAAAAATTTATGTTCTAATAACTCTACAATCTTAAAATTTGTGCATGACCTTTTATACGAATTAACATATTCTAAATATAATTGTTCCAGAGCAATAATAATAAGATTTTTATTACACCTGATTACCTCTGGTGCATATTGAAGTGAATTTCCATCTTTAATAAATGCAATTTCTGCAAACTTTATATCACTCCTAATATTTATACTCATAAATTTGTATGATAAAGGTCTGTAAGTCAATGAAATAAAAGCAATCTCTTCGTCATTATTAAATTTTATAGCATACTTTAAAATATAAGAATTTATCATTACCGCTCTCTTAATAAAATTTCTATTATTGATTAATGATGTTTTTGAAAGTGTCTCTGCATACATATCGCCAAAAACATCAGAATCCAGAATTTTTAATATGATTAATAATAACTCTTCATTATTTTTAAATTTATCTGGTATTAAATCATATATTAAAAAATCCTTGTTAATACATTCCATTATTTCTGGAAGAGTTGCGTTGCACCACTTAGATAAAGATAAGGATGAAGAAGATTCAGTTGATTTGGGTCGGCTCTTATGTTTCACGCTACCCCGCGAATTGGCATCTACACAAGACATGATTATTAGATTATGTTTATTATAATATATATATGGTTTATTATAATAAAATATTTTCATTTTTTTTATTAATTTTACATTTTTAATATATTAATCCAACGCATTATTATAATTTGTATCATACCTTCTGTATATAATTCTGTTTCAACATATTTATTATATAATATATCATTTAATTCATTTTTTAATTCTTTAAAATTAATTTTAGGATTATTATTGAAAAGTTTTAAAATTAAAAATTTAACTTCTAAACTAATTAACCATGATAATTGAACCTGTTCGAAATTAATAAAAGGTAATAAATTATATAATATTATATCTGTTTTTTTTGTGGGACATCCTAATTTATATATTAAATCATGATTTAATTCATCTTTAATAATACTAATATATGTATCACGTGATTCTTTATTAAATGTATCTATCAAGTTATCTAATTTAATAATAAAGGTTTTAAAATTAATTTTAGTTTCAGACATTGTTGAATTATTTTTCTTTGATAATTCCACATTAATTGTTTCATTTTCATTAATATATTTAAATATCCAATTTAGATGTTTAATTTCATTATTTCGGTTTGATGATTCTAATATAAATATTTCTATTAATATATTATCAATTTCATATCCACTATTAAAATATTTCTTATTTTTCCTAAATAATAAATGTTTCTTCATACTTGCACCATAAAATAATAAAAAATTTATCATATTTGGATCTTTTTCTAAACATGCAAACTCTAATAATGTATGACCGTACAAATTAGTTTGGTCTATACATGCACCTAATTTTAATGCATGTTTTATAAATAGTGTATCGCCAAATATTATTGCATAATGTAATGGAGAATAACCTTCTTCATTATATACATTAAAAATAATATCACCATAATTATATTTTTTAATTCTTTCTATACTACCTGTTTCTATTATTTCAAATAATTCATTCCTTGTTTCATGAGTTTTATTTATTAATGGTTTGTCTATATTTATTTTAATTGTTTTTGATATATATTTTACACATTCGGTTTCTGTTTCATTTATAATTGGGATTAAGTCATCTTTTATTTTAATTTTATTATCTTTAATTTCATTTAATATTTTTATACATTCTTTAAAATATTCAAAAGATTTATCCATATCATTATTATAATATTTTTTTGCAACTATATATGATTTTAAACATTTATTAATTCTTTTTTCATCCATTATTATTATTAAAATTATATTTTTTTCATTATCAAACTAACTAATATTTGAAATTAATAATTGGTTCTAAATTAATATTTGTAAATAACTGTGTCTTATCTCTTGTTGATACACCACCTCTTGGTATTGGCATTACTATATGATTTGGATCTTGGAAATTCTTATCTAAATATTGAAATTGATAATCAAATAATTGACAACCTTCCCTATTTTCTTTAAATTCTTTATTATCTTTCCTTGACGAATTACTATAATAAATATTATTTGATACTTGTAAATTTCCAAATCCTTTACCAGGACCAAAATTACTATTATTATAATAAAAAGTAATATGTTCTTTTTTATTTTTATTAAAGTTTTGAAATTTATTTATATTTATATCCATTATATTATTATAATATATATTAAAATTTAAAAAAATTGAATTTTTAACTCTATATTTGTTTCTTATTTGTTCTTTATAATAACCGCGCTCATAACAAAAGGAGAACGTGTTATGGCGCTAAATTCATCCATAGATGGCTTTCAACCACCCTTAGTCATTGAAGTACCGCATCATGAACCGGACATTGCAGATCCTCCTCCGTATCATGAACTGGACTTTGAAGATCCTCCTCCTCCTCCTCCTCCTCTTGAAAGGGGACGGCGGATCAACTTACCGTGGAACCATCTGGCACCGGATGGAATCGCAATGGTACCGCCTTTACAAGCGATGAACAACATTCCCACAACCACACAAGAATGCAACCAGGTGATTGTTGTTTTCTGGGGTCGAATAGCCGCGCATTCGGTATCACATGGATTACCGGGAAATCTGTTTGTCGAGCGTGCGAACGATGAGGAACTTGGTCTGGCGATGGTAGAGATCCGCAAGTTGCAAGATCGGTTTAATACCGACACCCTGGGTGATTTGATTGAGCTTGCTCGCACACTTGCCACCGATTTCATCGACATGTTGATAGATCGTGTTCGGTAAGAAACAATACCAAGACGAGCGAACCACTATGGGATGCTACTATTTAGATGGAAATCAAAACGATCAGCAATGGTTTCAAACTGCAATATCGTTTCCAGATGCAGCGACGCTTAGGAATAATTTATTATTCCTCTATGCTATACCGTCCTTTATGATATCTTATGTCTCTATCTTTTAAACAATTAGAACCATCTGTTTTACATTCCCCACTGTTTCCATCATTTGTATAACACCATTTTGCAAATCCTGTTTGATCGTTTATTTTATCAATATTAGGTAATGTATAATAATTCCTATCTGTTATTAATTTACCCCATAGATCAATAGAATCAAATTTTAAATGTTCTCTATATTTTTGTTTTATTTCTTTTTTAATATTATCATCAATTTTAAATTTACTTGGTAATTTATCTTGTGATTCTATTTTATACGTAGGATGACACGATTTAATATCTTTGGAAGTTAAACATAAATCATTATTTATTACATTATCAACAGAATAATGTTTATTTTTATCAATAATAAATTCATTATTATTAACATTATCTATTATTATATTTTTTTTTATATCAACTGTAATATTATTGTTTTCATGATTTATTATATTATCAGTTTTATTATTATTTAAAATATTATTATTTAAATAATTCATAAATGGATTATCATATGTTGGGGTTTTTATATTATCATATATGAAAATATTTTTATTATGAGGTTCTGGTTCAATATTATTTTCATACGGATAATTATCTAAAAAGTTTTTAGTTATACTTAAATAATAACTGATAAATAATAATATCAATGATAATGATAACCATTTAATATCTTGATTTAATATTAAAATTAATATTCCTAAATATATTGCAAATCGTGCAATAGAATTTACATTTTCAATTTTAGATTGTTTTTTATTTAAGAAAAATTTA
>Ga0214923_10009507_pt1 | contig 10115 bp, 7 predicted proteins | sample LL1510_MetaG_FD_177993 | JGI IMG/M metagenome (GOLD analysis project Ga0214923, IMG submission 177993) | Freshwater microbial communities from Lake Lanier, Atlanta, Georgia, United States - LL-1510 | ecosystem: Environmental > Aquatic > Freshwater > Lake | place: USA: Georgia | collected 2015-10-15
TTCGACCTATGCATCAATTTAAGCCCGGTGAACAATCCACCCTTGGAATACCTGGTAATGGTCGCCACCGCCCCCACCAAAATTGGGGTGAACCGACAAAGCAGCTCCCCACGCTACAATTTGGAATTGGGACTAAAACTTGCAGGGGCCAAACCCAGCCTTCGTTCATTCCTTCAACACCTGGAGCGATTGGGACTTCATACAACCCAACAAAGCAAGTTGCAAAGCATACACCCCCTACCGGTCACCTAATTCCGGAACTCCAAAACCCATGAATCCATCACCGAACGAACATATTTTACCGCGAGGTACCGGTATTGCCCTGGTCACCCCTTTTGATTCCAAAGGGCGCCCCGACCGCAAAGGTCTCCAACGCCTCGTTGATCATGTCGTCCAAAGCGGCGTCGAGTTTATCGTAGCCTTGGGCACGACCGCTGAAACCCCAACCCTTAGCAAGGAAGATCGTATCGAGGTCCTGGAGATGGTCAAAGAAAGCTTGGCTGGTAGAAAACCCCTCTGGTGCGGTATGGGAGGAAACGACACCCGAGAATTGTTGGAACAAAAGGCCGCCTTCGACCTGCATGGAGTGGATGCCCTCCTTTCTGTAACACCCTACTACAATCGTCCATCCCAGGCTGGTTTGTATGCTCATTACCGAGAACTGGCTTTGTCTACCGATAAACCGATTGTTTTGTACAACGTCCCGGCACGAACGGGGTGCTCCCTATCGTCTGAAACCACCTTGCGTTTGGCCCATGATTTCAAAAACATCGTTGCCACCAAAGAAGCCTCGGGTGATTGGTTGCAAATCATGGAAATCATGCGCTCAAAACCGAACAGTTTCAAAGTTTATTCAGGCGATGATGCCATTTCCTTGCCCCTCTTGTCCCTGGGATTGGACGGGGTGGTCTCGGTGGTCGGCAACGCCTGGCCCCAGGCCTTCGGCCAAATGGTTCGATACGCCCTGTCCGGAAACTATCCCGATGCTAGACGCCTTCATTACCAACTCCTGCCCTTGATGACCGCCGTTTTTCGGGAAGGAAGCCCGGCTGGCATTAAATTCATCCTTCAGAACATGGGAATTTGCGAAGACCACCTTCGTTTGCCGTTGGTTAGCGTCTCAAGAAACTTACAAACCGAACTCAAAGACCTGATGCTTCGGTTCGAGAAAGAATCCTGATTCTACGGGCATTGGGTTATTTGCGCATGGTGGGATGCGCTCGTTGTGGGATGGGCTTGTTGTTCGGTGAATCTGCTTAGCCCAAACGCTGAGCCAAGTCCAAACTGTGACGGATGGATGTTTCTTGGGCCAAGGCATACCCTGCATCGCTGTGGCGAATGACCCCCATTCCTGGATCGTTGTGCAAGACCCTGCGCAATCGTTCATCGGCTGCGCTGGTCCCATCGGCAACGATCACCATGCCTGAATGAATAGAATAACCCATGCCAACCCCCCCACCGTGGTGGAGGCTCACCCACGATGCTCCACCGGCCGTGTTGACCAAGGCATTCAAAACAGGCCAATCGGCCACTGCATCCGAACCATCCAACATCGCCTCGGTTTCCCGATTGGGAGACGAGACCGAACCGGTGTCCAAATGGTCCCGACCGATCACAAGAGGAGCCGAAACTTGACCGCTACGCACCAATTCGTTGAATGCCAGCGCAGCCTTTTGACGTTCCCCTTGACCTAGCCAACAAATGCGAGCGGGTAGACCTTGAAAAGCAATACGCTCTTTGGCCATGGTTAACCAACGACGAAGGCCCACATTTTCCGGAAACAAATCCAACAACAACCGATCGGTAACTTCAATATCCTTGGGATCCCCCGAAAGGGCCACCCAACGAAATGGGCCCTTGCCTTCGCAAAAAAGAGGACGGATGTACGCAGGCACAAAGCCGGGAAAATCAAAGGCCTCCTTGTACCCTGCTTCCAAAGCCCGACCGCGGAGGTTGTTGCCATAATCAAATGTTATGGATCCTTGTCGCTGAAAATCAACCATCAATTCCACATGCCGCCTCATAGCATCGTAGGCCCGTTGGAGGTATTGTTGCGGATCGGACTTTCGTAGTTCAGCAGCCTCCTCCGAATCCATGCCTTGCGGCAGGTAACCCACCATCGGATCATGAGCCGAAGTTTGATCCGTTAAAACGTCCGGCACGATGCCCCGTTCCTTGAGCCTTTCCAGCAAATCAACGGCCGTGCATATCACTGCCAAACTAAGAGCCTCTCCGCGATGGCATGCCTCAAGGGCTGCATCAATCCCTTGGTCCAAATCTTCGAAGACTTTATCCAAATAACGAGTCTCCACCCGCTTGGCCGCACGCCATGACTCCACCTCAGCCGCCAGGCAAACCCCTTCCGCCATGGCGATGGCCAAAGGCTGAGCTCCACCCATTCCCCCGAGGCCGGCAGTAACACATAATTTACCACGGAGTGAACCGCCAAAATGTTGCTGGGCTACCGCATGAAAAGTCTCGTAGGTTCCTTGCACAATGCCCTGTGAACCAATATAAATCCAAGAACCGGCGGTCATTTGACCGTACATCATCAGTCCCTTCCTTTCCAATTCATCAAAATGCTCCCAATTGGCCCAATTGGGCACCAACATGGAATTCGAAATCAAAACCCTTGGGGCATCCACATGGGTGGGCAGAATCGCCACCGGCTTTCCGCTTTGGATAAGCAGGGTTTCGTTGTCGTTCAAATCCATCAGCGCTCTTTGGATTTGATCAAAGGCCTGGCGGTTCCGGGCAGCTTTGCCACGTCCACCGTAAACAATTAAATCCTCGGGACGCTCGGCCACCTCGTGATCCAAATTATTTAACAACATCCGCAAGGCCGCTTCTTGAATCCATCCTTTGCAATGCAGGGTGTTACCAACAGGCGCTCGGTCACCGGGGGCAAAAAGCGAAGGGGTGGAGGAAGAATTGTTATTCATGTTTGGATTAAATTAATTTACCATTCCAGGAGGGTGCAAGTTCTGGGTTCAAGGGTGATTTCGGAATCCAGGACCCGAATTTTTCCGGAGGGCTGTTCCCTTACCTCCACCCCTAGAGGCCAATGCTTGGCATAGCGATCCCTGCGAACGCGCTTGGGATTATCCGAACCGTTCACCAAAACCAGCAGGTGCCTGCGGCCGGCCGATACGGAACGAACCGAACAGGTGCGCGCGTAGACATAGACCTCATCCTCCGGGATATAGTGCTCAAATCGACCCTTGGCTACGGGCTCGCTCCCTTTGCGCCATTGACCCAATAATTGGAGTTCGCGCCAAAATTCTACAGTCTTCGAATCAAGATCGCGATTTTCAAATACCGATGCACGATCCCCAGGCCAACCTCCAGGCATATCCTGGCGTACATTGCTACCACCCAAAGCAGCAAAATTTCCAAACAAAAGTTCGGAACCATAATACAATTGGGGTACCCCTCGCAAGGTGTATAACATCTTGTACGCCATGAGGGTGGTGGATGGGTTTTGTTTGAATTCAGACCAAGCCCTGGACACATCGTGGTTATCCAAAAAGATGAGATTTCGAGAAGCATCTTTGTACAGAAAATCTTGAGCCAAGGTGGTGTAGATTTTACGGAGCCCTCGATCCCAATCCATTTTTTCGTTGAGGCCTTCCACCAAAGCAATGCGTAGAGGGAAATCCGTTACGGAGCCCAACCCAGGGCCCGCCAGCCTGACCGAATCCGGCTCACGAAAAAGCGGACAATCCTCGGTCCAATACGCGGATTCCGGAACACTGTGCACCCAGACTTCGCCCACCATCCCCAAGGAAGGGTATTCACGTTGCATGGCCGCGGTCCAACGCCGCATGAAGCGGGTATCGGGATACGCGTAGGTATCGATTCGATACCCTGCCAAGCCTGCATATTCAATCCACCAAAGATTGTTTTGAATCATGTACCGTTGGAGATCCTCGTTGGTTTGGTCCAAATCAGGCATGGGATAATCAAACCAACCTTTGCGCATCAAAGCACGGTCCTGTTCCTGAACGTACGGATCCATTTGGGTAATGGCTCGGTAATTGGATCGGGTAAAGGAAGGCCAACGATGAACCCAGGCGCTGTCCACGGGCTGAGCCAACAGTGGATGCGTGCCACCCCAATGGTTGTGAACAATATCCATGATGACTTTGATACCACGACGCGCACATTCGGAGACCAATTCCTTGTACAAGGTATTGTTCCCCAAACGAGGGTCAACACGGTACAAATCCGTTGCGGCATAGCCGTGGTAGGATTCCTTGGGCAAATCATTCTCCAAAACCGGATTCAGCCACAAAGCGGTTACCCCCAGGCCTTGGATATAATCCAAGTGTTGGAGCAACCCCTTCAAATCTCCCCCGTGTCGGGCCTGGTCCACGGAGCGATCCACCTTCTGCTCACGCATGCCGGTGACTTGGTCATTGCTGGTATCCCCGTTTGCAAATCGATCCGGCATAACCAAATAAACCAAATCGGATGCATTCCAACCAGCCCCCTTGAACGAAGAATCCCCTGTTTTGGGTTCCGACTTTCGACCGAAGGGGTATTCCACCACGGTCTTCCACTGGGAAGTTCCTGGTAGGCGTTGCTGAAATTCAACGGTCTGCGGCTCAAAGCCTTTCTGCATCACCAAATCCAACCATAGGTATTCTTGCTTGCGAGGGCCTGCCGGCCGGACCGACCGCAACGCAAGTCCTTGGGTGCTAGGAGCGATTCGCCAAGAACCAGGCCCTTCCAAACCAATATTCTTGGATGTCATCCGACCCGAAGCCGGTTTGGAACTCGGTTCGGAACCAACATAGAACAACAATTGCACCGACGTGTCTTCCATACCCACCCACCAGCAAGGCGGATCCACCCGAACGATATCGCCAAAACAACGCGCCATACCGTCATCCATCGTGGCCTTTCCCTTGACCTTCCCCGTTCCTACACACCAAGCGTTTTCGGAGAAACAAACCGATAAAACCAACAAAAGCCGAATCATCAACCCTCTGCTGTGTCCCATCAAGCGATGGTGCCTTGAATTCAAATTCCCTTCATTCATTTTTTTAGTCTTCAAAAACAAGAAGATGAAAATTTTTCTTGCCTTTCTGGACCAATACCAATCGGCCTGCAAACAAGTCGTTGGCCGATGCCCTGGCCTGAACGTCGATGCACTTTTCGCGGTTGAGGCTGAGTCCCCCACCCTCGATCATTTTTCGAACCTCCGATCGGGACCCAAAAATCCCGGAATGATCGCTTAGCAGCGGGACCCATTCGGAACCTTCCGCAAGCAAAGACCTTGATACCTTGTGAACCGGAACACCCTCCAGAGCCTGCATCAGAACTTCGTGGTCCAAGCCCATCATTTGCTCCCTGGATACCTTGCCAAACAATAAATCCGAAGCAGCGCGGGCCTGTTCAAGGGCTTGGTCGCCGTGAACCCTGCGGGTCACATCGTCGGCCAGCAAACGCTGCGCCAGACGGAGGTGGGGCGCCTGATCGTGGGCCAAGATAGCCTCAGCGATTTCCTGCATCGATAACAACGTATAGACCGGCAAATAGCGCCGAGCTTCATCGTCACTCACATTGAGCCAAAACTGGTAAAAGCGATAAGGGCTGGTTTTTTGAGGATCCAACCAAACATTGCCTCCTTCGGATTTACCGAATTTGGATCCGTCTGATTTTTTGGTGAGGGGCGCCGTCAAGGCCCAAGCCTCGCCACCATCCATGCGCCGAATCAATTCGGTACCGGTGGTGATATTACCCCACTGATCCGATCCACCCACCTGGACCTTGCAACCATAATGCCGATGCAGATGAACAAAATCGTAGCCCTGGATCAATTGGTAGCAAAACTCCATAAAGGACATGCCGTTCTCCAATCGCATTTTGACCGAATCCTTGGCCAACATATAATTAACGGGAATGTGCCGACCCACTTCGGAGATAAAGTCCAAAAAACCCCAAGAGCCAAACCATTCTTCGTTGTTGACCATGCGGGCGGCGGATGGGGATGCCGGGTCAAAATCCAAAAACCTTTTTAACTGCGCCTGCTGACAGGCCAGATGGTGCTCCAGCTTTTCGCGGCTCAGAACCGAACGCTCGGCACTGCGCCCAGTTGGATCACCTACCCGACCGGTAGCCCCCCCGACCAAAGCGATGGGACGATGCCCGGCCCTTTGGAAATGCACCAGCAACATGATCGGAACCAGGTTACCAATATGCAGCGAATCGGCCGTCGGGTCAAAACCCGCATATACAGCGACTTTTTCACGCTCCAGCAGGGCATCCAGCCCTGGCATTGAATCCTGCACCAGCCCTCGCTCCTGCAGGGACAAGAATAGTCCTTGGTTCATACGGTCTCAAAAATAGTCAAGTAACTTTGAGGGCTTCACGGTTCACCTTAAAACCCTTGAATTCCCTATGAAAATTCACAATTTTAGCGCCGGTCCTGCCATTCTCCCTCGAACAGTCCTGGAACAAGCCTCTGCCGCCCTCTTGGATTTCAACGGGTCGGGGCTTTCGCTTATTGAAGTCTCCCATCGGGACAAAGATTTTGAAGGCGTCATGCACGAGGCCAGGGCTGCTGTCAAAAGGCTGCTGGGTCTGGGGGATGATTTTGAGGTCCTTTATTTGCAAGGGGGGGCTTCCCTCCAATTTGCCATGGTCCCCATGAACCTCCTGCGACCCGATGGAAAGGCTGCCTATGTAAATACCGGAACTTGGGCAACCAAAGCCATCGAAGATGCCCAAAAACTTGGCAAGGTCCAGGTGATTGCCAGCTCCGAAGACAAGAATTTCTCTTACCTACCCACCGGCTACAGCATCCCAACGGATGTTGATTACCTGCACATAACCTCCAATAACACGATATACGGCACCCAAATGCAATCTTTTCCGGACAGCCCGGTGCCGGTAGTCTGCGACATGTCCTCGGACATTTTTAGCCGACCCATTCCCGCCCCTTCCATGGGTCTGATCTATGCAGGCGCCCAAAAAAACATGGGTCCAGCCGGAACGACCTTGGTTGTGATTCGCAAAGACTTGGTGGGCCAAAGCGGTCGCAAGCTCAACGCCATGCTGGACTACGGAGTCCAAATCAAAGGCCAAAGCATGTACAACACGCCCCCGGTTTTTGCCGTCTACGTCAGCATGCTCACTTTGCAGTGGATCGAAGCCCAAGGCGGGTTGAGCGCTATGGAAAAACGCAACCGAGCCAAAGCCGGTTTATTGTATTCCGAAATTGAGAGAAACACGCTGTTCAAGCCCACCGTTACCGATGGCTCGGGGTCGCTCATGAATGTCACCTTTGTCCTCCACGATTCAAAGCTCGAAAATATTTTCGACGGCCTGCTCCGTGAGGCCGGCATATCGGGCCTCAAAGGCCATCGTTCGGTAGGAGGCTACCGCGCCAGTATCTACAACGCCATGCCGATCGAAAGCGTTCAAGTCTTGGTGGAAGTCATGCAAGCTCTTGAAAATCAATACGCTTCCTGATTCCAAAAACCGGATCCTCCGTCCAACATTCGGCCCAGTCCCTCCCTATCCCGTAACAAGAAAACATCGCTTAAAATGAAAATATTGGCCAACGACGGTATCGACGAAGCCGGCAAAAAAATCTTGGAGCAAGCCGGTCATTCGGTGGATACCCTCAAAATCCCCCAGCAGGAATTGCCCCTGGGACTTGCTGCCTACGATGGTTTAATTGTTCGCTCCGCAACCAAGGTTCGTGCGGACCTGCTTGACAGCTGCCCTAACCTTCGATTCGTAGCCAGGGCTGGAGTCGGTATGGATAACATCGATGTTGAATACGCGCGGTCTCGCGGTATCCTTGTTTTGAACACCCCCGCAGCTTCTTCCATCGCTGTTGCTGAACTAGTCTTTGCTCATATGCTCAGCCTATGTCGCTTTTTGCATCAGGCCCACCGTGATATGCCTACAAGAGGCGCAAAGGAATTCAACCAACTCAAGGCATCCTACGCAGCGGGCACCGAACTCTTTGGCAAGACCCTGGGCTTGGTGGGGTTTGGTCGCATTGGCCAAGAAGTGGCCCGCATTGCTCATGGATTCCGAATGAAGGTCCTGGTCCACGATGTTCTTTTCCAAAAAGAACCGTCCTTGGTTCAAGAAATGCAAACAAAACACGGTGTCGAAGTCAGCAACTTTGAGGCGATGCTGCCTCGGTGTCAATACCTCAGCCTTCACGTCCCTGGCTTGAATCAACCAATCCTGGGTAGCCGAGAATTGGCCGCCATGCCCCAAGGGGCCTGCATCATTAACGCATCCCGAGGGGGGCTTGTTGATGAAAACGCGCTCTTGGATTCTATCAACCAAGGCCATATTCGTTATGCCGGCTTGGATGTTTTTGAAAAAGAACCCGATGTAAACTCAGAATTATTGGCACACCCTTCCGTTAGTTCAACACCACACACCGGTGCTTCTACCCTCGAAGCCCAAGAGCGAATCGGCCTGGAAATGGCCCAACGAATCCTGGAACATTTTCCAATGGGCTAAACGATGCCCGCTTTTTTTCCATTTGAAGCGAGGTTTCCTAAATCTTTTGAAGAAACCTTTCAAATCCTAATCCAAAGGATTCAAGCGCCGCTAAATCCTAACAAAGGAAACGATCCTCTGACGATCGAAGCCATTGCCCATGAGGCCCTGAGAGCATTTAATGATATGTTGGACCAAAAGATTTGGACCAGCAAACCTGAAAAACCACTTTTGGTGGGATATCAATGTCAGTTTAGGGGGCATACCCAGCGAGGATTGATCGGCCTCTGCAATGCGGATGAGGTTGGCAGGACCATCTTGCCACACGAAAACATTCGCCTTGATCGAGCGATGGACATCCAACGATGGCAAAACTCCATGAACTGTCAATGGACACCGGTGTTTTTATCCTACCGTTTCAGTCCTGACTTGAACCATGCGCTGTCAGCCGTTTGGTCGCAAAGCGATGTCTATCATTATGTTATGAAGGATGGCGCACGGATTGATTTATGGCCAATACAGGACCCTACCACGATTAAACACCTAGTGGACTCCGTTCAAAAACTACCTTCGCTCTATATTGCCGATGGTCATCACCGGGCAGGCGCCTGCCAGAAAATTGAAATTCAACATGGAATACGCCCAATGTTATCGATTCTGGTTTCGGATCGTGATCTGAGAGTGTACCCTTTTTACCGGCGTATCCTCAACGATCAAAGTCCATTACCCTTCTGGGATATCCTTGATCAACTCAAGGCCCTGTTCCGTCTAAAGCCCTGTTCCCTGGAGCAAATGTTTTATCAATACCTACCTGCAGGGCACTTTTTGTTGGTACACCGCGAAGCATGCTGGCTCCTACAGCCTTTGCATTCGGTAGAACCCCAAATACCGGATGTCCAATGGTTACAAGAAAATGTACTAGGGCCTATATGCGGTATTGGGGACCCAGGATCCGACCCTCGCTTGGATTTTGGAAGCATGAACATTCCTTTGGAAACTTTTCGTAGCATCCTTCACCAAGCCCAAACCGAGTTCATCGTGGTACCACGGGCTCCTTCACCCGAAGAAGTGTTCCGAACAGCGGACCGAGGCGAAAACATGCCACCAAAATCCACCTCGTTCGAACCCAAAATTCCCTCTGGGTTGGTGGCCTACATGCCTAATCAATCCTAAGTACCGACCTGTATAGGCCAAGGCTATAAAACAAAAAACCCCGACCTGTTAGGGCCGGGGCTTTTGAACCAGTCTGGCAACGACTTACTCTCCCACATTTTACTGCAGTACCATCAGCGCAGTAGGGCTTAACGACTCTGTTCGGGATGGGAAGAGGTGTGCACCTACGCTATAATCACCATTGGTTAGTTGTCCGCACGATTACCGAAGCAATAGGCGTATAACCCTGACATATGAAAAAAAGAAAACAAGAACAACGATAGAATCCTCACACAATCCATTCTAAAAGTATCGAGCAATTAGTACTGCTTGGCTAAAATCCTCTCAGACCTTACACCTACAGCCTATCAACCCCGTCGTCTACAGGGACTCTCATGGAAGACTCATCTTGAGGCGAGTTTCGCACTTAGATGCTTTCAGCGCTTATCTCTTCCAAGCGTAGCTACCCTGCGCTGCAGCTGACACCA
>Ga0214923_10009508_pt1 | contig 10114 bp, 8 predicted proteins | sample LL1510_MetaG_FD_177993 | JGI IMG/M metagenome (GOLD analysis project Ga0214923, IMG submission 177993) | Freshwater microbial communities from Lake Lanier, Atlanta, Georgia, United States - LL-1510 | ecosystem: Environmental > Aquatic > Freshwater > Lake | place: USA: Georgia | collected 2015-10-15
TGTCGCCGGCCCAACTTGGGAGAAGCGAGCTGGTTGCGACGAGCCCGCAACCTGTGACGGCAGGAAATCTAGCATGTGCCCGACAAGGTACTTGCTGCCTCGCACGACGTAATACGTGAAGTGATCGCGGCTCTGGAAGAGCGCAACTAATTTGCGGGTGATATACGCGGGTGTCAGAAAACTGGTGTACAGACTCTGCACCAAGGCGAGGATGTCTGCGTCAGGGATTAGTGAGGTCAAAACAGGTTCGCGCATGTCCCAACGGTGCCAATTGTCCGGCCCATCGAACCGCAGCCATCCATTGGTCCGCGCTTGTGCGTATAGTTGCGTCCCTGGATAGGGCATGCAAATGGTTCCCTGAAGCGTGTTGATCCAGCCCTTGTCAAAGCATTCTCGGGTGAATTCGATAGTTGCCTTGGCCTCGTCGAAACTTTCCCATGGGTACCCAACCATGCACGTGGCATGCGGCTCCAGGCCGGCTTCGCTCGCCCACCGGAGGCTATCTCGCTGCTGCTTTGGCGTTGTCCCCTTGTTGAGGAAGTCGAGCGTCTTCTGGTTGGCACTCTCGATCCCGTAGAGGATGAACCGGAAGTTTGCCGATGCCAGGAGTTCGTACTCGGGTTGCGTCAGCGCATCAGCGCGCATGTTGCATCCCATCATGAGGACCTTATGCAGTCCCCGTTCGCGGAAGCCAGCAACGAACTTGTGCATCCAGCGGCCCACAGGAAACGTGCCGGTGTCGTCAAAAACTTCGCGGACCCCAATCGAAGCGAGATGTTCCAACTCATCAAGGTAGTCGTCGACCGGGCGTACCGAAAACTTGGGCAGGAGGGAGGTCCATGAACAGAAGGTGCATCCGCCACCCTTCGACTCGCCTTCGGGCACCAGACTTGTGTCCAAGCCGGCAACGGGCCGGCGCCACCAGCAGTCGGCACCAGACGCGCCCGTCGCCCATCCGTAGGTCCCCGGCGTGCGCATGAAGTTCCCGTTTCGCTCGGCATAGAGTTTCCACTTGACCAGTTCGCGGTCGATATGCGGGCGTACCTGCAGGAACTGGGGTGGCTTCGGGGCCGTGCCCGAATTGACGACCTCGCCGGACACCGCGTCTTTCCAGAAGACCCCGCTGCCAAGTTCTTCGCCACGCTCAAGGTGGTTGGCCAGATTCACCATCGCGAAGTCGTACTGCCCACCGCGCACGCAGTAGTCCACCGGGCAGAAAAGGAACGCCTCCTCCGGCAACGCCGTCACGTGATCCCCAACGAGAGCAATCTTCATGTGGGGGAAGCGTGCCTTCAGGTCCGTGATGCATTTCCAGATCGGCGGCGCGCTTGGCGTCTTCGTCTCGATCATCATCAACTGGGGACTGCTTGCCTCGATTTCCCGACAGTAAGTCTCCCAGTCCCACCCCTCGGCAATGCCGTCGAGCCAGACCACGTCATGACCGACCTGCTTGAGGAGGGTCGCCGCCAACGCAGGCAACACCGGGAAGATGACGGTGGCATTGTTCCCCACGAAGGTGTTGAGAAGCCCGGTGACACCACCACCCTTGCTCTGACGTGTCGAGAAGACTTGGTACTGGCGATTCTGAGATAGGAGGGGAATGCCCTTCTCACTCTCGAATGGCGGGAAACTTATCGCTATTCGCATGATTCTCGCCTCTCAGGAGAGCCTAAATTTGCGAGGAATTTGTATATATTTCTGTTTATAATTGTTTTTTTCCGACAGCAAACAATGTTGCAATACCTTCCTTATACATTTCATACTCAAGTCGACGCCTGTGCTCAAACACCGATCTCAAAACCATCGTTCGTCCAAATATCCACTTACTCGCATACACATTAAGCATCCCTGTTAACTCCCAAAAGCCTCCTTTAATTTCTATAAATTTTATAGAGAACTTATTCTGTGATAGAAGATTTTTTATTTCTGATTCTAAAAAATGTTTATGCCCTAACATCCACGCTGGATCTAATAATTTACTTATCCAGTAATTATATGGAACAGAAATAATTAACTCCGAATCAATTTTTAAAATTCTATAAATTTCTTTAACAGATTCGGCTTGCTTATTTGCAGGCATATGCTCTAAGACTTCTAACATGCTTACTGAATCAAACACCATATTTTTAAATGGAGTTTGAGACGCGTCTGCTACGACAATATTATGAACCCCATTTTTCAGGCTAATGATGGCTTTTTTCTCAGTACGCTCTAAACCAACACAAAATATTGGTGCAGGAATAAAAGAAAGAAGTGCTCCCGACCCACACCCTATGTCAAGAACTATTTTCGGGTTATATTGAAGAATCAATTTTGATGAAAATAGATGACGATATGTCACCTGCTCCTCAATATTATCTGAGTACTTAGGCCAACTAAGAACTTTCATTCACTTTTTTTCCAGCCAAAGCCAAACTAGAAGGCGGCCTCCAAAGCCCAACTAAAAACTTGGTGCCATACCATAAATGGGTAAGAGCAACTCCTCCGGTAGCCGCTAATCCGAGGCGAAGTGAACTAGTCGCTCGCGTGACCTCTACAGCGGTTGCGCCGAGAAGCAACACATATACTCCAAGCACACTGCGAACCAGCTTACCGATGTAGGGACTGATGATGGCAATTGCCGGATACGTAACTACGAGCAGCAAAAGAATCGTCGGCGCAAAGTAAATCGGGCGACGGGATGTCTTGGGAAGTGCACGGACAAAATGGCCACGAAATTCACCGTAACGCCCAATCTGCGAAAAATGCCCCCAGAATAGATCCCGGCGGTGGTGATAGACTAGAGCGCGGGGCTCGTAAACTATACGCTTGCCGAGATGATGAACAAGCGCGAGGCAAAGCTTGGTGTCCTCCCCTGGGAAGTAGTCGCAGTTAAAACCACCAACTGCAGAAAAATCACGGGCACGCACAATCAGGTTCATCGTAGGCCAGTCGTCGATGTCTTTAGGACGTCCCAACGCAAGATAGCGGTGACGTGCCCCACCCGAACCGAGACGACTCGCTAGCGCCCACCCAGACGCCTGCTGCCAAAAACTATCTCCTGGTGGAGTGACACCGGGACCACCAACCGCAGCTACAGACTCATTCTCGAAATGAGGCAACGCAGCCGCCAACCAGCTGAGCGAAGGATAAGCGTCGTCATCCAAGAAGGCTAAGAAAGCGCCCCGCGCTACCCGAGCCCCGATATCCCGCTTCTGAGCGGGCCCGACTGACCCCGTAGGAATGATTCTTACCCGATCACCATCATCCTTGATATCATCACTAATCTCATCAATACTATCAGGAAGACAAATCCACTCAACCTGCACATCGTGATTCTTAAGCACTAAAGGTAATGCTTCTCTGATAAACGCATTTATCTGTCGCACCGGAACAATTACAGAAACCACAGGCTCCGAACCCGCCGCAACGTTGACGCTAACAGTTTTTCTATTGTCCATGTATTTTCGGTAACTCTTTACATTCTCACAGACATTAATATTTTTGATACATTTACAATTATTTTTATCCTAAAATAGACTTGAACGTTGCATTATAATTTACTGTCATGTTATTATCCTATTTTTACTATTCTATAACTCTATATGTAATCAATTTTCACAGTCTACCACAGAGATTGAAAAAATCGGTGACACCGCTCACCCCGCAAACTCACTTAACTCGGTGTAACAGCGATGCGCTAAAATGACGATGTGCCGAGTACGACGAACCAACAACCCTTCACTATATCCATCGGATACGGCTGCTAACGCCTGCGAACTACACGCCCTCTCACACACCACCCAGAAACGCTTCCTTAAATTACTGATGTGATTTTCAACTTCGTCATTATTTATACTATTTTTATTAATTCATCCCACGTCACACTTGACGCCCAATATTATGAACGTATATAGATACTTTCTTCACAATTTGCTACGTGTGATAAATTGCCCCTTAATCGACAAATTTTTTCCATCAATAGCCGTCCAAGCTCCTACCTCACTGTTTTTTCAGCCATCACAAACTGAGATTTCCATTATTGCCGAGATATATGTAAATCGCCTCTCAATGACGCCACCAATTAGATTATTTAATACTTATCAAGCATGCAAACACGTCCACTTCAATGCCATAAAAGGCTCTTTTGTCGAGTGCGGAGTGTGGAGAGGCGGGCACGCGATACTAGCATCACGACTGTTCGCACACTGGAACGACCCTCGCACTATTCATCTGTACGATACGTTCGACGGGATGACCCAGCCCACACACTACGACTTTGAGATCGCAACTAAAAAACAAGCGGTTGTCAAGCAGGGCACGAAATGGCTGATGGCAAGTATGGATGAAGTGAAGCGAAATTTCGAGAAGCACGGAGATCCGCGTGCCGAAGTGGTATTCGTCAAGGGCGACATAACCCAAACTCTTGTGGATGCGGATTGCCGGCCGCTCGAGATAAGCGTCCTACGTCTTGACACTGATTGGTATGAATCAACTGCCGCCAGCCTCGACGCTCTTTACCCACGCCTTTCGACTAACGGAGTGCTCATCATTGACGATTATGGGCACTGGGGCGGTGCGAAGCGTGCGACCGACGAATATTTCAGCCTATCGCCTGTCCCACTGTTTAATTTTGCGGATTACACCTGCATTAGCGCCACTAAGCCCAGCGCTGCGGACTGAGTAGATGAACATCACACTCTTCTCAATCCAACCGCTCGAACTTGGCGGCGGGTGGGAACAATTCTTAGTGTCTTACGCAAAATGTCATCTTGACGTCCGGCCAAATGATTCTATCCAAATCGTCTCCCTGTCTCGTGAATTATTTAATAACGTCATACTTCCCTTACATCTCATTTATGGAAGACAATTAAGTGCGCAAACCAAATACCGATTAGACTCTTCGCATGTTGACACCCAATGCGCTCCGGTACCCTATTATAGATGTACGAGTCTACACAATCTCAAACATTTACTATCTACCGCTGACGTTATATATATAAAAAATGAAGTATTTGATTTAGCTTATGTCAGAATACTATTGTCACTCTTACGGATGAATACTCCGATAATAGCAGGAACGCACTGCGCCCAAGTGTACCCAAATCCAAGCAGCATTACATCAAGAAGTCTCAGGAATTACTTATACACTTCAAATTTTTATTACTATTGCTCAACGTTTGTGTCAGCTTGGCATGTGATGAATAGACAATCATACAACTATATTAGACATTTTCATCCAGCCAAACCTGTTAGCCTCGTAGAATACCCTTTTGTCGAATTGTATGCGCCAAGGGACTCAACCGAGCCCACACCTAGCGACCGGGCGGAGTCACGGATCGTGTGGGCGGGGCGAATGACGGAGCAGAAAGGCATACCGCGCCTCATTTCAATCATGCGCGCCTTAGACGGCGCTTCTCTGCCGATTGAGTGGGTGATCGCTGGCTCTGGAGAAGATTCTGTCAACTTAGCAAGGTATTCGCCTCGACATCACAGAATCACTCTGCTGGGACATATCTCTCAATCTAATTTATATAAGCTGCTGTCTGAGAGCCAAATATATTTGTCAACCAGCTTGTGGGAGTCATGGCCTAACCTGATCAATGAAGCTCTCCATAGTGGGATCCAAATCGTAGCGTCTGACATCCCCGGCCATACAGACATGCTTGAGGGAGTTCCAGGTACTTTTCTCTACAGCACCGTGGAGCAGGCTGTTGACATTCTCTCCACTCTGACACAAAGATTCGTGGTTAGGCGAGCACCTTGGTCACCCCCCAGAACGAATGCCCAAATTGTGGATCAGATGTATAGAACTCTATTTGGTCTTTTTGATGTTAGAAATACTTAAAACTGTTTATGCTTTTTGCGAACCGTTCGCTACGATTCGCTTTCTGCTAAAAAAAAATCTTCAATCGGTTATTAAGAATAATTATATGGCGGGATCATTAATTGACATTGGTTGCGGAAGCATGCCTTATAGGCATCTTTTTCCAAGACACATCGATTATCGCGGCATCGACTACAGTCAGTTTTCGAAGTATGATCGGTTTAGTTTTAACATTCCGGACTTCTTTTTTGATCTGAATTATGAATACGACTTTAGATTACCTTTTAGTGATAATGTATTTAATATTGTAGTATGTTTTCAAGTACTCGAGCATCATAGCAACGCGGAGACACTTGTGAGTGAGTGTGCCCGAATTTGCTCGCATCACGGAACATTGATTTTCACAACGCCGTTCATCAGCGGCATCCATGAAAGTCCAAATGATTATGTTCGTTATACGAAATTTGGATTACAAAAATTATTCGAAGACCAAAAATTGAAAGTCACTTATGTCAAAGAAAACGGAGGTTTGTTTTCGGCTATTTTTTTACTAATAAACGAAACTTGGTCGCTTCTATATTCTAAGTCCAGACTCCATACAAGATTATTTCTATTTTTGATTTACCCCCTCCTTCTTTCCTTATCTTATCTCGCTATTATTTTAGATTTAATTTGGCCTTCAGATACTATTTGCCCCAATTACATAATTTGTGCGATTAAAGATTAACTAGTGCGTTTTCTGGTAATTTTTTTTAAATTAATTGGCTTAAGATTTCTTTACAAGAGAATGCAGGAACTATGGTCCTCTGTTTTCATTTTACTTTATTCAAAAAGAAAAATTATCATCAACGAGATACATTACAGCATTTCCGAGCTTGATTTACTCGGGAGCAGATATGGAACAGACAAAGTATCACCAAATGCCTCGAGAATTGATTTTGATTGGTTGCCGCATGATTACGCTTGGTTTTATGACCTGATTCTTTCGGCAAAGAAGGGCTCAGTAAAGAACATCCTTGAGTGTGGGATAGGCACACGCTCCAGCGCTTTGCCTTCTAGCATGGGGCCGAGAGGAATTCCTGGAGCGTCCTTAAAGATGTGGCGGGACTATTTCCCAGAAGCTGTTGTCATTGGAATTGATATAGATGTTAATGTATTATTTACAGACAAAAACATAGCCACTTTTAGAGTTGATCAAACAAATCGTGATTCCATCAAAAAAATTTTGAGCGAACTCGATTCTGTGTACTTTGATTTAGTAATCGATGATGGGCTTCACACGTTTGAAGCTGGGGTTGTTTTATTTGAAGAACTTTGGAATAGAGTTGCCGCAAATGGACTGTACTTTATAGAAGACATCGAACAAAAAAATATAAGAAAGTACGTGAAATACTTTCATTCTGCCAAAATATCAATGTCTATTGTGCGATTTAGTTCAAATTATTCATGGATTGATAATAATTGCTTGATATTGATTAGAAAACAGTAGAACGCTTACATTATCTCTTTATTAATGCAATAATTGAAATAGGTAAATTGCGTGATTCATCAACTTCTAGTACATCGAGAGGTCTCTCTCGACCTTCAGCTTGTCCGTTAAACCTCTCCGCGACGGGGGCAATTTGGTCAACCCCTTAGGTCGGCCTGTTTCCTCCTGATCGAACACCTTTGAAAGAACACTCCCGTGTCTTACGGGGATTGTTGAAATGAGTTCCCGCTCCGGTCTCGTTGACCGAGCTGCGCGTGAATTCTCAGCTTTAACTGGGTAGATTGGGTAGATATTGATTAATTGGCATCGACAATGTGAAATGTCTCCATTGAGGTGAATTGTTGATTTTATGCTGGAAGCGCAATCAAAGCATCCGAGAATGTCTGTAATATTCATATCAAAATATACATGCTTTTCCTAATTTGGGGGCGGATTTCGTCACGACCATTCGGTAACTAAGCTATGGGATTTTCCGGTCTTTCCGGCCTCACAATCCGTGAAACCCCAATTGTGCCGAGGCATCTGCAACGGCAAAGTTCGATGACGTCATCTGCGTGGACGTGCTTCATTGCGTTGAGGATATTCCGGCCACGGTCCTCTGGATGGTCTCACTCCTCCGACACGGCGGGGTCTTCGCGTCACTGGAACCAAATGCCCGCTTCCCGTTCTGGCGGCTGATGCCCTGGATCATCCCAGGCTTCGATTGGGCATTCGAACACGGTGTCGTCCGCTGCCGGAAGGAGTACCATGTCGACAAACTCCGAAATGCCGGCGGAGCCGACGTGCGTGTGGCGCACTGAAAGCTTTTTCCTGGAAATCTTGCCGAGCGATTCCCTTTTCTCAAAAGAATTGAGAATATTGCGTTGAAATTTTCTCTCTTCCGAGATCGCAGCTTCTTCCTGATGCTCCGGTGTGTGGTATAAAACGCCTTCACGAGAGATGTTCTCCTTTTCAACTGCACTGTCAATCACGTTTCCTCTGGTTAGAAACGCTCCTCTTCTCGGTTCATCTTCATCCTCCGTTGCATGCATCACGGCTTACGTGAACTGGATCTTCTCGTCGCTTTTGGCTTGCCCACTTCTAGATCTTCGGATTGAGTTCTAAACTCATTTTGTAAAATAAGTATATTTAAATATTTATGATTTACAGCTCTTATCTACGAATGCAGTGGTTTGTCGATACATATATTTCTTTTGCATCCGGCATTTGTGTTCTAGATGTTGGAAGCTATGACTTAAATGGCTCTTTTCGCGATTTATTTTCTCATTCTAAATGTAAATATGTCGGCTTAGATATCGAGTCGGGACCAAATGTCGATCTAGTTTTGAATCGGCCTTATGATTGGTCAATGTTGCAAACAGATTATTTTGATGTAGTAATTTCTGGCAATGTATTGGAGCACGTTGAATTTCCTTGGATTACTTTCTCTGAAATGGCGAGGATATTGAAACCAGGAGGCCTACTTTGCGTCGTGGTGCCGAACGGTTTCAGGGAACATCGCTATCCCGTCGATTGTTGGCGCTTCTTCACCGATGGTGTCATCGCCTTTGCGCGAATGGCCCACCTAGAAGTTCTTCACGCCCACACAAACGCAGGTCCTACAAGTAATCATCTAGATTGGTTCAGTGTTTGGGGTCGTTCCGCTGAAACCATGCTAGTTGCACGAAAATCATACGGCGGAGTTCCACCACCACTCGTCTATCATTCATACCAATTAACAATTCCAAATCAATCACAGTATCTTGGTGGATTTGTCACTTATGATCAATTATCATTATTTAATAAATTTATTTTATTAATGCGTGCCCTTAAAAGCTTCGTTCATCCGTAGTTGAGTATAAATTTGATTCAATATTTTTCTAGATATCAATTTATAATTTTGTTTTATTTTGTATTCTCTGTTGCAGCAAACGCCCTCCTCCTCTCGGGCCTCGTCCGCTATGGCAACGACACCGCCCACTGGGATGTCCCGTACCGGTCGCTCGCCAGCGCACTCGCCTCCCAGGGTGACCTGCCCCTGTGGTATCCCGCTGCCGGGAACGGGTTCCCCCAACTGAACCTGCAATGGGTCTCCTGGGTCTTCAATCCCGTGGGCATCCTCGTTTCGCTGGTGCGACCGTACGATTACCTCTCCCTCGCCATCGAGAACACCTTCTGGCGCACCGTCGGGTTTGCCGGTGCCTTCGTGTTCGCGCGCCAGTGGACCAGCAATACGCTGGGCGCCACGGCAGTCGCGGCCACGTATGTCGGATCGGGTGTCATGAGCTGGGCCGCACTCAGCTACTCGGCCCTCATCGGCCAGATGTTTGCCCCATGGATACTTGCTACTGGCAGCCTCGCCATCCGCGCAACGTCAACATCCCACCTTGCAGGGGCAGCCGGAACATTCGGGTTGGCATCCGGGCTGATGGTCTGGTGCGCCTATCCCGGCGCGTGGCTGACGGCTCCGGTCCTCACTGGCCCGGTGCTTGTGGGTCTGGCACTTGCGCACCGCGGGGGGATGCGACGCCTGCTCGCAGCAACCGCACTGGCTGTGCTGCTTGCGCTGATGCTCGTCTCGCTGATCCTCAGCGAAACCACGAGCCTCACCCTCATCGAGGGTTCGGTCGTCTACTCCCGAACGGGTCCGGCAATCCGCGAGGGTCTCCTGCGTGGCATCGACATCGCCACCATGTTCCTAGCCAACCCGTCATACGCACCAGGTATCTCCTCAGCACTCCTTCATCCCCTCTATTCGGGCATCCTGCCAGTCCTCCTGCTCACCTCCGTGCTCGGGTCATTGAGACGCCTTGGTTGGCCCGCCATTTCAGTCGGTGTCA
>Ga0214923_10009509_pt1 | contig 10112 bp, 11 predicted proteins | sample LL1510_MetaG_FD_177993 | JGI IMG/M metagenome (GOLD analysis project Ga0214923, IMG submission 177993) | Freshwater microbial communities from Lake Lanier, Atlanta, Georgia, United States - LL-1510 | ecosystem: Environmental > Aquatic > Freshwater > Lake | place: USA: Georgia | collected...
GCATCGTGGCCACCACGCAGAACGCGTGTGTGAAGCTACGCCGCTTCCTCGTCGAATACTCGCTCGTGGCCGTTGTCTCTCTGCCGTCGGGTTGACTTCGAACTCTACTCTGGCACGTCTGTGACTTGACTCCACACAGCGAAGCGCCTAAGGTGAACTTGTGAAGACAACCATTACTTGGATCCTCTGGGCCGGAGTATTACTTTCGGTGGCTTCCTGCGGCAAGTCCAAGCCTGAGGAGGTGGCCGAACTTCGGCTCGATGGCAAGCTCATCGAACTGAAGCCCGATGCATTCTCTGCTCTGAATGCTCGCGTGGAAACGCTGTGCACTGTGTCTAACTTTGTCGAGGAATGGTTTAGCAGCACGGAGATCGGCGACATGGAGAAAGTCATAATCACGTCCTCGATGGTGCTCGACGGATCCCTGGAAAGCATGACGCGCAAATATGAGGAGCTCAACTCCGGCAAACGCGTGCCTCCCGAGACTCTTTCCGAGATCAAGGCCTCGCTGGATGCCCTGCGCAGCGGTTGGCAGGTGGCCTCGATTTACATCTCGGATTCGGCCCCAGAGTCATCGGTCTCCAGCTTTAAGAACTACTCCTTCCATAAGGTGACCTTGACGCCTAAGAGCATCGGGTGCTACACCGAGATCGTTATCCCCAAGGACAAGTCCAAGTAGCCGGCAAGCGATCTCGCCAAGTCACGTGACTGCTACAACTTGATGAACTCAAACCTCGCCAGAGCTGCCTGCACCCGGTCTAGCCGCGTATTCCAAGCTCAATTCGACAGCGATTCCACGAAGATCTGAGCAGTGACCAAATTGGCGAAGCAAATCAGACAGCTTGTATTGAAGACTTCCCCGCGCGTGTTTCAAGCAAATCTGCGCACTGCCTCAACAGAAAGGGTGCCATTAATAAGCGGAATTCTTCCCACTCGGGGTTCCAAGCCTTTTGAAGCGGCAACTCTCGTATGTCTAAATGCGCACGAAAAGAAAACTTTTCCAATTCCGAGCACAAAGCCAGCTTTTCTTGTGAATTGATAAGACAAAACTGACAACTATAGTTTTCGCAGACCTTGCGTGCGAAGTTTTCACCACCAAACAAGTCGTCGACTCTAATCACCTTCGGTAGTCCTAGCTGTTCCTCTAGAAAGCGCTGCAGTGCACCCGACTCCGCGATAGAAACATCCCCATCGAGGTAGCCAATCAGCAGAACAGTCCCATTGAGGTGCGTTGGTGCAGAACTTCGAAAACCCGGCTTCGCACGTGACCAGCCAGCATCCAGGGACTTCACCAAACGAATGGCAGCGTAGAGCCCTGCTCCGAATGCCATTGGTGCCGAGAGGTCAATGAGAAAGTGGGTGTAGCTTGCGCTGAGCATCGTAATGGATGCTCCACCGGACTGCGCCAGCAAGAATACCTTTGTGAGGACCGGGCTGACTCTACGCCCAATGCCCAGCCAGACAAGTGACCAGACAATTACTAGTTCTATGATCAACACCAACCAATGAGGAAGGACCCGCAAGTGTGTGCCGTGAAGCAGGTCGTCCAGCGCAGTGGCCAGAATCTCATTGTCATCCTCAAGGCTCGACACAGCAGTTGGCTTTGTCATCCCTATGCCTGGAGCAGATACTCCGAGTACGACATAAGCCCCTTTGAACATTGCCAACTTTTGCGAGTTGGTTTCTTCGCTTAGAAGGTCTGAAAAGGAGACCCGGGTGTAGCGGCTGTTGCCCTTATTTCGCCAATTAAGTGTAATCAGAGCCGGAGAGGGAAGTACGTTGTCACCGCCCAGCGCCATTGTTCTAGCCACTATGCTTGGCATTGTCAGACGGACGTCGTTCCACATCGCGGGGTAGCGACGCACGATACCGTCGGCGTCAGGCCTCTGATTAGCCACGCCCACTCGATCGAGCATGGTGTCGAACGTAGGAAGCACCACAGCCACGGTGGAGTTAGTTCCCGACTCCTGATCCCCCGTTCGCTTTAGAATTTCGTTCACCTTGAGTTGGCTACCATCATCATTATCTGGATTTAATCGCACTAAGGGAAAAGCAACATTGGGCATCAATGCTGCGACCGCCTCGATTGCGCTGTCAGCGTCGGGGTTATGCTTATCCTGGTCGGATAGCAACACATTGAAAAGCACTGCCTTAACGCCGACCTGTGACAGTCGCTCCAAACCGTCGGCCAGAACGCTGCGTGCCCAAGGCCAACGCCCATGTTCAGGTGCAAGTGCAGCCAGAGAACGCTCGTCAATATCAACAATGACAATGGAAGTGGAGGCCTTAGGACTAGACCAACGGGCCTTTAGAATCGCGTCGTGCGATGCTTTAGGTGCGTCAGGCGTGATCTGGTTGGAGAGAAACAAAATGACTGCATAAATTGATGCTGCGCTGCCTACGAGCAAAATTGCGCGCGCACCCATTTTGCGAGAAAGCATCGCAGCCCAACTGATTCCCAAAAAACGTAGACCCTCGAAACGTGCCTTGAGACCGACTATAGTCAGCGGTCCAGATTTGAGTATCTTCGAGGCCTCGCGAATGAACCCTTTCATTTTCGAAACTTTAACGACTGCCTGGGTCAGTCATCCGTTATGTTATGTACATAACTAAAAATGCTTCAGAATCTGCTGAAATCTGGCAGCTCGCTTACCCACACCGTCAGATGTGGGTCGTGGTAATCCATCGACACCAATCTGAAGTAACTGATCTAGCCGCTCCCCGGGCGAAGGGTGCGTGGAAAACAACAGTTCGGTGCGCGGGTCATCCCCCTTAATACGCTGCAACCGTTCTAGAACGCCTATTGAGGCGGCCGGGTCGTAACCAGCTCTAGTCATTAGCTCCACGCCTAGTTTGTCGGCTTCGAACTCAGAGGTTTTGTCAAGCCCGCGAGCGTAGATCTCAGCGCTAGCTTGAGATAGCGCAGAATTAGTTGAGCCATCGGTTGCTGCCTGCAGATTCTTCGCAGCAGCCTCTGCTAGGCGCTGTCTCAACACGACCCTGTAATGGTGGCGGCGCAATACGTGCGCCATCTCGTGAGCTAGTACGAACGCCAATTCATCTTCGCTTTGCAATTGCTTGACTAAGCCGACTGTTACCATTACGAATCCTCCTGGCGTCGCGAAAGCATTGACCGAATCGGTCTTGAGGACCCCAAAACGCCATTTGTACCCCCCATCCTGACTCTGGGCAATCGTTTGGCCTACCAAGTTGAGATATCGCTGCGCGATAGCGACGTCCACTAACGGGGCAGCACCAAGTATGCGACCTGCGGCAACCTCCCCTACCTTCTCCTCATCGGTCTGAGCGGTAACCGATGAGGTCATGCACGCTATCGTCGACCATGCTAACAATATAGAAGTTAACTGTCTTAATCGGTAGTTTTGTTTACCAGTCATCTGCGCCGTTCTTTGTAGATGCTTTTGGGGAATGACCACTTGCGCTGCGTTTATCCTCTGCCAGTGGCTTTGCCGAAAGCGACACATCCTTCGATATGGCTACCACAAGGCCCTCTGAAGCAAACTGCCTTACCGCTGCTGCATCAGAAGAGAACTGAGCCATCTTAACGACCTCGTCTATCCGCGGTGTACCAGTTAGCAAATCTTTAGCGGACAGTCCGCGTGCAGCGGAGGTAGAAACAATATTGCCGGATCCTAATCGACCAGTATCAATCGCGGTAGGGCCGCTCCCACCACTCGAGAAACTAAGAGCAGAAGCCTTTATCCATCCAGACCGTCCACCTACTTGAATAAAGATCCAGAAGCCTTGCCTCTCTATTACGTTAGCCCGGGTACCAGCAGAGATAGAAGCACCTTGTGCAGTACCAGATGGTTTGTCAAACAGACGACCTTCTTCCTTGAAAGTCTGCCCGCTAGCGGTGGCGCACGCTATAAGTGCTCCAACTACGATTAAGGCACGAAAGTTCACTTTCGATCCGCTGCATTCCTCAACTGCTGCTCGACTATCCCCGATACACCTTGAGGTTGTTGTGGTGACTGTTTTTGAGAAGTCCCGTCATCTACTTCACGAATTTCTTTCCCTTTCTCGACCTGCTGAGCAGACTGTTTTGCAATAGAGGAGTCAAACATGTCGCGAATGGAAGACCAATTGAAAACTATTAGAACACCAAAGATGATTCCGATAATTAGTCTCATTTGGCTCTATCCTCTATCCTTTGGATGGCAATAACAGCTGATAACGGGTGGGATTGTTAATTGGTAAACCGTATGAGCAAAGGGTCTACGGAAATCTGGAACGCATTAAGAGAACCGCAATTAACTGGCCCAGCGATAAGTGCAGAGGACCACTGCACCTTCACTCCATCAAAATCCGATGTAAGTTTTCGGGCTAGCGCCCCTTTGACTAAGGATCGACCAACAGACACCGCCTCATTAAGTGGCCTCAGTGTCGAGGCTGTAAGGTAGCGCCCATTTTCACCAAAGATGAACTCATCCGTTCGAGCAGACCTCAGTTCGCTGCAAATAATTTCTGAGGGTACAGGGATCTGCGCGAGGGCAGAGATACTATATCCAAAGGCGACCATCACAGCGGGAATTAATGCGCGGAACACAATACGAACACGATCACATCTGATCCGCGCCTGCTCGGCGACGCCTTTGATCCGGGTCTGGTTCTGTTACTTGCCCACCGCGTTGAGCACTGGGGCCTTGCGCATCTGAATTGTCACGACGGTTCCCGGCGCTAGAATTGTCAGCACCTCTCTGCGTCAGGCACGATACTCCACCAATTACGTATGCGACTTGCCCATCACCAAGTTTTTGAAACCCGTCTTCGATCACCGAAAAACCTTTAATGAGAGCACTAGCCTGCTCGCGGATGGTGCTCGCCGAAACGTATCCGCTCGAAGCCTGTGTTCCTGCGTTTGCACCCCCTTCGTTCTTGATTGCAGCGTCAATCGCGTCGGTCACCCGCTTACTAGTTATCTCTTCCTGGAGAAAATGTACGTAATGGGCCTTAGCCTGCTGTAACGCGATCTTTTTCGCTGCCATCATGCTCTGCGGACTTGACGTCATAGCAACCTGCTCGCCCTTGCACATTACCTTAGTGCAGTTCGGGCCGCCTTTGACGCTAATTTCCAACCGGCAAGCCATCGGCGTATTGCCATCCGGTAACAGTACTTCAGCGACGCCATCTCCTGGCTTGTCCTTTGCGTTCCAGTCTCGCATCTCTGACCCAGTCTGAGCGAAAGCATGTGGTACTGACAGAGAAAGAACTATGGCCAACCTCTTTATGAACATGTCCGCACGATTTTTACCAGTCATCATGTTTTGGTCCTTTCGGTTTACTCGGGGGGGCTGTCTCAAACGAACGACGTCGAACTATGTAGGTAGCGTTTTGCAAACCCGCAATACGCACTTCACCAGCAAATTTAATGCTGGAGGCTCTTGGCATTACGAACTCGACCGTAGCCTGGCCAATAAGTACTTCAGAGTGACCTAACCTCTCTTTTGTATACGGGTCAAGCAGTGCTTGGCCCCGCTTAAATACATCAACCGGGTCTCCTACTTCGAACTGCCCGAAACCAGCGTTAATGATTGGATTACCAGCTTCGATTGCGATTACTTGAGCCGGGAAAACACTTTCAATGATTTGCTCGGCAAGATCCCCTCCAAGCTGAACCGCCAATTCCATGGCCGAACCATCCCGTAACACCGATTTTGAGGAGGCAGTAACCGCCTGTCGGATTTGGCCTGATGTGTAGTCATACACCATCGCACGTGCTGTCGCACGGGTTGTATCCTTACCCAACGTGGACCTGCCAGGAGCGTAATCACTAACATCAACAACAACCAAAAAGTCCGCAACAGCCCCAGACTGCAAGCGTACGAAGTTCTCTACCGGTGTTCCACCAGAGGTTATGCGGCTAAACTCCCGTTGTGCAACGTCGCGCTGTTGACGATCCAAAACAGCAAACTTGCGAGAGCCCACTAATTTGTCCGAAACACCGTTGATTAGAGCCTGACTAAACGTGGAAGTACTTTCACCTAGCGCTCGGGGCAACGGCTGATTTCCCATTACCACCGCCAGTTTCACTCGATTTAGTTGCTCTGATTGTTTAAAGGTAGCAACACCAACTTCCACTTCGGCCTTGTATACCCCGGCTATTGGATCCCGGTAGACTGACAATGTCGTCGAAGATTTAACAACTCCCCGGATTAAGCTATCTATGCGTTGCTCAAAACTTACTGAGTGATTCGACTTACCGGAGGTTGACTCCTCAGACTTAGTCTGACTCTGTGAAGAAGAAGAAATACGCTCCCCTGATACTCTTCCTATCGCCTCAACGATTGCATCTTTTATTGCAGCCGCTTCAGTCATTCCCTGTCCAAACGACTTCACCTTGACTATTACGATCTCTTGGGCACTCGAGATTCTGAATATGCCAAGGCCGATACAAATTACGACCGCAATCAACAATCTGGTACGACAAATCATGCTTTGAATCTCACAAGCAGTTACTACGGATGATATCCATGAGATCGCGACTACCTTGCTCACCTACCCGCCTTAGAGCATCACGTGCTGCCTCCAAGCGGTCTTTGCCTTGACCGGGATATTGTTTGGTCATTGACGCACATTCGGAAGGTAGCATTTCTGTGAGGTCACTCACTTTGACATTGAGAGAAGCAACAACTTCGAAACCTGTTGCACTTACTTGTCGCGCCCGTAGAACCTCGACGAGTCCAAATGCAAAGTACGGTACCTTGCACTGCCTTGCGGCATCGTACATACCTTTAGTATCCTTTGGATTCCAGGCTGTGTTTACTTTCATTTCAGCATATCGTCTAGATAACTCACCCATGCTCGGACCCTGGCATTGAGTGACTAGATCTGGATAGCGAGCCACTCGAAAACCATTTGTTTGCAACGAAGACGCGACCACCGTCATAGCGTCGTCAGTTGATTCCACTTCATACCGGTACACAGCATCGCTATTAGTGGTCGAAATCCGCTCCCGTTGTGTTACTGAGACGTCTTCCTCGCTAGAATTTCGGCTTGAACCTCGGCTCTTACGTTGAGATTCTGACGAACCCTCTGAACCGGAGGTTGATACAGACGCCGATGATTCCCTTTCATTCGTCTCGCTCGCTGCGCGACGGGCAAGAAAAACAAACCCTACCATCGGGCCGCGAGCTCGGCCGCCCTGCGATGCCTGCTGGGTAGCACCTCGGAACATTCTGCCAAACTCAGCGTCGATTTGGTTTTTGTAGCATGAGCCACGCAATTCAAAACTGTACTTTTTTGAATCTTTGTCGAAGCGTTCGCCAAAAACTTGAAAGTCACAGGCAGTGTTCGCGATTGCACGCACACGGTCAGGATTATCAGCTGCTTGCTGAGCCCTAGCACCTGAGAAAACTTGCCCCACCACACGCCGCCAAGCCATGTCCACGGCTCGTTTACGTGCCTCGTCCTTAAGCTCTTGAGATGGCCCACTACTGAACGGACCAGCAGATGGTACGTCTACGCTAAGCGGTTGCCGGACGGATACAACGTTGTCATCAACTTGTGCCCAGCATTTGACTGAGAATGTCAACACTAAAGCGGTTGATAGTGACCTCAAAATATGTCGCATTCCTTAAACTCCTACGGCTCAAGTCAATTTAGAAAGACCTTCTGTCAGGGCCTTTTCGGTGTCCGCCATATCTACCCCACTGAAAGTCAGGTATGTAACGCCCGCTTTCAACGCATCAACGGTATTAGTTAAAGCAGTAGGCAACTTAGGGGCCGCTTGTATTAATGCGAGGCCAGCACCAGACATAGATCTCGACTTATCGATAGTCTTTACCCCGTCGATAACACTCTTCCAAAGCGGAATCACTTGGATAGCCGGGGGGAATGCTTGTACCGCGGCCTTAGCAGCGTCGGCGTCTCCTTTTCTTCCCTCTGCTACAGCCTTGTTCAATTCAGACTTTAATGAATCACACATCTCGCTCATTGAAGCCGTAGAGTCTGAAACACCAAGGGATCCTTTACTAATGTCATCAGCGAGCTTTTGCGCTTTTTCAGCGCTTTCCTTATTTCCCAGAGCCTGATATAGCTTGGAAATGACTCTTGATGTCTTTTCAATGATTCCCTTGAGGTCTCCTTCAATCTTCCCAGGATCCCCCCCTCCTTTGCTTCCGCCTAGTAAGCTACCAAACTGAGCGAAAGTTGGTGAAGCGACAGTCACAGAAAGAAGAGCTAAAATCTTACGCTTTGAGAAAATGATTGCCATGGTTATCCTTTCAATAAGATAGCTGAATATTTCTATTCGTTAAATATGTTTAATCGTTTGTTAAAAACAAATACTATTACCTAAGATCCCCGCGAAGGACTCGGGAGTTCCTTACGTATTAGCTCAAACATCTGTCTTGCGGATTTTGTTTCCGAGCCTGCTCGATGCTGGTCCAGCCATTTTTCATTTGCAGGTATTAAATTTTGAACCAAGTCTTCGGAAAATAAAGTAATTAGAGCCAAATATTGATCACCGATTTCAAACTTTCTAGCATCCACACTACTTCCAAAGTAGGTAATTGCCGCCTGCTTCTGCAGCCTAAGCGATACAACCGTGTCGCGGCGCTTATCACCGTCGATCTTTGAGTAATCCACTTGAAATCCACCGACAAACCGGGTCACATATCCGCGCAAAGTTTGTGCTTGTTGCTCGGCCGTTTGCGAAGCCAAAACGTAAACCGACACATCTAAAGAAAAGCTAGGATCGGGATTGCGGAAAGCCATCCCTCCGCGGTCTGCGAAGCTAAGCTTAAGTTCGTTTAAAGACCCATCAGCCGAAGCTGGAACAATCGGTATGTTTGCAGCACTTGAAATACCGGCCTCAAGAACAGAAGAGGCAAGCGCTGTGGCATGCTCTTGCTGCTTAGTGCTCAAACCTGACCGAGATGCAACTTCTGGTGTGATCCGTAATGGAGAAACTGTGACCCACTCATCTCTTTCGCGGACCATCAACATAGGAACTCTTTCCTTGAACTTAGCAACAAAGTCAGAGTTTGGCCCTAATTCTCCCATCAACATCGATTCAATAATCCTGCGGGTCTCTTGGGCTTTAACTTTAGTCGCGCCCGGCAATCTTGTCCTGTAAGCTGTTCGGATAGGGTAGCTACAAACTACCCGTTGTCGCATAGGATCCATCGAGACGTTTGCCATCATCACCAACCCGCGCAAACGGACACTAAGCTCCTGGAAAGGCACTCCATCCGCCCCCATTGCTTCCACGGATGACACAAACTCGCCCGTGATGGCTAAAGTCAGTGCATAGGCATCCGCACCTTGGCGTGACAATGCCCCCTCAGTCACAAACTCAAATCTACTTTGAAATCCCGATTGCCCCCGAAGAACTGATGTAACCCTATCGTTAAGTTTTAGCCGAAAAGCGTCATCAATGATTAAACTGTGAACGGCAGGCATCAGAATGCTCGCCGACTCCCACTGTCCGGCTAGAGAAACCCCCGCCCACTGAACCTTCTCTCGTTCCTTAGCAAATGAAATGATAGGTGACGCGAACGCCAAACATAGCCCGCTGCCAATAGCCCTTCGCCTAGTATAACTATGAATATTTTTCATCTGAGGAGAGGACAATTCGAGACCGCCATGACGAAGTTTGTTTCGAGACCTAAAGTTACACGTTCAAAGAACAGTAACACAAAAATACGCTCTTAAAACCCTATTTATTATTATTTTTCGACTTAAATTTAAAACCGTTTGAGCATTGCGAACTAAACTAGGTTCCAAGTAAATTTTGGCCCAGAAGGTTAGCAAATGCCCGATCCGCGTCACAGATGCCTGCCACGCTATGACACCAATACAAACTGGAACATCTAGATCAATTTTCTCTGGGTTCAGCTATTGACAACAATGCCAGAAATGATACGTTTAACTGAGTACATCAAAAGCAACTCATTATGCAAATAATTGCAGGAACTGTAACCGCCACGGGCATTACCCTATTAATTTCCTTGGTTGATACCTCCGAAGTTCGACACCAAATGTCGTAAAGCATTGATTTGTATAGGTCACCCCTCAAAACGCTCCACTACAAAAGACTCAGTTGATGACCTTCGGCTGGTTTCCTCACTTTCAGGGCGGCGAAGGCT
>Ga0214923_10009510_pt1 | contig 10112 bp, 8 predicted proteins | sample LL1510_MetaG_FD_177993 | JGI IMG/M metagenome (GOLD analysis project Ga0214923, IMG submission 177993) | Freshwater microbial communities from Lake Lanier, Atlanta, Georgia, United States - LL-1510 | ecosystem: Environmental > Aquatic > Freshwater > Lake | place: USA: Georgia | collected 2015-10-15
TGTGAAACTCCTAGAACTTCGTTTCCAAGCACATATACCTGAGAATTTAACTTTGGTGTAAATTTATGCAAGTTCTCACTTCTTTTATCTTGTTCAATAGATACAATTTCAACCCCATTTTCATAACAATATTTTATAAATTCTTCTCGACCTTCAAAATATTTAAAATTAAGCATATCAATAGCACTCATCGATGTTTTTCTTATTTTTGGATGAATTTCAAAACTATCCCCCTTTTTAACTATTCCTGTATACCCAATCAAAATAATATTTCTTACTCCATAAAACGAGCAAGTTCTAAGAATTGAACCAACATTATAAAGACTTCTAATATTATCTAAAGCTATAATCATATTGATATAATACCAATATGATTAAACCAATTAAAGATTTAGGTCAAAATTTCCTAAGAAACGAAAAAACTATTAGTAAGTTTGTCGAAGAAATTGATACTCAAAAAGGAGACTTGGTATATGAAATTGGTCCTGGGGAGGGGGTTTTAACTAAAAAAATCTTAAACAATAAAAATGAATTTAATTTAATTTCTATTGATATAGATGAAAGAAGTATTTTAGAACTAAGTAAAATTCAAGACGAGAGATTTAAGTTAGTTCATAAAGATATTTTAAAATTTATACCAGAAATAAATGAGATAAATTACAAGATAGTAGGAGCAATTCCATATAATATCACTTCTCCAATTATTCATAAAATAATTGAAAAAAGTAACCTTCCTAAAATGATAGTTTTAATTGTTCAGGATGAAGTAGCCAAAAAAATAATTAGAGAAAATAAAAATTCATACTTTAGCTTTCTAATTGGTTATTTTTATGAAATGGAATACGTTCAGAAAATTTCAAGAGATGATTTCTTTCCAGTGCCTAGAGTCGATAGTGGTTTGATAAAATTTAAAATTAAAAATGAATTTGATGAAATAAATAGAATAAAATATAGTAATTTTTTGCATAAAGTTTTTAGAAGTCCAAGAAAAAAAATTAATAAAGTTTTTGATAAAAATATTTTAGATAATGCAGGTATTTCTTCAGATTTAAGACCTGAAGATTTAAATTTAGAACAGATTATTAAATTGTATAAATTAGAAAATAAAATTTAACGGTTGCTTCGGGGTTTCAAAAAACAAATTTTTATGGCTTTTTGAAACCCCGAAACTCCCTCTCCGCATGACTCACTTTTTGAGTCATTTATATTTTAACACAGCTTTATCTTGATTTATATAATAAAAAGAAGATAATTGTTTTATGAATGAAAATATAAATAAAAATTATCAGTATTCTGTTGTTACAATTCTAGTACTATTTTTAGGCCTTGCGGTATATGCAGTCTATAATTATTTCAATAATTCTGTTTCATCTAATCAAATAACTGTCTCAGGTTCTTTTTCTAAAGATATAAATAATCAAATTGCTACTTTTATTATTAATACAAATGGGGAGGATAAAGAAAAAGAGAAAGCAGAAAAAATTAATTCCGATAAAATTAATAAAGTAAAAGAAGTCTTAAGTCAATTTTCTATAGAAGATAAAGATATATCTACTCAAAACTATTCTTCTTATAGAAAGATAGAATATTTTACAGAAGGGGGAGTACAAAAATCCAGAGAAACTAACTGGATCTTCAATCAATCAATAAGAATTACAATAAGAGATATTAATAATATAAGTGAGATTGTTAAATCATTAAATTCAACAGAATCAGAGATTATCGGACCTAACTACTCAATCGATAACATAAATATAGATGACAAAGAGGTTTATATCAAAGCATTTGAAAAAGCCAAAGAAAAAGCAGAAAACTTAGCCGTTTCTTCTGGAAGAAAATTAGGAAGGGTAGTAAATATAGTAGAGACAGCAAATACAAATTTGGATTTCAATCCTGTACCTTTAATGACAAGACAAGCTGTAGGCGGAGGCGGTCCAGACTTACCATCAGGTTCAACTAAAATTCAAAAAAATTTAATTGTTATTTTTGAACTAAAATAAAATGAATCCACACTTAGTGCAGACAAAAGATTGGTCAGATTTCAAAAATATTTACGGAACAATTTCCACCAACTGCGAAAATACCTACTTTTCCCTACATAGAATACCAATTCTAAATAAATATTACGCGTATTGTCCAAAAGTAAATCCCTTTGAAATAGACTTTAAAAAACTCATCAAAAAATTAAAAGAAGAAAATGTTATAGCTATTAATTTCGATAGGCCAAATGTTTATCAAGAAACAAAAGAAGCCTTTGAAGCAAGTAAAATATTTGAAAGTAATTCCTGCAGTCCTGCAAATAAAGATACCTACCCACCAGCAACCATCTTTTTAGACATCTCAAAAGATGAAGATGAAATAATTAAAAATTTCAATACTAAACACAGATATAATATAAATGTAGCCAAAAGAAAAAATTTAAAGGTTACTTTTGATGTATCAGATGAAAAAATTGAAGAATTTTATTTTCTTCAAAAACTTACTTCCAAAAGACAAAAATATATTATTAAACCAAAGAGTTATTTCGAAACTTTAATAAAGTTCTATAGTAAAAAAAATAAATGTGTTTTATCAAACGTGTATTTAGATAACGAACCAATAGCTTCATGGCTATTTATCTTAGATAACGACACGGCTTATTACCTCTACGGAGGAATGAATGAAAATTTTAGTGGATTAAAACCTGCAAATTTATTAGTATGGGAATCAATTATTGAACTAAAGAAAAGGGGGATAAAAACATTAGATTTTTTTGGAGCTAGTGAGGACTTAAATGACGAAAAAGATCCTTACTACGGCTTTTCAATTTTTAAAATTAGATTTGGAGGAAAACATTTTAAATATATTAAATCCTACGATCTTGTTATTGATTCCTTTTCATATAATCTTTTTAATTTCGCACAAAAATTAAGATGGTTTATTTTGAATCAAATTCGTTAACAATTAATCTATAAGGCTCTAAAGACCAAACATTAAAAGTATTTCCTATATATTTATCTCTTTTTAGCTTATTTAAATTTTCAGTTATATCGGAGTTATCAAAAGAAATATCACTTTTATCAGATACAGTATAATTTGTAATTTCACTACCAGAAGTCAAATTAGAAGTAACATAAAAATATAAATTATTTTTTACACCAATTTCTGATATTTTTAAAGCAAGTGAATTTTCCTCATTCTCAAACTTATATGTGTTAATAAATCTTCTATCCATCCCTGAAAATTCAAACATGAAAAAATCTTTTGAGGAAATTTCAGGAGGAAGTTTGAATGAGTATTTCTGATTTACTGAGTTACATCCAAGTACATTTCCAAGATCGTATTCAATATTTCTAAAAGAAGTTCCTTCAAAATAATAAACCTTTACCTTGAAGGTATTTGTAGTTTTGTAAATGCAATTCAAATCAGCATTAAGAATTAATTGAGATATGTTATTAGCATCTGGATTTTCTATAAACACTAAATTTTTAAAATTTGAAACCTCTATATTTTTTATTATAACTGGATTACTCAAAAGACCTTTAATCAATCTTTCATATGACTTAGATAAAATTATAAAATTAGAGTTATTTTCATCAAATTTGGAGATATTTTTATTAATAAATTTTTTATAATTAGGGTGATATATTAAAAATTCATCTATAAATAAAGGGTAATTAATATTGTACTCACTTAAACTGTTAAATAAAGCAGAATCTGAGGTTTGTTTTTTATAAGGTAATGAAACAATTCTATCAGGAACACCAATTAAATCTTCAAACCTAAAAACAGATCTTAATGAAAAATTTTGATAATAAAAAACACCAAATGAAAATAATAAAATTGTGGATAGAATTAAAATTTTTTCTTTCTTTGTGAATAGTAAAAATAAGTCAACTTTCTCCTTATAGAGCATAAAAACTATATATAAATTGGCTAAAAGTACATACAAAAGTAACTCAAAACTAAAAAATTTATTAAAAACAATAAACAATACTATACAGAGAAAATTAAAAATTATAAAACAATATTTTAATCCGATATTACTGACAGTAATATTTTTAATTTTTTTAAACAAACCTTGAAAAAATTCAAAAAAATATTCAAATCTGGAGGTTAGAATTAAAAAAAATACAAAGTATGTATAACTATAAAAAATAAGCCTATCATAATTTTTATTTGATAACTCTGCAAACATATTAAATTCTAAAATATTTACGGCCATCTGTTTTAAATATTCTGTTTTAGACTCTATTGTTGAAGATATAAATTGTAGAATAAGAAAGAAATAGAATATAATAGAAATTAAAAAAAATGATTTTGTATTAATATTAATTGAAAAAGATCCAAAAATTAAATCACTACTTAAATTATTAACCTTCTTTATATCTATATTTTGGCGGTTATTTTTTATGTAAATAACTAACTTACCAATGAAAAGAATAATTACTAGAGAAACAAGTGAGTATATTAATAATTCTAAAGAAGTACTTTTTAGGAAATCTTCCATATTTTGAGAAAAAGTTTTCTTAGTTAGATTTGGGTTATCAACAGAAATCTTACTAGATCTATAAATTGAAGATAAATAATTTGATAATAAGCCTATTTTTATATTATTTTCAAAAGAATTTGAAGGAAGTACAAAAATAGAATCTGCCTCATCAATCCTTGAATAAATTGAAATCATTACTTTTTCTTTGTTTTTTGAATCGTTTAGCTCAATCAATTCATATTTAAAATTTTCTGGTTTTAAATCTTCTACTATTTTGTTTGAACATTTAAAAATACCTTCTTCTTCATAAGTTGAGTTACAAACTATAAAAATATTTTTATAACCTAGATCTTTTAGATTTGTCAAATAAAAACTATTCGGTAAAGAGAAAGATTCTATAAAAGCATTTTTATTTGTTTTAAAAATCTTTATTTTGGAATCAAAAATTGTTGAAGTAAAAATATCAGTTTTAAAACCAGCTTTATTTATACTTTTTAAGAATATGCCTGTATCATCAGATTTAGCTGCAGAATTTAGACATAGAAATCCAAAAAGAATTAAAAAATAACTAGCTTTTAATAAATTTTTCATATAAAACATCCTTTATAAAACCTAACACCAAAAATAAAAAGGCTATAGATGCAAAAAGCTCAGCAACATTTTCTAATTTAAATATTAAGAAAAATGGTGTTAGAAATAAAAAAATTATAGCGAATAAATAATTGTAAATCCTATCAGAATAAAAAGATAATAGGAAGCAAGATAAAATAAACAAAGCTGATAAAAAATAAACCAAAACTATTAATCCAATTTTATAGAATACAAATCCTAAAACTAATCCCCATACTAATAGAAACGAACCAAAAACAAAATTCCTACTTAGCCTAAAAAACAAAACTGTAGTAAGCCAAACTATACATAAAATAGATAAAATATAACCTATAAACATACTGTAATTATGCCATTTTTTAGCAAAATTTCAATTAAAAATACGTTTAATCTTTGTAAACACTAGGACAGATATCCTTGAAGTCGCAGAACATACAATTCTTTTGAGATGGTTTTGATTTAAAGTTTTTTTCTTTAATCTGACTAAATACCTCTTTTACCTCTTGATTTAACCTTTCGAAATCTTTTTCGTCTCTTTCTGTTGTAATTTTTTCGTCTCTTTCTACATAAAAATAAGTTAATTTTACGTTTTGGAAGTTAAAAAACTCCTTGGCAGCTTCGGCATAAAGAGTTAATTTGTCATCGCTTCTGATCTCTTTCTCAGTTTTTGTTTCACCTGTCTTATAATCAATAATCTCGTAACTCCCATCTTCATTTTGATCAATTCGGTCTATCTTACCCGATACAGGAACTCCGTTTAATTCAAACTTAAACATTTTTTCAATTACTACAGATTTTATTTTTTGATGGTGATATTTTTCATAATATTTTGAAAGAATTTCTTGCCCACTTTTATAATAATCTATTTGATTATCTCTATCCTCATATCCAAAAGGTTGGAATTTCATTTTATATATATCTAAAACCTCATCTAAAGATATTTCCCTATTAATTCTTATTAAGTGGTACTCTTTTAATACTTCGTGAATTGTATTTCCAAAACTAAGTGCTTTTGATTGTTTAGTTGGAAAGTTCAAAATATATTGATATTTATATTTTAAAGGACACGCTTTATATGAAGTTAAAGCTGTAAAAGATAAACTTTTAGGTAAATATTCAGAATCAATTTGATTAATTTTTTTTCTATAATCACTGTCTGCACCAAATAAAGATGCTTGTTCAATCTCTTGAACCTCACTTTCCTTAGATGATTCAACTCTGAAAATCTCCAAGCCACACTCATCAATAAAAGTTGATTTATTTCTATCTCTTTTTCCATAGGTATCAGCAAATGTTAAATGCAAATATCTTTTTGCTCTTGTGACACCGACATAAAACAATCTTCGTTCTTCTTGCAAAAAATAATCTTCTTTTGGAAGAATTTCTTTATCTTCAATTAATTCATCCGGTAATTTAAAACCATAACTTCTATCCTGTGAAGGAAATCTTCCGTTTATAAGCGAAGGAATAAATACTGCTTCAAATTCCAAACCTTTACTTGAGTGAACAGTTAAAATATTTATTGTATCTACATCTTCAATTTCTGCTTGAGCTGGATTATCACCAGCTTCAATAATTAAATTAAAATAATCCAAAAATTCTAATAAATTAGGAATTACTCCGTTATCTTGAAACATAGAAAGCTCAATATTTTGAACTCTTTTTAAAAATAAATCTAAATTTTTTACAGCTAAATCATTCTCAATAGTCTCTTCTGCAAAGAATTTATTTAAATAATTAATTTCTTTCAATAAATTATAAATTAATTCAGAAGGCTGAATTTTTGGAAGCTTTCTTTGGTAGTCTTTAATTATATTTACAAATTTTATTAAATTCTTATCAAATTTATAATTTTCACATTCATTCCAAAGTAGAGTTTTTTTGTCCCTAGATAAATTTAATAATTTGTAAATTGTGTCAATATCAATATTAAGTGAATCAATAAATAAGCATTTAAATAAATTTGAATTATCCGAACTATTTATAAGTAAATTGAGCAAACAAATTACTAAGTCAACTTCTTCTCTTTCATATAACCCTCTATTTCCATAAAATTGATAAGGAAGTCCTGCTTTTCTTAAGGCCAAAATAAAAGGTTCCAAATGGGAATTTGCCCTTCCTAAAATAGCAATATCTTTAAATCCAATTTCTCCTGTTGATAGTAATTTTTGAATTTCATTTACAACATAATTAACTTCTGTTTCTAAATCCGGAGTACTGATAATTTTTATATTTTCTTCTTTAGTAGATTTTTTATTAGCAACTAACTTTTTTGAAATACCTAATGTTGATTCAAGGGTATATGGGTTATTGTTTTGAATTACTTGATAAGAGATATCTAATATATTTTGGGCAGATCTATAATTTTGATTTAAAGTTATTATTTTTGGATCATCAAAATCTTTTTTAAATTCTAGAATGTTAGAAATGGCAGCACCTCTAAATTTGTAAATTGACTGACTATCATCACCTACAACTACTAAACTTCTTTGTGCTAATGTTTCTTTTGCACAAAGAAGCTTGATTATTTCGTATTGAGTATAGTTTGTGTCTTGAAATTCATCAACTAGCACATGTTGGAATCTTTTTTGATATTTTTCTAAAACGTAAGGTTTTGATTTAAATAAATCATAAACAAAAGTTATTAAATCTCCAAAATCCATTTTAGAATCTCGTAATTTGACTTGTTTGTAATGGTCAAAAATTAAAGCAATTTCCTCCCATTTATTTTTTTCTTTTTCTTCTTCTAAAGTTAAAGAATATTTTATTAAATCATTTGAAGTTATATTCTCATCTGTGCATTTTGAAAATAATTTAAGCAGATCATTTATATATTTACTTGGATTATTTTTTGGTCTTAACTCTTTTAAATTAATTTTATAAATTTCTTTTCTAAGTAGCATCCACTGCTCTGCATCTGTAATAAGTTTGAAATTAGTGTTCAAACCCATCTCATGACCATCTTCTTTTAAAACATCCAAACAAAAGGAGTGATAAGTGCAAATTTTTGGTTCATAGTATCCAAGAGGCATTTTTTCATCAAGTCTTTCGACCATTTCCCTTGCCGCTTTTTCAGTAAAAGTTACTGCCAAAATGCTTTGTGGTTCGACATTTTTATTGTTAATTAAGTGAACAATTCTTTCAGTAATCAATGAAGTTTTTCCAGTTCCTGCCCCAGCTACCACAAGCAAAGAACCAAATTCGTGATTAACAGCTTCTAATTGATTTGGATTTAATTTTGACATATATTAAAACTTTTATTTTAAAAAATATTAATTTTCAAGGAGTTTCGATTCAGACTCAGCAACCCCTTCAATTTCATGCATTTTTTCAATTTTGCCAAATAATTTGCCGTACTTATTTTTGACATTATCCATTGATTTTGCGCTTCTAACAATATGTCCCTCAAGAGTCTCAAGTTCTTCATTAAACTTGTTTCCTTCTACAATAAGTCCGTCCAAAGACTTTAAAATTTCATTTGCTGACTTATTAAGTTGTGATTGCTTATAAGCAATTAGTATTGTTTTAAGCAAAAAAGTTATGGTATTTGGAGAAGATAAAACAACTTTCTTTTTATTCGAATATTCTATTATTTTTTGATTATTAGTAATTAATTCGTAGTAAATAGACTCTGACGGAACATACATCACTGCCTGATCTGTAGTACCTTCGTCAGGTAAAATATATTTTGAGGCTATCTCATCAATTCTTTTTTCGACATCTTTTGTGAATATCTTTCTGTATGTTTCCCTGTCTTTATCGTTATCTGAATTAATCATTGCTTGATAATTCTCCATAGAAAATTTCGAATCGATTGGGATAATTCCATTGGAAGAAAATATTACAGCGTCGCACACAGCACCATTCTTAAATTTGTATTGAACTTCATAAAACTCTTTTGGAAGGGAATCTGAGAGTATGTCATATAAAAATTGCTCACCAAGACCTCCTCTTAATTTTGGTGACTTTAATACGTTTGAAAGATCCTTCATGTCTTTTCCAAATTCTTCAATCGATCCAAGCTGCTTTTGCACACCTCCAATTACTTTTGAGGCATTATCAAGTCTTTCCCACAATACTTTCGATTGATTTTGCATGGCCTCATTTTGTTCTTTGAGTTTTCTTTCCATACTCTCGGAAGTTTTTTCCATACTTCCTTTCATATCTTTCATCCATTCAAGAATTACCTGAATTTGCTTATCTTGAGAATCATCTTTTTTGTTATTCAAATTGATATATAGTAAATAGCCCACACCACCAAGTAGAATTAGTATTAAAATAATTAAGAGGATTTCAATCATGAAGAATATACTAACAAAAATACCAGGTTTTATCTACTCATTAATAATTCTTTGCATCATTTTAATTACCACTATTTCCTATATTTTAAATAACTTAGAACCAGAATCCCATTCATCTAAAATCATTTTTACTTTAATAATTTTTTTGACTACACTTTTAGTTATCCCTACCTCAAAAACTATTTTTTTAATTTTTGAGGAGGAAAACACAGATTTAAGAGCTAGATTTAGATTCTTTTTTGGTGAAAATATTTTTTTTAGTCTTTTTTTGTCAATTATGTTTATATTTAAAACTTATGAATTAATAAATTTTTCTAGCCTTTTAACGGTTATATTTTTGTATATTATTGTGTCTTTTATCTACAAAAAACTCAGAAAACCTCGAAGAATCAAGAGAATTTAAGGTATAATTAACACGTGAAATACATTATTACTACAGCTATAGACTATACTAACGACACTATCCACTTAGGGCATGCCTATCAAAAAGTTCTTGCAGATAGTTATGTAAGATTCTTAAGACAAACAAAAGGCCCTCAAAATGTAAAATTTGTGACCGGGACTGATGAATTCGGTCAAAAAGTAGAAAAAGAAGCAAAAAGTAAGGGAATCGAGACAAAAACTTTTGTAGACGAAATTTCAAAAAGAGACCAAGAAGAACAAGATTCTTTACAAATCTCTTATGATAGATTTATTAGAACTACAGACTTAGATCATCAGGTTACTGCACA
>Ga0214923_10009512_pt1 | contig 10111 bp, 3 predicted proteins | sample LL1510_MetaG_FD_177993 | JGI IMG/M metagenome (GOLD analysis project Ga0214923, IMG submission 177993) | Freshwater microbial communities from Lake Lanier, Atlanta, Georgia, United States - LL-1510 | ecosystem: Environmental > Aquatic > Freshwater > Lake | place: USA: Georgia | collected 2015-10-15
ATTGCTCTCAATGTGTTTCACATGAAACAAATTACTGATTTATATTATGTCATTATAGATATATGGATGTTTCACGTGAAACATATATGGGCCAATAGCTCAGTTGGTAGAGCGCTGCATTCGCATTGCAGAGGTCAGGATTTCGACTCTCCTTTGGTCCACCATACAAATTGAGCCGGTAGGCTTTTTTTGTTTCACGTGAAACAGGTTAAATATATTTCAATAAAAAAGATTTTTTTATAAGTATATTATCTAAAAAAAATTTTGTCCTACAATCTTATTTTTTAATTATCAATACATCGTTGTTTTAGTTATATAGTATATATGTAACCTAGATGTATATAACCAAATCTATGCATGCCTTCATTTTTTTTAATTAAATAATATATTATATTATTTTACGACACATTGATGCATGTATACTGCTATATTTATTTGTGTTAAAATATAGCCGTGTCAATGATTAAAAACCTGTTCTTCTTATTAATGTCCTTTGTACTACTTGCTTCTAGTGGCAAAGTTTTGGCGATGTCTAGCACTAATTACCTTATTCAATGGGACAGTGTAAATACTGGTGGAGTCGATCAGTCAACAAGTACAAATTTTTCTTTATACGACACGGTAGGTGATAATTCATCGGGCACAAGCTCGAGTGGTAATTATGAATTATCAGCAGGTTATAGAGCTCCGGAATCCGCCAATACTCTAAGCTATCAAATACGATCAGTTTCCGCGGTAGTGAATACTTCATATACTGCTTTTAATAATGCTGCTGACACGGTAACCGTTTCATCTGTCGTAGGTTTTGCTAATGGTGATTTGATTGCGGTTGTTGAAAATACTGGTTTTTCACAGTTGGTATCGGTCGGTAGGATTACGCAAATTGTAGGTAACGTCATCAGTGTAGATGATTTTGATGGTGATGATGTTGCTATGTCGGCAATACCTGCTGGTGGCGATGACCTTGTATATAAATTAGATTCAAATTCTGTAAATTTTGGCACAATTTCATCAGGTAATCAGTATACTTCGGTTGTCGGTACGTCTGTTTTATCAAGTGTAGCCTCCGGATATTCCTTGTATATTAGCGCGGATCAGATTTTACAGAATGCTGGCGCACAGGTTATTTCCTCAGTCATAGATGGTGCGGTTACTATAGGCTTTGAAGAATACGGTGCCGAGGTAACAGGCTCATCAGCGTTTTCACCGGGTGTAGACCTTGCCGTCACAACTACTCAACGAATCATACAGACAAGTGGTGCTAGCACAGGACCAATTTCAGATAAAATCCCAATGATTTATAAACTTTCTGTTACATCGTCGACTAATTCAGGTGTGTATTCACAGAATGTTTATTATACGTTAACCGCGAATTATTGATATGCGTAAGTTTGTGTCCTTTTTTATTTTCTTGTTATTTGTCGCGTATTCAGCGCCTTATGCGCAGGCTATCTCAGTTACGCCTGCTGTGATTGATGTACGCGTTGCTGCATCTGAACGAAATGACTTTTCTTTTTTAGTGACGAATGATGAAAAAGAAACAATTAGCTACGCATTTAGTATTCAGAAGTTCGTCCCGCAAGGTGAGTCAGGTCAACCAAATTTTTTACCTCCATCAGATACAAGTGGTTTGCCAGATTGGTTGTTTCTCGATGCCCCATCGATAACTCTTAGGCCTGGGGAGAGTAGAATGATCCCTGTTTCATTACGCGTTCCTAATGATGCTTCATCCGGTGGTCATTATGCAGCGATATTTCTTACTCAGACAACATTAAATTCAGCCATTGGCCAAAATATTACTGCGATACCACGCATCGGGGTGTTAGTATTTGCGACGATAGACGGTTCAATAATTGAAAAGGCTGTTTTGAATGATTTCTCCATTGAACGTTCTAGTGTCAGTCATTTGCCTATAACATTTCGAGCAACGCTTGAGAATCGCGGTAATGTACATATAACGCCTTCCGTATCCGTTGAAGTGCAAAACATGTTTGGTAAAACTGTTGCGCTTCTTGATGCGAATGAAGAAAAAGGTCGTATTCTCCCTTCATCCGCTAGACGTTTTAGCGCTGTTTGGCAAAAAAGTTCTGTTGATCAAGGAGCTTCGTTGTTTCACCATTTGCAAGAAGAATGGAGAAATTGGGGCTTTGGCTTTTACAAGGCAAAAATCCTATCGAGTATTAAATCAGGACCGTTAGAGATTAAACATGTGTCGTTTCAGGTCTGGCCCTGGCGAACCATGTTATTAGTTGTTGCCGTTATGACGTTGTTGATTGCTGTTTACCGATCATTACGTAATAAGCGTTAATTTTCGGCCATCGACTCTGCTTTTATGAGCGGAGCTGGTTGCTGAGAGCAGAAATGAGTATGCGTAATCAAGCAAAACGATTTTTATTTGGATTGTTTGCAATAATATATCTTGTTGCACCTCTTTTTGCTGTTCAGGCAGCTGTTCTTACTGGTCGTCGGGATGTTGTTTCTCGACAGGAGCCGTCTGCTCCCTCAAATCATGAAATCCGTTTTATTACACCTACTGGGGTTGATGCGCCTTCGGATACGATAACTGTCGACTTTCCAAGTGGTTATGATCTTTCAAGTATCGGATTTGGAGATATTGATTTATTTCACGGACCGATCACTGGTTTTGAGACTAGTGAAACATTGGGTGCGATAGCTGCTCCCGGTGTTTGGGGTGTTGGTGTCACAGGACGCAAGATTACTTTGACCGCCCCAACAGATGCTCTTTTAGGAGAAATCGCATCTTCTGATGTCGTATTCATACGTATTGGAACTAATGCGACGGGTGGTATTAATCAAATCATCAATCCAACGGCAAGCGGTAACTCATTTACTTTAGCTATAGGCGGAACATTTGGTGACTCAGGAGGTATTGATTTACTTGTTGGTTCTGGAAATGCGATCTCAATTACCGCGACTGTACCTACTACTGGAGGCGGAGGAGGCGGAGGCGGATCAAGTACGGATCTTACCCCACCGGTTATTTCAAATATTCAAGTTTTGAACATTACTACATCGACTGCATTGGTTGTGTGGGAAACAAATGAATCAGCTAATACATCAATTGTTTGGGGTTCAGATGTATCTTACTCGCTAGGATCTTATTTTAATCCTACATTAGTCATTGGACATTCTGCAGCGCTTGTTAGTTTGCCTGTCAATACGGTCATTCATTATCGTATTTCCGCTCAAGACAGCGCTGGAAATTCTTCAAATACCGGTGACAGAACTTTCCAAACGCTATCACTGGGCACGGCTCCAATTATCTCTTCGGTTGCCGTTTCATCGATTACAGATACTTCGGCAGTTGTTACTTGGAATACAAATGTCCCTGCATCCAGCTTGGTCAATTATGGTTTGACTGTAGGATATGGGTTGTCTGCAACACAACTTGGAGATGTTACGAGTCATATTGTTAATCTTACCGGTCTTACACCTTCAACGCTTTATCACTATCGTGTCCGATCGGTTGATCCGCTTAGCGGGCTATCAGCTACATCATCTGATTTTGTATTTACAACAGCTTCGGATTTGACGGCGCCTGCTAATGTTTTTGGATTCTCAGCAACTCCGAACGATTCTTTTAATACGTTGAACTGGATCAACCCTGCTGATGCAGATTTCTCATTTGTTCGTATCAGAGCAAGAACAGACGGTTATCCAGCAAATCCTTCAGATGGAAGACTTGTGTATGAAGGTTCAGCTTCAATGTTTATAGATACTGCGGTCACGAATGGTACGACGTACTTTTATGCAAATTATTCTGCAGATGCCGCAAACAATTTTTCTAGCGGAGCTTTTGCTCAGGCGACGCCGATTGGTCCATTTATTCCACCGGTACCACCTTTGCCGCCGACTCCAATCCCTACGCCATCACCAATCCCATCACCTACGCCACTCCCGGCACCGTCACCAAGTCCGGTTGCTCCAATCCCATCACCTACGCCTGTTACCCCAAGCGCCGGTGGTTCTACAACGACACTTCCGTTGCTTCCAATCATCAGCGCTACACCTACACCCCCAATCGTATTACCCCCAACATCAACCGAGCTTGAACTCCCTCCTACAACTGAACCAACGATTCAATTAAAGCCAAGTTTTTATACGGGTAATGGGTTGATCGAGCTGATACCAGATACAGGTGGTGTGATTGGTACTGCACCTGCTACGCCGTTGCTTATAAAGGTTCCGGTTACTGGTTTGCCATCATCTCCAAAAAGTGGCGTCATTCGTGTAGGTGAGTTTACTTATGCATTAACATCTTTACCGGGAGGTACAGAGTGGGGCGCGACTTTTGTTCCAGCGCTTAATGTAGCTACTATTCCAATCGATGTTCAGTTTACCCTCAGCGATGAGCGAGTTATTTCATCAAAGAATTCAATACAAACATTTCCATCTAGCAGAATTCTTGAACGCCAAGGCTTATTTGCCGATCTCACGCCTGTTTCTTCTGCAACTATTCGCTTGTATGAATCAGTTAATGGCGAGTGGAAGGAGTGGGTCGGTTCAAAATATGGCCAGTTAAATCCAAAGCAATCGGATAAAAACGGTTTTTATAATTTTGTTGTTCCTAACGGAAATTATCGTGTCGTTGTTGAAAAATCTGGCTATGTTACGCAGCAAAAAGATATTACTATAAAAAATAATTTTATTTCTGAGGAATTTTTACTACCTCAGGAAATTAATTTTGCAGTTATAGGTCAAGTGATTGAGGTTCTTCAAACTGAAGAAGCTCGTCAGACAGCAAATTTTGCCGCCCCGGTTGCCGCTGCGGTAGCCGTAGCAAATGTTGCTGCTGCATCATCCATGTTCAGCTTGTTTAATTATCTCTGGTATTTTCTGACGCAGCCAGCTTTGTTAATTGGAAGAAAAAAGCGCAAAAAATGGGGGGTTGTCTACAATTCTTTGTCCAAGAATCCGTTGGATTTAGTTGCGGTTCGTTTAGTAAATGCGCAAACTCGTGCCGTTATTCAGACGCGAGTTACCGATTCGAAAGGACGATTTACTTTTAGAGCTCGTCCTGGCTTATATCGTATAGAAGCGGTGAAGCCTGGATTTGTTTATCCATCAGGTTATATTAAGGATGAAACGGAGGATGCTTCTTATACGGATGTTTATCATGGCACAAATATTGAAGTTAAGGAGGAATCAAACATTGCGGTTAATATTCCGATTGATCCTGTCGTTAAGGAGGAGACTCCTTTTGTTGTCATTCTAAAAAAATATTTACGACGCTTGCAACACGCTTTTGGCATGTTTAGCATTTTTGTGACTGTCGCAGCCTCTGTTATTGCGCCAAGTTTACCTATTTTTGGTCTTGTCGGGTTACAGATAGTTACATATCTCTTGTTTAGAAGATTAGCCTTGCCTAAAAAACCAAAAGACTGGGGTATTGTTTATGATGCGGAAAATCGCAAGCCGCTCGGGACTGTTATTGTTCGCATCTTTGATAAGAAATTTAATAAACTACTTGAGACTCAAGTCACAAATTCAAATGGCCAATATGGTTTCTTTGCATCCAAGAGCAGGTACTTTATTACAGCTGAGAAAAAGGGGTTTGAAAAATACAAATCTGAAGATATTGATTTGTCCTCTGTTCAGGAACAGGTGGTTGATAAGCATGTAGCTCTTAAAAGAACTTAATCACATTTTATCCACATAGATAAGGTTTACGACTGACTGTCAATTTTAATCTAAAACAAGCCAAAAAATTCTTGGCTTGTTTTTTTATCTATACTTGAATCGAGCTTATAAAACGATGATTTTTCATTATTTGTTTGTAGCTCAAACTATGCCCAAGATTTCTGTAGGAGGGTTTCCTGGCAAACGATTGGGGAATCGTATGCGTCATAGGAAAATGGTCTGCTCTTCTGCGGTTAAGTCTAGTCAGCGATGACTTTCTTTTTTCTTGGTCACTTACTGCCATGCGTCCACTTTGTACTTTTTTTGTCTCATTGCTCACATCTTTATGTGAGGTTTTTACGTCTTTATCAAAAATATTTCGCGTTCAAGGCCAGAGTCGCCAAGCGAATATTATAAAGACATTGAGTTTTGTATTGGTTGTGTGGTCATCATTTGTTGTTCTCCAGGCTTCGAGCGCTTTCGCCGCTTCCTCCATTAACAATCAAATCAACTATCAAGCTCGTTTGTCAGATGCATCAGGATTCCCTGTCGCTGACGGTAGTTACTCGGTATACCTATCGTTATACGACGCATCTATGGGAGGCACCCGTCTTTGGACGGCAACCGGAACGACGATTGTTCCAACTCCATTAACCGTTAATGTCCAAAATGGATTGTTCACCGTTCTGCTTGGAGATACATCGCCATCCGGTGGATCACAAAACAGTCTAGATACTGTTGATTGGAACTCTGATCAAATCTATCTTGGAGTTACGATCAATGCTGATGCAGAAATGTCGCCTCGCAAACGATTTGCTTCTGCTCCTCAGGCATTTAATGCCAGACAACTCCAAGGAATGTATGCCTCAAGTACAGCCGCAAGCGGTCAAACGCTCTTTACTCTCAATCAAACACAAAATGATGCTGCATTAAGCGCTCGTTCAACCCTCGATGTCCGATCAAGCGGTACCTCCAACTCCAATGACTTCCTGATTCGAGGCGTTAACGACACTAATACCGTCGTTTTCTCCATCAACCGCCAAGGATCGGTTACCACCACCAATGTCTTTGTTAGCGGTCTGACAAGTTCTACGAATCTCAATGCCAATATCGCGACGTTTGCTACGGCAAATGTTAGCGGAAGCCTCAATGTTACTGGAACAACAAATTTTGTCCTTACGGCTACCTCTACACCGATTATAATTTCTGCACCAGCCCCGCAGGCATTTGATTATACGAGTGTTCTGTCGTATTCCACTACCGGAACCGAGGGTTTACTTTTGGCTAATTACAATATTTTTGGAAGTGTAAACAACACTATTCTTCAATTCACTAAAGATCTGTCTGATCCATTTAATGTAGCTGGTTCTAGAATTAGTTATGCGAACGAATTTAATACACTTTCATTAGGTATAACAGGTAGTTCAACATCAAATGGCACATTGCTAGAGCTGTTTGATAATGATTACATGACTCCTGGATTTTCTGGAGATGCGGCAATGGTTCTTCGAAAATATACCAACGCGGCTACATCATCGATGTTGCATCTTTGGAATCTTGGTTCAAATGGTCATGATGTGACGGTAAATGTAGGAAGTGCCGATCCTGTTGGAGTTGTAAATGGCAACACGGGAAGTATTTATTTTCGTAACAGCTCTACATCCGGTACTCAAGCGTATCTTAATAATGGCGGTACATCAGCGACATGGGTGGGTATTGCAACAGTTGATATGATCGGTTCCGGTGGGCCCGAAGCCGATACGCTCGCCAGTGTCACGAATCGTGGAGCAACGACATCGGCTACATTATCGCTATATGGTGGTTTTGTCGCTGCTTCATCGAGCGTCACTGGAACACTTAATGTCGTCGGAACGAGCACATTGCTTGGAAATGCTTATGTTGGAACATCAACTTACAGCGTTCCATTAAATACACTTTTCTCTCTTTCCGGTGATGATCTTTACGTGCAAGGCAATATTGGATCGGTGTCATCTGTCTATACAAACGGTGCATTTGTCGCAGGTACTGGTACGACGATGTTTGGAGATGGATTTATTCAAAGAAATAATGGCGGTATAAACGTGAGTTCTACCGGTGATTTTAATATCGATGTTGGTGCAAATAGCATCGTATTAGGTACTTTGTCAGCATTTATAAATTTTGCGGGAAGATTAGGTTCAGACATTTTGCCTGATTTGAATAATACGAGAAGTATAGGTGATCCAGCAATTGCGTTAGCAAATCTATATTCAGTTAATGTTTCAAGTACTTCATTGAATACGAATGAACTTACAGTTACGCAACGCTTATCTGTTCCGGCACGGGTTCCAAATGCTGCTGTTGGGTCAGTTGCGCTTGCGGGTTCAGGTCTGGGTTCTGGGTATTCAGTAGCCGTTCAAGGAAATTTTGCGTTTGTAGGAAATGCTGGAAACGATTCATTAGATATTCTTGATGTTACAATTCCAAGTTTACCTTCATTTGTTACCAGCGTTGCAGCGGGTTTAGATCCGGTATCGGTAGCTGTCGACGGAAATTATGCTTATTTACTCAATCAAAATGGTGATAGTCTATTTATTTATGATGTTACCAATCCGATTAATCCGGTACTTCTCTCATCCGTGACTACTTCGAATGATCCTGTAGATGTAAAAATACAAGGTAAATATGCTTATGTATTTAGTCAGTCTGCATCCACTCTAGAGGTTTATGATATTTCTAATCCTTTGCAACCTTTGCTTGTAAGTTCTATTGCGACGATAGCAAGTCCTGCTGCGGGATTTGTACAGGGCCGTTATGCTTATATAGTTGGTTTTTTCAGCGGCATGGAAGTAATTGATCTCGCGAATCCTGCGCTGCCAGTAAGCATTGGGACAACGTCTACAGGGAATGGAAGTATAGATATTGCTGTGCAGGGGCAATATGCCTATGTCATAAATAACATTGATTCGACATTACAAATATTTAATGTTGTAGATCCTGCTAATCTTCAAGTTGTCGGGGTTACCTCGACTGTTGCTGGACCATATGGTCTTGCTATAGAGGGTCGTAATGTTTATGTAACTGCCAATAGTGGTAATTCGCTTGAATTATTTGATGTAAATAATCCCCTTGCACCAACAAGCTTGGGTGCGGTTTCAACTGGTATAGGTCCAACTGGTCTGTTTGTTTATGGCCGTCATGTTGCTGTGGTTGCTAATGGTAGTGATCAGTTAGAAATTTTTGAGACGTCGGATGCACAAATACAGCAGATTCAGATCGGAAGCATGGATGTCGCATCTATTTTTGCTCGCGGTGATTATCGCGGTACAAATTCATTTTTATCCGGAGGTTTATCCGTCGCTCAATCAGGAAGATTTAACGGGGGTATTAGCGTATCTGGTACGACAAAACTCATGCAGGATGTCTATGTTGGCACTTCTACTTACAGCGTTCCATTAAATGCACTCTTCTCTCTTTCCGGTGATGATCTTTACGTGCAAGGTAATATAGGATCGGTATCATCTGTTTACACAAACGGTGCATTTGTCGCAGGTACTGGTACGACGATGTTTGGAGACGGATTTATCGAATCAACGCAAAACGATTTTAGCTATGGTTCTGCCTCTTCACATAATTTTTATGCGAATGGTAATTTGATTGCTTCCTTTGCTCAAAATAATACTCAAATTAACTCATACAAAGATATTGGTGGAACTGGTGGCAATATACAAATTGATGCAGCATCTGGTGGACCGTTTACTAATTTCTCCGGTGGAAGTGTCGATGTAAGCGCCGGCAGTGGTGATGGTTCGGGTGCAGGTGGACAATTGCTTTTTTATGGTGGCGATGGTGGATCAATGGGTAATGGGGGCGACGTGACTATTGCTGCTGGAGATAATGGGACAACTGGTTTACGAGGTGGGCATGTTTCGATCACTGGAGGAGATGCCGTTGGTTCGGGTTTGGGCGGATCTATATTTTTAACGCCCGGCAGAGGCACATCGCTTGGTAATGTTATTCTTGAGCCAAACTCTGCGCTCACACAATCTACGAATTTACTTTTCAGAGAAGCTAATGCGGTCAGCGCTGTTGGTTTGCGTGCTCCTAATGCGTTAGCCGGTAGCGTTAACTTTATTCTTCCCGGTGCAGATGGAGCCTCATCTACTGTTATTGGTACTGATGGTTTTGGTAACTTAAGCTTTGTTTCCGTTTGTCTTGCGGATGGTTCTAATTGTCCTAGCAGTGCCACGCCAACGATGAGCTTAGTTGGAAGTTATGATACGGCAGTTTTTGAAAATTTTACGGATGTAGCGGTCGCCAACAATATCATGTATGCCATAGTTGGTTCTACACCTCCTCGAATGGATGTTCTAGATATTTCAAACCCATCTTCTCCTGTTTTATTGAGGTCAATTACGATCTCTATTGGCAGCTATAATCTTCGTGTTATTGGCGATCGATTGTTTATATCAAGCAGTAGTGCCGGTATACG
>Ga0214923_10009513_pt1 | contig 10111 bp, 9 predicted proteins | sample LL1510_MetaG_FD_177993 | JGI IMG/M metagenome (GOLD analysis project Ga0214923, IMG submission 177993) | Freshwater microbial communities from Lake Lanier, Atlanta, Georgia, United States - LL-1510 | ecosystem: Environmental > Aquatic > Freshwater > Lake | place: USA: Georgia | collected 2015-10-15
ACGGGCAGCCTCGGGTGCTTCGTTTCCATCGACGGGATGCTCGAGCGCGGTCGTCGTCCACAGCCGGCCGTGGGCGTCGAACGCGAGGGCGACGAATTTCCCGTAGGCATTCGCAGGATCGGTGCTCTCGTCAAGAACAAGCTCGGCGGTGAAGCCCTCGGCGAGCGAGAAGTGCCGGGCTTCGTCCGCAGCCGAGAGCGGCTCGGCGGGGGCAGCAGCCGCCGGGGCGGGAGCGCCCGCCGGCGGACCCGGCAGGCGGCGGATGGTGATGTCTTTGACCTCGATCTGCGCCTTGCCGCCGCCGTGCACCTGGAGGCCGATCTGGCCGGCGAGCAGGATCGCCGGGTCAGTCTCGACATAGTCGAGCGCCGCCACGCCGTTTATCCACGACCGGATCGCCGGCCCCTCAGCCACGATTCGGTAGTCGTTCCAGTCGTCTTCCTTGATCACAGCGGCGAGGGCTTGAGCGTCCTTCGGCTCGCCGATCACCTTGTTGCGTCGCGATTCGTCGTAGAGCTTGCCCCACCAGCCGGGGCCGGCATCGACTTGGTAGCCCGACATCTCGTGCGAATTCGGCACGCGAACGCTGCGAATCTGGATGCCGGAGTTTACGAATCCGCCCGCACCACGGATGCGAATCCTGAAGCGGAGTTCGAAATTCGCGAACGACTCCTTCGTGGCCAGGAACGTGTTGTGTGGCACGTTCTCGATGAGCGATCCGCCGACGATCATGCCATCGACCGCCTTCCACCACTGCTCCTCGCCCGTGTGGACGTCCCAGCCGGCGAGCGACGTGCCGTCGAAGAGCGGCCGAGCCTCGTCGGCCCGGGCGACGAGCGTGGCCGTGGCGGCGATGAGAACGAATGCCAGACGCATGGGGAAACCTCGCGGAGGGAAGTCAGGCAGACGGCATGTTGAAGTCGAACACGATCACGCGGGCGAGGCACGGCACGACGATCGCTTTGACCCGTTCGTGCTCGGGGTGGGGCAGATACTCGTCGCGGGCCCGCGGGCTTGTGAACGTCATGATGAAGCCATGCGTAAAGCCGTCGTTCATGCCTTCACCGCTGTCGTACGGGCCGCAGTGGAAGTCGAGCAGGCCGGGGATCTTGCCCACCATGCCCGCCATCTCGCGGAAGCAGGTGTCGATCTGCGGGGGTGAGACCTCTGGCTTGAATTGGAAGACGCCGTAATGCTTGACCTGGGGCATGGGGACTCCTCGGGGACCGTGGGTCAGGTGGTGGGAGAGACGCTCCGCATGTGGGCGAGCAGGGTCGCGACGCAGGCGCGGGCGAAGGCGGGATCGTTGATCGTGCAATCGAGCGCCGTGCACTGGATGCCGGGCCGCAGACCGGCTTCGAGCGCGCCGAAGAGCGCCGCATCGGCGTGCTGATCGTGAAACGGGCCGCCCGCGGCGCTGATCACGCTGACGCCCCGCCGCGGGATGAGCACGCTCACGGGGCCGCGCGAGGCGTTGATCTTCGCCGCCACCATCTGGCCGAGAGCCGTGCACTCCTCGGGCGACGTCCGCATGAGCGTGACCTGCGGGTTGTGGATATAGAAGGTGCGTCCCGCAAACTTCTCGGGCACCGTCTGCCGCTCGCCAAAGTTCACCATGTCGAGGCATCCGGGGGTCACGATGGCCGGCACGCCGTGTTTCGCCGCGGCGTCGAGCCGCTCGGGGCCGGCCGAGAGCACGCCGCCCACGAGCTCGTCGGCGAGTTCCGTGGTCGTCACGTCGAGGACGCCCGCCACCATGCCGCTCGCGATCAGCGCTTCCATCGCCCGGCCGCCGGTGCCGGTGGCGTGGAACACGAGCACTTCGTAGCCCGCCTGCTCCAAAAGCGGCACGGCCGCCTCGATGCACTTCGTGGTGTTGCCGAACATGCTGGCCACGACGAGCGGCTTGTCGCCGCTGGTCGCCACGTCGGCTTCCACCATGCCACAGATCGCGCCCGCCGCCCGGGCCAGGATCGTGCGTGAGATTCGATTCAGCCCCTGCACGTCCACGACAGCCGGCAGCATCGCGATGTCGGTCGTACCGATGTAGGGCGATGTGTTGCCGCTGGCGAGCGTGGAGACCATCAGTTTTGGAAAGCCGATCGGCAACGCCCGCATCGCCGCCGTCGCGATCGCCGTGCCGCCGCCGCCGCCGAGCGAGATCACGCCCTGGATCCGGCCCTCGGCGGCCAGCCGCTCGAGCAGCCGAGGCGCCGCCTGCGCCATCGCCGTCACGCACTCGCCGCGGTCGCCGCGGGCCAGGAGTGCCGCGAGATCGATGCCCCCGGCCGCCGCCACGTCGCCGCGCGGAATGTCGGGGCTCACGGCCGGCTCGGCACCGGTGCCGACGTCGATGAGGAGCGTGGTGTGACCGCGGGCACGGATGCGTTCCGCCACGAATGCATGTTCGCGGCCCTTCGTGTCGAGCGTGCCGAGGACGGCGATCGTCGCCATGCGGTCACCTCCGGCCGGGTGAGTTCTTTCGGCCGAGCGGGATGTTCTTGAACTGCCGCGTCAGTTCGGGCAGCGACTTTTCGAACGCCAGCCGCTCCAGGCTCGACGCGCCCACGAACCCGACGACATCGGTGTGCTCGTTGATGTAGGCCGCGTCGTCGGGCGTGCAGATCGGCCCACCGTGCGAGAGACAAATCACGTCGTCACGTGTGTCGAGGGCCGCGCGGGCGATCGCCTGCACGCGGGAGGCGGCGTCGTCGAGCGAGCAGGTGGCGTTCGTCACGCCGATCGAGCCGCCGATCGTGGTGCCGACGTGCGCGATCACGACGTCGGCCCCGGCCTTCGCCATCGCCCGCGCCTCGTCGGGCGTGCCCACGTAGACGATCGTGAACAGGTCCATCCGCCGGGCGAGGCCGATCATGTCCACTTCCTTCTGGAAGCTCATCCCGGTCTCTTCGAGGATCTGGCGGAACTGCCCGTCGACGATGCAGTGGGTGGGGAAGTTGTTGACGCCGGAAAAGCCCATCTCCTTGACGCGGCCGAGCCAGTGCCACATCCGCCGCCGTGGATCCGAGGCGTGCACGCCGCAGATCACGGGCACCTCCTCGACGACCGGCAGCACCTCGAACTCGCCAATCTCCATGGCGACGGCGTTGGCGTCGCCGTAGGCCATGAGGCCCGCCGTCGAGCCGTGGCCGGCCATCCGGAAGCGGCCGGAGTTGTAAATGATGATCAGGTCGACGCCACCCTTCTCGAGGAACTTGGCGCTGATCCCGGTGCCGGCGCCGGCGGCGATGATCGGCTGGCCGGCTTTCAGCGTGGCATGGAGCCGGTCGAGCACCTCGGCCCGCGTGTATGGATTGCCCTTGCCCGTCCACGGATTCGGCATCGTGCGGTCCTGTGTATATATCTGTTGCAGACGACGTTTGAGCCTACGCAGCAGCGAAACACCCGTCCATGACCGAAATCCACCTCGACCTCGCAGAAACCACGGTCGACGGCGCGGCGAGCCGGCTGTGGTCGGTGACACGCGACGACTGCCCCGAATTCGCCACGCATCGGATCATGCACCTCGGGCTGACCGAAGCCGCCGTCCCCTATCGGCGCGTGCGGCTGCGGCCGACGGGAAGCTTCGTGATGGTGTGCCACGAGGGCCGCGGGCAGGTTCTGCTCGATGGCCGCTGGCAATCGAGCCGCAAGGGCGTGGCCTGCCTCGCGCCGCCGCGGGTGCTCAACGCCTTTCATGCCGTGGCGCATGCGCGCTGGCGGTTCGCCTGGATTCGCTATGACGAGCCCGAGCACGTGCGGCCGCTCGTGTCAGCGGCGTCGCCCGTGCGCGTGCGCTGCGATGCTGACGTGCTCTGGCGAATCATCGCGGGGCTGCGGGCTGAATGGGAGGGCTGCCGCGATCCGCGGCTCGTGCACCACTGGATCGAACTTGCCCACGGCGAGGCGCGGCGGATCGCCCAGCCCTGGCACGTGGACGATCGGCTGTGGGCCGTGTGGGACGAGGTGGCCCGCGATCTCGCCGCCGACTGGTCGCTCGACCGGTTGGCGGCCCGGTACAGGACGAGCAAGGAGCAGTTTCGCCGGGTCTGCCTGCGCGATCTCGGCCGCAGCCCGATGCAGCACCTCACGTCGCTCCGCATCGAGCGGGCCTGCCATCTGCTCACGTCCACGCACGACAAGGTCGAGTCGATCGCCGAGCAGGTGGGCTTCGAGAACGCGCCGGTGTTTTCCAGGGCGTTCAAACGCTGGGTGGGCCGCAGCCCCAAGAGCTATCGCGAGTGACCGCCGCGGGCCGCGGCGCGTCAGCCGTCGGGGTCGTCGATGAGCTGCTGGAGCCGTGCAGCGTGCTCGGGTACGAGCCGAGGTAGCCAGGAGGCGTCGATGAGGCCGAGCGCGATGAAATCGCGGAGGTGCGTCCGATCCTTGTCGCGGAACGAATTCAGCTTCATCCGCACGAGCGCCTCGAGCGTCACCACCGTGTAGTCGTCGGCGGGCACGCTTTCCGTCACGTCGGCCGTGGGCAGCGGATACGACTCGCGAACCTTCTCGGCGGCGAAGAGCAGATGAATCGCGTCGCGGGGGCTGCCGTTCGGGCCGTCGATGAAGCACACGACGTCCATCACCGTCGCCCGCACGAAGCCGGCTGCTTCGAGCGCCGTCGTGATCGCCGGCAGGTCGCTGCGGCGCACGAGGATATCGACGTCCTGCGTGTTGCGCACGGCGGCCCGATCGACGCGGGCCACCCAGGCGGCCACGGCATTGCCGCCGGCCATGGCGTAGGGAATCCCGGCTCGCTCGAGGGCGGCGGTTGCCCGCAGGGCCCGATCACGGACGGCTTGCACGGCTTCGATCATCCTCTGCCAGGAAAACTCACGGAGTTCGACAGCCACTGGACGGCCTTTCGCAGCGATTCCCATGCCGAGCGGGGGTGCCCACCGGCGATCACGTATCCTACCCCGCCGCCGTTGTCGTGTGAACGCGAATCGGAATGGCTTCGCGGGCGATGGCCTTCGGGTGGAGGCAGACTCAGCCGCGGCGCACTCCCACCTTCTCCATCCGACTCCACGCATCGGCCACAGAGCCGTCGAGGTTGATGCCACGGCAGCCCGACTCAATGACCGTGACCTCATACCCGAGCGCACGGGCGTCGAGGGCGGTATGGAGAACGCAGTAGTCCGTCGCGAGACCCGCCAGCGCGATCTCGCCCGCGCTGATCTCACGCAGCCGAGCATCCAAGCCCACCGGAGTCTTGCGGTCGTTCTCGAGGAATGCCGAGTAACTGTCGATACCCCGGTGGATGCCTTTGCGAACGACCACGGCGTCGTCGGGGATTTCCAGGCGAGGGTGGAAGGCTGCGCCCGGCGTTCCTGCGACACAGTGATCAGGCCACAGCAACTGCTCGCCGTAGGGCAGCGTGATGCGGCCAAAAACGAGACTCCCGGGATGACTGGAGGCAAAGGAGATATGTCCGGGTGGGTGCCAGTCTTGCGTGAGAATCACTCGCCGGAACTCCCGCATCAGACCGTTCACCACGGGCACGATCGCATCGGCATCAGGCACTGGGAGCGCACCACCTGCGCAGAAGTCATTTTGAGCATCAACGACGACCAGGACGGTATTCACGTGCGGGGGGCCAGCGCGGTGGTCCGGAGCCTCCTTTACAATGCCCCCAGTCTGCCCCCGCCAGCCCGGCTTGGAAACCCGTGCCGGAATGACCAACAATTGGGTCAGAGGATATGTCGACCACGTGACAAGCCACGACACCCACGCATCCCGCCTTCGGGCGCTCGTCGAGTTCACCACTGGCTCGTTCGACACGCCCTTTCCGTCGCCGTTCGGGTCGTCCATCCACGAGGCCGCGACCGGCCGCCTCGTGGCCAGGGCATATGACACCGTCATGCGCGACTGCGACGTGACGAACCATGCCGAGGTCAGCTCCATCCGGCTGGCGAACCGCGAACTCGGGCGGCTTTCGCTCCGCGGCCACACCCTTTACAGCACGTGTGAGCCCTGCCCGATGTGCATGTCGGCGTGCATCTGGGCGGAGCTCGATGGCGTGGTCTTCGGCGCCTCGACCATGGATGATGCCGACGCCTACTGGCCCCAGGCCTCCACTGCCACGCCGGATGAATTGCTTCTGAGGGCCCGCTTCGAGCCCAAAGCGTTCCTCGTCCCGCATGTCGAGCGAGGGCTCTGCCAGGACCTCTTCCGGCGGTGTGACGAAGTTCGGCGGGCGAAGGGCCTGGACCTTCCGCCGCGACGATAAGTCGGCGCGACTCGGCTGTGGGAAGCCCGTTGGACCGTTTCCCTCAATCGTGTCCAGCGGTGAGCGTCTGCTCGCGCATCCCGAGCTTGCCGATGGTCAGCGCGGGCGGGTTACACTGCGACACTCACGATGCGACTCAGGTTGCCGCGTTCGACGGCATCGTGGGAGTGTCGAGGAGCTTCATCAGGTTCACCAGCGCGAGACTGTGACATGAGCAACAGCCGAATCGACGGGTGCAGTGCGGGGATCGTCGTCTTCATCCTGTCGGTGTTGGTTTCACCCGGGCCCACCGCAAGTGCCGCACCGGCCGACCGGATCATCCGCGGCGGGCCGATCGTGACCGTGAATCCGGCCCAGCCCGAAGCCGAGGCGGTGGCGATCGCCGGCGGCCGGATCGTGGCCGTGGGCCGCGAGGCCGACGTGCTGCAGCACAAGGGGCCGGCGACCGAGATCACCGATCTCGCCGGGAAGACGCTGGTGCCGGGGTTCATCGACGGCCACAGCCACTTCATGTCGCTCGTGGACGTGCAGACGCAGGCGCTCTGCGCGTCGCCCCCGGCCGGGCCGTGCACGAGCGTGGCCGACGTCATCGCGGCCCTGAAGCGGGTGCAGGAGCGGCGCACGATCGGCCCGGGAAAATTCGTCATGGGATTCGGCTACGACCCCGATCTGCTCGCGGAAAAGCGGGCGCCCACCAGGCAAGAGCTCGACGCCGCGTTCCCCGACAACCCCGTGATCCTCGTGCATGTGTCGGGCCACGGCGCGATGCTCAACTCGAAGGCCCTCGCGGCCTACGACATCACCGCCGCCACGCCGACGCCCGCCGGCGGCGTGATCGGCCGCGAACCGGGATCGAACGAGCCGGACGGCCTGCTCTTCGAGACGGCGTTCCTGCCGATCTTCGCGAAGGTGCCCGGGCCCCAGGGGGAGGAGGCGCTCGAGCTCCTCGAGGCGGGCCAGGAGATCTACCTGCGGCAGGGGATCACGACGGCCCAGGAAGGGGCCACGATGAAGCACCAGCTCGACCTGCTGCGGATCCTGGCCGACCGCGGGGCGCTCCGGCTCGACGTCGTCGCGCTGCCCTTCATCACCGAGATCGACACGATCTTCGGCGGCCAGCCGCCGCGGAACGAGCCGGAGTATCGGAACCGGCTGCGGATCGGCGGCGTGAAGATCGTGGCCGATGGTTCGCCGCAGGGCCGCACGGCCTGCTTCACCACACCCTACCTCACGGGCGGCCCCGCCGGGCAGCAGGACTGGCGCGGCGAGCTGTCGTTTCCGCAGACGACGATCAACGAGTGGATGAAACGGGTGTACGACGGCGGGGCGACGGTGTTCGTGCACTGCAACGGCGATGCCGCGATCGACGCGCTCTTGGAAGCGCACCGCTACGCGTCGGGTGACGATCCTGAAAGCCGCGGGGGACGGTCGGCGTGCACTCGCAGTTCATCCGCCGCGACCAGCTCGAGAAGTTCAAGGCCTGGGGCATCACGCCCTCGTTCTTCACGATCCACTGCTTCTACTTCGGCGACACGCACATGAAGAACCGCGGCGCGGCGCAGGCGGCCTTCATCAGCCCCATGAAGTCGGCGCGGACGCTGGGTATCCGGCCTGCCAACCACACCGACTTCAACGTCGCCCCGCTGGACCAGCTGTTCACGATCCACACGGCGGTGAACCGCACGTCGCGGTCGGGGCAGGTGATCGGCCCCGACGAGCGGATCACGCCGCTGGAAGCGCTCGAAGCGATCACGATCGACGGCGCGCGGATGTATGGCGAGGAGGCGACGAAGGGATCGATCGAGCCGGGCAAACTCGCCGACCTCGTGGTCCTGTCCGGCAATCCGCTCGCCGTGCCGCCCGGCGAGATCGACCGGATCGGCGTGGTCGAGACGATCAAGGAGGGCACGACGGTATGGAGACACCCGTCGGAGACATCGCGGGCCACCGGCGATCGCTGAGGCCGGAGGTGCTGCGAGTGGATCGAAGAGCGACACCCCCCCGGAGGCTTCTCGGCCGTCGAGAGTTTCTCGCGGCGGGCGGCGTCGCGGCGGCCGCGGCGGCGACCGCTGGCCCCGATCGTCCGCGACGCATCCTGCTGCGGTCATCGTGGCAGACCGTCAACATCGGCGACATCGCACACACGCCCGGTCTGCTCGCGATCCTCGAGCGTCACCTGCCTGGCGTCGAGGTGACGCTGTGGCCGAGCCGGATCGACGACGGCGTCGAACAACTCCTGCGGCGGCGGTTTCCCAGGCTGTCGATCGCCGTGGGGCATGCCGCCCTCGACGCCGCCTTCGCGGAGTGCGACATGCTCCTGCATGGGTCGGGGCCGTCGCTCGTCGCCGAGCGTGACGTGGCCCGCTGGGCCGAGGAGACGGGAAAGCCGTTTGGGGTGTACGGAATCACGCTGCCGCGCACCGCATCGACTTCCACCGCGCCGGCACCCGATGCCGTGCTTCGTCAGACCATCTCCCTGCTCGGCAAGGCGAAGTTCGTGTACTTCCGCGACTCGGTGTCGCTGGGGCTGGCACGCGACCTCGGCTGCACCTGCCCGGTGATGGGCTTCGGGCCGGACGGGGCCTTCGGCACCGATCTCCGCGATGACGCTTCGGCCGGCGCGTTTCTCGCGGCGCATCGCCTCGAGGAGGGGCGGTTCCTGTGCTGTATTCCGCGGCTGCGATACACGCCGTACTGGGAGATTCCCGGTTCGACGAAGCCGTTCGATCCCGTGAAACACGCCCGCAACGAGGCGCTCAAGGAGCACGATCACGCCCCGCTCCGCGACGCGATCACGGCCGTCGTCCGGGAGACGGACATGTCGGTGCTCGTCTGCCCCGAGGACAGGACGCAGATGGCGGTCGGCCGGGCTCTCCTCGTCGACCCGCTGCCGCCGGACGTGCGCAGCCGTGTGGTGTGGCGCGAGCAGTACTGGCTGCCCGACGAGGCGTTGTCGGTGTACGTGCGGAGCGCCGGCCTGTTCGGCAACGAGATGCATTCCCCGATCATGTGCATCGGCAACGGCGTTCCGGCGCTCGTCTGCCGCTGGGCCGAGCAGACGAGCAAAGGGATCATGTGGCGCGACATCGGCCTCGGCGACTGGCTGTTCGATTTCGACGACGAAGCCGACGTGCGCCGCCTGCCGGGGGCCGTGCTGCAGGTCGCCCGTGATCCGGCGGCTGCCCGCCGCACGGCCGCCGCGGCCCGTGCCGAGGTCGAACGGCGCGTGGGGGAGGCGATGCGCGTGGTGGCGGAAACCCTGGAGCAGCAAGCATGAGTGGCGGGAGCATCAGCAGGCGAGGTGTGGCGTGCCTCGTGGCATACCTCGCGGCATGGGCGCTGGGCGGCACGGCGGCGGTGGCGGACGATGGGGGCCTGCGGGCCGAGCGCGTTGCCACCGTGACGCAGATTCCGGGGCTTGTCGCCTTCTGGGATTTCGTGGACCGGGAGCCGGACGGTGCGAAGCGATTCGTCGCGCACGTGCCTGACGGAGCCGCGTCGAACTATCCGCTCGATGCCGCGAACTACGTGAAGGACTTTTGGGGAGTGGGGCCGGCCGCGACCTACGACGATTTTCCGCTGCTCGGCCGTGGTCCCTTCGGGCAGGCGATCCGGATTTGCAAGGAATCCGACCCCGATTTCCGGCCGTTCCTCTTCGTGCCCCGCTTGCGGCTGCACGACACGCCCCTCGACATCAAGGGCCCCGGCCGCGCGGTCACGGTCGTGGTGTGGGCGGTGCGCGAGAGCGGCAACCATGCGTTGGCGGGCATCTGGCACGAGGGGACCGATCTCCGCCAGCAGGAGACGACGGGAATCCGCCGGGTCGAACGCGGCCAGCGGCAATACGCGCTCTTCGCCGGGCTCAACAAGGAGGGCACTGCC
>Ga0214923_10009515_pt1 | contig 10109 bp, 8 predicted proteins | sample LL1510_MetaG_FD_177993 | JGI IMG/M metagenome (GOLD analysis project Ga0214923, IMG submission 177993) | Freshwater microbial communities from Lake Lanier, Atlanta, Georgia, United States - LL-1510 | ecosystem: Environmental > Aquatic > Freshwater > Lake | place: USA: Georgia | collected 2015-10-15
TATTCATTGCGTCAACGGCGCAACGTAAACAACGAGCCTTGGCCTTTTGCGATAGGATGCATGTCTGTATCGTGTGAGGGCCCTGAACCCGGGGAGTAATGAGCGATGAGACTCGGACTGAGTCTCCCTCAGCTATAGAACGGATCAGGGATTGAGCGATTAACTCAGTGACCGATTCAGTCGAATCCGTCGAAATCGCGCTTAATGAGTATCGCGATGTTGCAACGCACATCAGAGGCCAGGAATCGTAACGAGTTAGTGAGCTCACGATAGTCTCGGGTGTAATCTCCGGGATATCGAGGGTGGATGCTCCATCAAGGAGAGGTGCAATTATCAAGTGCTCAAGGATTCCGCACTTCTCAATCTCCACCGTTAGTTTTGAAAGGTCTGTTACATTGAATGTCAGTTTGGAATTTACAACAAGCACACGCTTACCAGCGGCTATCGCGGTAGCTTGAGAGAATCCCTCAACTAGGTTGTCCGAGGATATCCATATGCCCTGAGGCAATCCGTCTGGGCGAGCCTTTGAGCTTACGATTATTATGTCAGCGAAAGTATTTACATCGCTTAACAGCTGAACTGTATTTTGGATCGCAGATTGGGATCCGGTTTCGTCTATAACTATGGCAGTATGCATATGGCCTCGACCTTTTAATGAGCAAGAGTGACTACATCAGTCTTCTCGTCTACGAGGAGCGATACATGAACGCGCTCTGGTCCTCGAGGGAGATGTTGATCTCTTAAGATGCTCACGAGTTAGTGGGGGTCGCAGCCGAGAAGAAGAGCTGACCTCGGATCAAGAATCCTCTTGTTTAAGTCAATAAATACTGGGATTTGGGAGTCACTTCCCAGTTTGTCGAACTCCCTTGTGGGCGCCCTGAAACAAACACAGACGGGCTAGCGGCTCCTCAGGATATGCCACTGCCCGACCACTGCTAGTTGCTCCAGAGACCGGAAAGACCCCCTTAGTTTAGGTATATCTCTTTTTCGCACCACAATAAGGTCAGGTGGTGACTGAGAGAGTTGAGCTTCATCGATTTGAATGGCATCAATCAATGTGGAGCGACTAAGAGGGCCATAGAAAGTTGCCGAGGAAGGAAAATAGAATGGAAAACCCACTTTAATATCCCTGTTCGAATTGGGGAAAGCTCGGATCTTTTCGAGCGTAATTCGAGTGGATTGATTTTCAGAGAGGTGACGGTCGAAACTTAAAATTGCGCAGGCGTATACTCCACAACAGAAAACGCTTACGTACACAATCGAAGTTAGTTCATTTCGAAAGCGCTCTGGATGTAGGGACAAGGACAGCAGGGAGAATCCGGTGAGGACCGATAGCGCGAACGTAAGAATTGAATTGCTATACCAGAGGGACGCAGTTGCCCCAATAATTAGAACTATTCCTAATCCTGCAATCGTTGTCCGAAGTGCGCATGAGATAGCCTCTGTGGAGCACCACTGATGGGCTTTGTTGTGTTCCCAGAGGGTAGCGAGGAGAAGCGCAAACCCCGGAAAGGAGGGTGCGAGGTAGGCGGCCGAGCATTCGGGAAAAACCAAGAGTAATAAAGTGCACGTCAGTGTCCACGCTAGGGAATACAGCACAAGGGGGTCCTCTGCGAGAGGTTTGAGCACATCACGACCGTAATTATCGTAACGAGCTGTAGCTATCAGTAGCCCGGTCATAACCAGAGACCATGGGAAAAGCGCGGGAAGGAAGTAGGTGAAGGCTGCTCCAAAAAGCTGTTGGCGCTCACTGCTAAACTCGTCCCCGTAACTAGCGCTGAGATAGCGACTTATATTTTCTTTCCAAAAGAAGTCCCCAAGAAATCCCGGATTGCGGAATTCGGCACACAGGTGCCAGGGTATTATGATCGCCATGAGCACCAGGCCGCCACTTACCCACGGAAGCATCGAGAATTGTATCGGCCACCGCCCCTCTCTCATCCTCCTGATGCACGCCCACGGGGCTATCGTACATGCGATGAGCACAACTGCAAGGGGACCTTTAACGAGAACACCCAATCCAGCGCCGATGAAGAATAGGTGACCTGAGTAGTGCCATTTCCCGACAAGTAGAAAGTTGGTCAAGGCGATGGTTACACTAAGGGTCCACGTCATGTCGGGCAGCGCGGCTCCGGAGAGCAAGAAGACACCGCACGATGAGGCCAATATTGATACAGATGCAATCGCGGCCTCGATTGATACCAGCGTCCTTACTACTTTCCAGAGGCATAGGCCTATACCGACAGCACTCAACACTCCCGGGAGCCGAGCCGCGAACTCGTTTTGGCCGAAAGCGAGATAGGAGAGTTCCATGAACCAAAAGTGGAGAGGGGGCTCGCCCAAATATGGTTTTAATACTCCCCTTAAATTAATCCATGGAGTTATCCAGTCGTTTCGATCCACCATTAATTTAGCTACGGAGGCATACTGGCCCTCGGTGGTATCAATCAGGTCAGGGGCACTAAGGGTCAACACCCGGAGAAACCCCATCACACCGATTAGAGCTAGAAGCCCTGTTGAGTGGCTTACTATATTGGATCTATTCACGAAAAATCTCGCTTACCCTGAAGGCTCAGAGTACAGCCTACCATGCCTCAGCACGAGATAGAATTGGGAAACCCGATTGCATATTAGGGGAGGCCTTAGGAGGCTCGTGCAACCGGATTCCCCACATTTATACCGGACGTTCAGACGTTTGGTTTATTCAGAACTTAAGGCAGTAAACCGACATCTTAATGAGAAGAGGGGGTGTCGCTGCGTCATTGTGCCTCATCTTCATTTCATCGCAGCGCCCAGACAGGGAAACTCGTGCATAGTCTTGAATATATTTACAGTCGAGTCAGAGGGCGATCGTCAGTGGTCGCCTTAGTGTGCGTGGCGTGCCTGTTGTTTAGTGGTTGTGTGCGACTCTCCGGTAATTCATGGTACACGGGCCCTCCTGCTCGGCCAACTTCGATGCAGGAGTACTACCGGGCAGAGGCGTCGTATGCCGGGTTCCGAGAGCAGATTGAAAAATCAACAAAACAGTACACTCTCAAGCACATTACGATTGATTCGTATGCTGGTCCGATTGTGATCGACTATTTCCAACGTTCAGAGAAGAGTAACTCACTGGTGCTCGTGTTCCCGGTGCTTGGTGGTAAAAACTTCATTGAGAAGCATATAGCGCGTTATCTAGCCGAGTCTGGATTTGATGCAGCTATCGTCAACCGTAGCAATGAATTTAAGGATCCGGGAAAGTTTGAACAGCTTGAGGAGATATTTCGTCTCAACATCATTCGGGATCGGCTCGCACTAGATTTCTTCGAGGCTGAATATGGAAAAAGTCAGTTCGGTAGCTTCGGAATTAGTCGCGGAGCGATTAATGTGGCTCTGACAGCGGGGGTTGATTCTCGGCTTCAGTATAATGTCTTGGCCCTGGGAGGAACTGATCTCATTCATCTCTTTCGAGACTCGCATCAGGCACGAATCTCGAAATACATCCAGACCGTCAGCGATAGTAGGGGTTATTCCCGAGAGCAATTTTTTGTGGAGTTAGGTAAGCAGCTTCGAACAGATCCTAAATTCACGGCCCAGTATCTTGATAGCAGGAAGACTTTGCTTATTCTCGGCATTTTTGATCGAACTGTGCCGTTTTCGTACGGGCTTAAATTACGAGAGCAGATAGGACGACCAGAAACCATATTTCTCTTTGCAGACCATTACGTCAGCCTTGCGTACACGCAGACGGTATCGATTCTTCCCCCGAGCAAAGAGAAAGCAGGCCTCTTTCCGTTTCCGTATATTGAGCAAGAGGCGGTATCATTTTACGCTCGCTCTTTTGATCAAGGGTGGAATTGGAAGGTGCTGCCTTTTAAAATTCTGCAATTCCCCTTTAACCTGGTGGCTGAGACCTTAGCCGATGTTGGCTCACTGTTTGAGTGGATAGGTGGCAAGGATGATCATTCGCAACTCAATCCTGCTGAGCAGGAGCGGCACTGGAGAATTGACCCACCCTCAGGTTCATCGCTATCTGACGTCGTAGCGATGAACTACGGAGCAAAAAGCGGTCGTGCTGAAAAGGCACAGTGAGGAGCCGGAAAATCCCGTCCATCGGGTCCCGGACCGCCCCAAGCCTCATCACATGCCAATCGGCGCGTAACTTCACATTGCTGCAGGCACGTGCCCACCTGCGGCCGCCCATACAAACGGAAGGCTCCAAATTCCTACGCCGCGCATCGGATTTTACAAGTGCCTCCATGCACTTGCTATCCGGAACCTTGCACTTTTATTCAATGATCGGGCTAGTCATTAATCCTTTATTTGACCCGGGAATTCCCATCGTCCATACTTGCGTGGGAGTCCTACGCGCGAGCGATGTTGCATGAATCTCTTCACCACATACTACGCTACTGATCCGCAGAGGCAGCAAGAGCTGGCGGAGAGCCTCGCGAGCAATATTCAAAACACACTGATCGAAAGTATTCACGTATTTCTTGATCCTAATACCTCCGAGAGTATCTTGGAGCAATTTAAGCAGCAGCCCGGGTTTGATAAAGTTTCCTACCTCCGAAGTGTTGGAAAACCATCGTATAGGGAGTGGCTCGATCATTCTAGAACGAGACTTGGCCGTGGTATATCAATTTTTGCAAATGCCGACATCAGTTTTGATGAGACATTGGCAAAGTTAGGTGATTATGTGGCGCTTCCTCGAAGTATAGTATGTTTAACAAGACATGAGGACGTCCGCGGAACTCCTAAACTTCACAAAACGCCCCGATGGTCTCAGGATGTATGGGCAATGCGGAGTGAAAATATAGCTGATATAACTTTTCTTGAGCAGCTTTCTTTCGAAACAGGGCAGCCCCGGTGCGACAATCGATGTGCTTTTGTATTTGCGATTCATGGATGGAATATTTTCAATCCCTGCGTTGATGTTCGTGCGATTCACAAACATCAATACAATACTCGAAGCTACTCCAAGGGTAGCCCTGTAAATATTGGTGGGATGGGAATGGTTTGGCCTTCTCATTCTCCAAGAAGCCCCTCGAAAGTTGACATTGAGGTGTTTTGCCTTGACAGTCAAAACATAACTGGGTGTCGCCTTAACAAATTTCTAGAGCCGCAGTGATTTTAGACGCATGTTTCATTTTCTGACCGCAACTACCTCCGCGTCAGTTCCTCCGTTTCTTAAACGCAAATTAATTAAATAGTAGTAGCCGCTGTTACCCTGCCCCACCGTGGCAGGAGGGGTGTGGGGGAGGCTCATAACCTGCGAACAACTGTCGGTTGGTGCTGAAATTTCAGCGTGCCGGATATCCCCCGCCTGCTTCAACTCGGCCGGAGACACTTAGAGCTTCGTTTTGACGCGAAGGAGCAGCTACTTGTGAGTAAAGCGCTTTCCAAATGTGGGACCTCATACTACTTCTGCGAATATAGTGCCTAATCACTTTTGTACGAGGCTTATGATTTCACTTCTCATTCTAAAGTTTGAGGCGGTCCTACTTACGCTATAACTAGCTGCGGCGGGCAAGCCGCCTCCCTGTCCGCCGTCGCGATAGAATAGGCTGAAGTCATCTGGCCTTGGTTTATCAAGTCCTCCTTAATATAGGGCTTTTCCTTGAAATGTATCGATACTCTCGGAGCTTGTCGTCTCTCGTTCGAGCGACTACTCGACGCTATTTTTCACGACTCTAAGCAGAATTATAACACATCGATGAGCGCTACCTTACTTAGTCGAGTCTCTGCGATACCATGATAGAGGTTGTGAGTAAATTACTGTGCTACCATCTGAGCTGCTCGCTCCGTAGAATACGTCTATCTCGAACATAAGTGGATTCGATGTCCAATCTTCTACGAGCAACGACGCAATAAACGGCAACGGCTTTGAGGATTCCTCCCAATCGCAAGAGCCTTACCGCAACTATCTCACTTGTGCGTGCGCATACTCCCCTGTTGGCAGCAGCAACGACCAAAAAAAAGCAGAAAAAGATCGTCCAACAATTCGAGATTAATATGTTTTAAAGCAAATTATCCGTCGGCTCAAGAACACGAGTTTATCCGCGCGTCATCAAACATCTAAGACATAAATACTCTGCGACAGGGGGCGTGCAAAAGAGTCAAGGTTGAGAGAGATAAGTGACATTCTAGCCCGGCTAGAATGTCACTTACCTTTCTCCCTCTTGACTCTTGTGAACGATCCCTGCTGAGGGATATTTATCCCTTGGATATTTTATGACGCGAGGATAGGAGCGTTGCTTCGAGCGCAGGGGTAATTTGCTTTGAAGCATGTTCGTTTGGAATCGTTGAAGGATATTGTCCTGATCCTTTTTGGTCTTTGCTGCTGCCAATAGGGGCGCATATGCACGAACAAGTGAGATAGTCGCGGTAAAGCTCATACGATTGGGAGGAAGCCCCAAAGCTGTTGCCGTTTCTTGCATCGTTGCTCGTAAAAGATTGAAAGTGAGATAGGCGATCAAGAGCTCTTTTTCGATAGTTTCTCCTTTTTTAGAACGTACGAAAGCCATTTTGAGCGTTTGCTTGATGTCTCGAATAAATACCTCGACCTGCACTCGTTTTTGATAAAGCTCTGCTACCTCTTGAGCACTTCGATTCATGTCGGTGGTAAAGAAGTAAAACTCGCTCGAGCGAAATCCCTTGAACTGAGATATGAATCGTATAACTCTCCCCTTGAGGGTTAGCGCCTCGCCGCTCTTCGTAGACACCCACTCAACGCGTCTTTCAGCGATTCCACCTCGGAGTGACTCGTTACCAAGAAGTTTCGCACCGTGCGAATCCTTTAGCCGTAAAAGTACATTGACCCCTTCGGTGATGACGGCGCTCAAAAATTGAGTCCTCTCAAAGCCTCGGTCCATTATCAGTAGGGAGCCTCGTGGAAGTCGTTTTGCAACGTTTTGACTGAGTGCAACCTCGCTGTCTTTCCAGCTACCGACTACAACCTCTCGAGCTATGCCGCTTGAAACTTCATGAGCACTGATCACGCGTACTTTGGAATAGTGAAGCTCTCCCATTCCGTTGCCTGTAGGGCAGAAATATTCCAGATTTGACGCGCTGCGAGCAATCGTTACAACAGCTCCATCTAGGACGTATATATTCTCTCTCTCCTTTTTCGCCGAGGTAGGGCTAGCCATGCGCTCTGTTGCCACTTGAAAAAGCTCTCGTACATCTTCAACTGAAATGCGCTCGCGAGCACGAGCAAGTCCGCCGTTATTGGTTGATATCGTAGCGGTGCGAATCTTTTGATTTGTGCGTCTAACAAGAAAGCTGATCCCTCCATTGCTAACAGCTCGACTAGCGAGTTCGTTTAAGCTCGATCGAAGAGAGTAGCCGCTTAGTCGCTGCTGGATGCCAAGCCAGATAATCATTGCAAATGAGAAAAGTCCTTGCTCTCCTCGGATGTCGTAGCCGTTGCGAGACGATAGGTACTCGTCACAAACTGCAATAAACTTCTCTTCAAGTGATCTCATAGCACCGTCCCCCGTATCAGTCTCACTCCGTAAACTGGTCGAATAACGACTGCCTTGCAACTACTTAAAAATGTTGGATCGTTCCGATCACTTACACGGCTCGCGCAGTGACATTCTAGCCCGGCTACACGGAAAGTAGCCCGGCTACAGGGGAAAAAGTCTAGGTCTTGCTTAGCTATTGAACCCGTTATTTATCTTCTCTCAGCCTCGTTACAGAGGTCTCCCAGCAGTCGAATGACGCCAGCATTGAAATCACGTTGTCGCTCGAAACTAGGCCCGAGCAGGGTCGACACAGCACGAAATAGTACTCGCTTTATCGCCACGATACAGGGACCGATAATCCTCCGATGCGATGCAATCTTCTCTGCTCGGATTCCGGCCGAATATATGTGGCACAGCTCTCTTAAAAGCTCCAACCGCTTCGAAGATGTCGTAAAGTCACCCTTGGCAATAGCTGTGGAGAGGGATCCTACTCGTTCTGGCTCGTTCGGAGGCATGGCGCCCTCCTGCTTCCAGCGCTCAAGCTGCGAGTTAAGCGCAGCGGCTAAAGATTCATCGTGCTTGCCAGCAACACTAAACCAGTCGTTGGGGTGAGTCTGTTGATCTGAGATACTCATGGACTAGACGGTATCACAGAAACCGATGCCGATGAAGCTCCACGAAGCGGAGCTTAAAATACTCATCTCGCTCAGTAATATAACCACTCTCAAGCCCCGCCAGAGCTGAAACCAAAACAGCAGCGCCTTTCAGAAAGCGCGGACCGGGTCGGTATAAGTCCTCTCCTGATGCGAATACTACCTCTCCCCTCTTAACCGCTGGAATATCGTCCCAACCCGGAAAGTTCTGCAGGGCTGTCACCGTCTTTATACTAGCGGAGACAGGAAGTCCCTCAAGCGCAACTAGAATCACATCGGGCCTCGCCGCAACCAGCTCGTTCCACGCCGAGTCCCCACGATCCTTGGATCGCACAATTATACTCTGCGCTGAAAAAAGTCTTGCGAGATCGGGCAACCAACCCGAGGCAATTCTTAATGGCGTCACCTCTGCAACAATAACTAGCTTTTTGCCCCGTGAGCGATCAAAGAAACTATCTGCCCAAATCATCAACTGCCCCTTGATCTTGGAGGCTAATTGCCGACCCTCAGCGGCCTGTCCTACGGCGCCGCTGATCGCTTCGATAACTCCGTAGACCCCCTCCAGACCCTGGATTGAGACATCGCACACAACAACCCTACGTCCCGTGCGGCCCGAGATATACGCCTCTGCCCATTCACGGAATCGCTCTCGGTCATCCTCAGCTATCGCTGCGAGAATAAGATCCGGTTGCACTTGTCGTAATTTTTCGAGATCGAGGCCTGGAGCTGAGAGTCCACGTGCCAGGCGCTCTTCATCTCTCTCCTCGACCGCCCCCACGAAAGAAAAGCGATTATCCTCCCTTGTGAGAATCTCGGGGGCCAAGCCGACACTAGACTGGAGATCACAGCGATCGGTAACCCCGACCAGAGACTGAGCCTTGTCGCAGTATGCGACAACATCAGTGGCGTATGGCTGTAAGGAAACAACTCTCATCTAATTACTCTTTAACATAGGGCCCTCATTATGATAGCCCCTCGCAACCATGGGTCGCACCGGCTTTTTTAATAGACACCAAAAGGCGCACGGCGAATTACTTACCTTGGCAGATTATATGCTGAGATTTCGATATGTTGTAACTAGTGTGAGGCCAGACGGGCGCGAAAATGTATTGACCAATTGGAGATAAAGGTCGAGTGTCTTCAGTATGCGTAGCGCTACCAAGCGCAGTGCTTGTGATCAAAAAATCGGGTCGGAGAGTATCGGCAGCTGTGCCGAAGACAATCTTCACCTAGACCTTTCAATTAGTGACGATTACCCTAGTGGATCTATGAGACGTGCCCTATCTGTAGTAACTCATTCACAGCGTTTATCCTCTCGCGCACTGACGCAGATTTTCATAGCTTTTGGCCTCGCGCTTGGTATTGGCTGCTCAGCGGCCACTACAACGTTCTCGAGCCTCTCAGATCAGGGCATAGTGCCGGTAAGCTCGGAGAATCCATTCATGGGATCAAATCTCTTCTTGGCTAAAGAGATGGAGGAGAGTTCGTACCTGTATAATTTTCTTAAGGAGCGCGGCGCACCCCAGGCGATAGCTCTTCAGGGAGAACGCGAAGATGATGCGCGCATGATCATGTACTATTCCGGTGCCCGTGAGTCTTATTCCGCCACTCCGCATATAGACCCTACTCTACGCAACAGGGAGTGGATCATTAGTGGCCCCTTCGCTCTCGATCGCTCGTCTTATAGGGAGGTATCGCAGTTACCAGCCACACAAGGAGCTGTTTTTGAGATATTCGGACGACGTGAGGTTTTAGGTGGCCCGCTACGCGCGCCTGAAACACGGGTGATCGCTCCTGCATTTGTTCCTACACCTAAGGCCAACGCTCCCCGCAAGAGAAGCCCCAAAAAAGGAACTACTAATCAGAGCGCCGCGCCAAGCCCATCCTCCCCAGGCGGTGAGCCAGCCAACTTTGACCAACAGGCTATAGCTGAGGCGCGAGCTAAAGAGCGAGGTGTGAGCGTCTCGGGATCTACATCTTCTGTGTCCAGCCCCGGCACTCCGCAATC
>Ga0214923_10009516_pt1 | contig 10109 bp, 6 predicted proteins | sample LL1510_MetaG_FD_177993 | JGI IMG/M metagenome (GOLD analysis project Ga0214923, IMG submission 177993) | Freshwater microbial communities from Lake Lanier, Atlanta, Georgia, United States - LL-1510 | ecosystem: Environmental > Aquatic > Freshwater > Lake | place: USA: Georgia | collected 2015-10-15
TCAAATCATCCGCGGCATCGATATGGATCCAACCCTAATACCCTTCTTTAAAGCCGCAGTTTCTGTAGATAACGTAGTCTTTGGTTTCGACCAATCAGGACTAAAAGTTCTGCTCATTTATCGCGGAGCCGACCCCTATCGAAACTGCTGGGCATTGCCTGGCGACTTAATCAGCTTGGACACAGATTTGTCGTCTTCGGCCGAAAAAGTGCTTCAAGACCTTACAGGTTTAGACAAAATTTACATGGAGCAAATCCACACTTTTGGCAAAGTAGATCGACACCCATTTGGTCGCGTTTTTACGGTCGCCTATTTTGCGTTGATCAAGATAGACGACTACAACATTCATCCTTCATCGTGGGCGGAAGAAGCCGCTTGGTTTCCTATCTCTGAAATTCCAGAACTTCCATTTGACCACAATGAGATATTGGCGTTTGCAAAAGAGCAAATCAAATCAAAAATCCGACGTCAGCCCATTGGCTTTGAATTGCTCCCCAAATATTTCACGCTCACGGAATTACAAAAACTCTACGAATCAATCCTAGAAACAGAGTTTGATGTTCGCAACTTTAGAAAGAAAATCTTATCCATGGACTTTATCTCGGAGACCGGTCTGAAACAGTCAAGTGTTACGCATCGACCTGCAAAGTTGTACAAGTACAATGCGAAGAAATACAATAAACTCACCAACAGTGGATTTGCATTTGACCTTTAAAAACAGAACCTTGAAGTATTTAATCGCCCTCATAGCATTCACAGTATCCATCCAATCGCAGGCCCAAGCCGTTAAAGTAGAGGTGCGCCAAACGCCGCAAGGATGGGAAATGCTGCGCGATGGAAAACCTTATTACGTTAAAGGTGCCGGCGGTGATACCCATTTAGACATCGTTGTAAATATTGGCGGAAATTCCATTAGAACCTGGGGGATTGACGATGCCCAAACTATTTTGGACAATGCCCAGAAACACGGACTTACAGTGATGCTTGGGATGTGGTTGCAACACGAACGACATGGATTTGACTACAGCAACAAAGCGAAAGTGGAAAAACAATTGAATCATTTCAAAAGCGTCATTGATCAATTCAAAAACCACCCAGCGCTTCTGATGTGGGGCATAGGCAATGAGGTAGATCTGTTTTATTCAAATACCCGAGTTTGGGACGCCATTGAAGACATAGCCAAATATGCGCACCAAGTGGACCCCAATCACCCCACTTCTACGGTTACCGCTGGATTGGATTCGATGGAGGTTTCACTTATCAAACAAAAGGCGCCCGACATCGACGTATACTGCGTAAACACTTATGGTGATATTGGCAATGTTCCATACAACATCAGAAAATGGGGTTGGACTGGGCCGTATATGATTACAGAATGGGGACCCAACGGCCATTGGGAGTCGCCAAACACACCTTGGGGTGCCGCCATCGAACAAAGCAGCTTAGAAAAAGCGGAAGTTTACAACAAGCGATACACCAATTACATCGCGGCAAATCCTCATGATTGCATCGGGTCGTATGTATTCTTATGGGGGCAAAAACAGGAGTATACTTTAACATGGTATGGACTATTCACCAAAGAAGGAAAGCCCACGCAGGCCATAGATGCATTGCAAATTGCTTGGAGCAGTCAGAGCCCATCCACTTCCACACCAAGCATTGCGGGGCTCCTCGTGAACAACAAAAATGCATACAGCGGACTCCATGTGAACGCAAACTCCATCAACCAAGCCTTTGCCGACGCCTATTTAATACAATACAATCAAACGGCAAACGACACGCAGAATCTTCATTACAGTTGGAAAATCCTTGCCGAAAGCAACGACAAAAAAGCGGGAGGTGATGTAGAGAATGAAGCCGCTGAGATTCCCGGCTTAATCAAAAAAGGAAAAACCAAACGCATCACTTTCAAAGCGCCCAATGAATCGGGATCCTACCGATTGTTTGTGACGATTGAATATCAAAACAAAATCGCCTACGCCAACTTTCCCTTCTACGTTGATGCAAATAACAATTCGCAAAAACCGAAATCGGTTCGAGTAAAAAAATTCACCATGGACAGTTTTAATCCTTAATCCAATGAAGAGAGCTTTACTCACAATCGCATTTTGGGGCTTTGTTACAGCAAATGCTGTTGCACAAATTACAAATACTATTTATCCATTGGGGGTTTATCCAAAACAGGCGCCAGAAAAGTTGGAGCGATTCACAGTATCTGGGTATTACCGATTTATCACCAACGTAAGATATTTACAGAATTCTCGTGAAATGCTTACCCGCGGTAGTTATACGGATCAAGCGAAAACACCCACTCATATTTTTGTAGGAGACGATGCCCAAATCCCCCAACTCATGCTAAACCTGGGTGGAAGCATCACTCCCAGTACAAGATTTTCAACTGATTTTTACCTTTGGACCCCGATGACAGGCGCCGGACAGGCAGAAAACGTAAAAGGACTCAACCTTGGCGTTAGTTTAACCGGAACCCATGATTTTCAAAAAGGAAGCCTCAATGTAATTGCAGGAGGTATCAACTGGTATGCCTTAACCCCGTTTACATTCCACACCAATCCCGGCTTCAATCGCTATTCCATCTTTGAGAGAAACCCTTGGGACCCTCAAACCCGAAATATCGCGGATCGTTATAACACCTTTTATACAAACGGTGCGCTAAATCAGGATACTCGCTGGGGCCGTCAAGCGTTTCAGGGTATTATTTTAGAAGTCAACGACATGCCAAAGAACTTGTCGGGAGTAATCATGTTTGGAAAAACACAGCTCAACGGCGGGATGGCTCCACTTCCCAATCAATCGTATGGCGGGAAATTGAAAAAAACGGTTGGAAACCACTATATCAGTTTAAATTCATTCAACAACCAAACCTATTCAGATAGCTTACTCACCCATGGCGTTGGATTCAATATGCATACGACCGAATTCCAAATCAAAAAACGTGTAATTACGATTTACGGCGAATTGGGTGCCGGACGATACTTTAGTCCAACGGTGGCAAAAGGTTGGGGCGAGGCCATCGACCTAAAACTCAGTTTCCCCAAAACCGTAACGGGCATTCCACTATTGGTTAGGTATTACCGTGTAAGTCCAAAAGTTCTGAACAATTCATCCGTGTTCTGGAATTCCTCCATTCGCGAAGGCAATGTGAGCAGTTCTAGCAGTTCCGACCAACTCGTTTTGGTGCCTTTCTCCAGTGCAATGGTCCCTGTAGGTCAGATTACCAACAACAGGACGGGCATCGAATTGAATACAGAATTCGAAATCGGAAAACTCAAAACGAGCATCGGCTATACCAATGCCAACGAAATTGAAAACATCTCATCACAGTTAACCTATTCCCACCCTGTGAACAATTTGGCGCTTTCTCGCTTCTGGCGATGGGGATTCCCCGCCAACGTGGGCCCTTACCAAAATCTAACCAAAGTTTATCGCGGAGTATTCGAAACAGTCAACCTCACCGATGGCACACCCACCGGAGTTCCTTTGTACAAAAAGTACTTCAACAACATCGAGGTAAATGCGAAATACAAAACCAAACTTGCATACAAAGACCTTTTTATCAACTACTTAGGGTCTTACGCATCGGTTCAAAGAAAACGCTCTGCCATAACCGTTTTCACCGAAGAAGCCTATTTGAGAACCTACTACCATCAACTGGAAGCCTACTATCATTTATCGCCAAAAGTCGTTTTTGCCAATTACGTTGGATGGGAGCGAATCATCGCCAACTACAACACCACTGTTGATGCAATTAGTCGACGTCCTCGAAACCAGGAAGGATGGGGTTTGGCGACCGGGTTCGACATTGAAATGAGCAAAGGCGCGGGTCTTTATATCCGTCAGCGATGGATGAATTACCAAGACCGAAGCTTCAGCAAAGACCAATACAAAGGCTGGGAAACCACCGTTGAAATCAAAATTTTCTTCTAATGCAACAATCCATGAACCGATTATATACCCTTTCCACAGCCCTCTTCGCCACCCTGTTCGCCAATATCTCCCAAGGCCAAACAGGTCCCAAAGTGCGATTCACGGGCGGAGCACGTTCCATCATTTCCAATGCGGATATTCAAGTAAACGATTCCATACCAGACAAAACCACAGCCAAAAAAGCCGTTGGTGGTTATGCGCTTGTTGACTTGGGATTCAATATCAGCCCCAATAAAAACACCGAAATCTTGGGAATGATCCGCATCAACAATAAATACGGCGGGTTCTATGGCGCTGGCGTTGCGTTCGATGTTCGACAGCTCTGGGTAAAAGGCATCATCGCCGATGTAGTTCGATACCAGTTGGGCGATATCAATTTGAAACAAACCCCATTCACCCTTTACAACCACAATGAGGATCAAATGATCAGTCAGCCGGGTGTTTTTCAACTGCAGCGCGACATCGTGAATTATGAAACTTTCTACAAATCAAACACTTGGCGACAACAGGGTTTGTCGTTGGATTGGGGTCTACAATTCAACAAATTTGTAAAAGAACTCAATGTGAACGCCTACCTAACTCGAATGAATGCAACCAATTTTGGCAATGTTCAAGACAGATTGTTCGGGGGGTCTACGGTTGATTTGATGCAAAGTGAGCATTTGAGCGTTGCTTACAATATCGCAGCGTTGTTTGATGTCAAAGGCACGGCTTTAGATACCAATGTTTTTAGCAACGTGGTGAACACAATGACATTTCGGTATTCCAATAAATTGGGAAAACTAAATGCGAAATTGCAGGGTGAATTCGGAAATTCTCGATACCATTACAGCATCGACACAACAGCCCCCACCCTTACCGATTATTTCATGAACCCCACCTTTAGCCTAACACCAGAGAGCAAACAATGGGAGGCCGAATTGGGCTATTTGAACGTAGGTCCTGATTTCCGCAGTCCGGGTGCGCAGAGCAAGCGAGTGGACTACAATGCTCAACCCAATTTCTTCAATCGTTACAAGCAGACACAGGCAGACAGACCTTTGAATTTTGGAGACATCCTGAGTAACAGTCAATTATACCGCACCGGCATCAACCCCAAACTGATGGCATACAATCCTTTGATTAACAATGTACTACCATACGGACAAGCCACTTTTAACCGACAAGGATTATACGTAAAAGGAAAATACAACACCAAAAATGATGTTTTGCAATCCGAATTCAGCCATCACCAACTCAAGGAAATTCGCGGACAAGGCACATCGGCTTTGAAATCGTTCATGATGACCCGCCTCCAGCTGGGCGCCAACATTGGAAAATATTTACATTGGGATCGCATTGCCAAGGTTTCAGCGTCTGCTTGTTATCAGAGCACCCAAAGAACTGGGCAATTTGCTTTTGAATCTGTTGATTTAACCTCATTCCAAACTGGCTTGGGCGCAGAAATCGAAATTTTACCTAGCATGGACTTGATGATTGGCTATACGGCACTTCAGGGCAAAGGCCATGACCTCATTTCGGATCGAAATAGCTTCACCGAGGTCATTGATTTTAGCAAGTACAACACAGACGTGAATCAAACCGTTTCGGCCGCTGGCATTCGATTCAGATTTGGAGAAAACGCCTATTTGGCTGCGCTTTATCAGCAAACGAATTACCAAAATAAAACCCAATCCTTTGACAATTACAAAATCAACCACTGGATGGTTGTTTACAATATGACCTTTTAATCCATAGCGATGAAAAAACACATTCTTACCCTCACCCTTGTAGCAACCCTGCTCGCATCAAGCTGCAAGAGAAACAACAGCTCATTCGATGGGCCTAGTCTAAGCGATCTCAACGGTCAATTCGGCATGTTACAACCCTTCCAAGCCAGCAAATCAACCGTAGATTTTTCAAAAGCCGAAACCGTTGGCTTTACTGCAAAGTTTACCAAGCTTTGCGATTGGACGATTCGCATCAAAGGAAGCAATTCAGGCGCTCAAAAATTCATCACCGGCAAAAGTAGAATCATCGATGCCAGCACTGCAACTTGGAATGGAAGTACTACGCTTTTCCCGATGTTTAAAAACGAACCCTGTGTTGCCACCCTGCTGGTGAATGGTGTAGCCGACACTTTCAATGTAACGATTGGTATCACAGGCCTGAGAATTCCTGCTGGCTTTGTTGTCGCCAATTTCGAATCAGGCATGAATACAAAATGGACCACGTTTATCCAATCGGGCGGTGGAATGGATTTTAAAATTCACAACGACCAATTCAATGTGGAAGGAAGCAATTATTTAAATATGGCGGGGACTGTGAACTGGGATTGGTTGATTGGAATGATTGATTTCCCTGCTTCGGCCTATGGAAAAACCACCTACCCTCTAAGCAGCGTGGGTGAAGATGTTTACTTCAACTGCCTGATTTATGGTAAACCCAATACCAATGAAAGTCGGGTCTTGTTTCAGTTCCGAGAAGACGACAATGGCAATGGGAAGTTTGATCCGGCTAGCGACGACCAATACGACAACGAGCTCCGGGTTACATGGGAGGGTTGGAAGTTGGTATCGTTTAAATACACGGATATGATTCACCTTGTTAACGGGGTTCCAGCGAGCAACAACGGAAACAGTAGACACAATCCGAATTCGCTTGTTATGGTGAGTATGCTTCATTTGGCAAATCCTTCCAACGGCGCTGCGAGCACGAAAGTTGATTGTATTATGTTCACCGAAAAGGGACCATTAGAGTTGTAAGGATGACCCAGAGTGGACAACATACTATGATTTGGCATCTACATCGCGGTGGTTGGCTTGGATTGGCTTGGATTTTCTTTGCGATGGTCCCTGCGTTACTTGTTGCGCAATCAGATACCGAAGCCATTCAAAAAATGGACACAGTTTCGGTGAAGGGGAAATGGTTGCATCCAAAAAAACAAGGGTTATACGATATCGCTTCAGCACCCGAAAGTCCCAATATCAATGGCTTTTATGCCCTGCAATTGTTGGATGAAGAGTTGGGACAGCAAGTATGGATTTCCAAAGAACCCAAATGCGTTCAAATCAAGAAAGAAAGCGGAATCGCCCAAAAAGGAAACAATTATATCCGTTTAACTTGGGATAAAATCGGTGGCGGATGCACTTGGATTGGTATGGGTATCGGCTGGGACAATTGGCAACCCAAAGACATCAGTGGCATTCGCGAGGCAGCGCGGCTCTCGTTTCAATTTAAAAGTACCAGCGATACAATCCGTTCACTTCCCTTTGCCATTGCTTTTGAAGATTATACCGGAGCACAATGTTGGCTCGGTTTTTCATCAAAACTAATCACTACGCCGATCTCAAATGGCAGTTGGACAGAAGTTTCAATTCCACTGTCGATGTTCCCCTTTGAATCCTTCAAAACAGACCCATCAATGATTAAACAGTTCATACTACAATTAGAAGCCGACGGCGAGATCTTGATCGATAACATTTGTTTCAAACCCCTGTAATTTCAAATTATGCGAAAGTCCAATCTCCTATTTTTTGTTCTTCTTTCAATGGCGATATCGCCCGTGGCAGTTATGGCTCAAAAGGCTTCTACCCCAGCAGCGATAGGTGGCGAAATTCCCCAAACACCAATGGAAAAAATCATCGCATCGATGTCGTTGGAGGAGAAAGTAGGCCAAATGACCCAAATCGATTTGGGGGTTATCGCAAAAGGAGCAACGTGCGCACTAACACAGCCGCAGACCATTGATGCCGACAAACTGCGCATCGCTTTTGAGAAATACCACGTTGGATCTATACTAAATGTAGGCTGTGGCTCAGGGACTATCAGCCTAGAAAACTGGAAACAGATTCACAGCGACATTGCGGCGGCAAACAAGAAATACCTACCCAATGTTCCTGTTTTGTTTGGTATTGATGCGATTCATGGAGCCAATTACACGATGGGGGCAACCATGTTCCCACAGCAAATCGGACAGGCGGCAACGTGGAACCCAGATTTGGTCACTCTAGCGGCTGAAATAACCGCCTACGAAGTCAGAGCCAGCGGTATTCCTTGGAATTTTTCTCCTGTTTTGGATTTAGGTCGTCAACCCCTGTGGTCGAGGTTTTTTGAAACCTACGGCGAAGACGTTTTCCTTGCAAAATCAATGACATCTGCCTGTATCCGTGGTTATCAAGGATTGGATATGTCGTTGCGAGGCCCATTATTCGACCAAAATTGGAACACATTGAATATCACGGAATCGTTGCATATCGAGAATCATGTACCACAAGGCATCGACCCTTACCATGTTTCGGCCTGCATGAAGCATTTCTTGGGATACAGCTACCCTTTGAGCGGGAAGGACAGAACGCCGGCCTGGATATCTGAACGTGAATTGAGGGAGTATTTCTTACCCACTTTTGAGAAGGCGATTGAAGAGGGTGCACTCACGGTGATGATTAACTCTGGAGAGATCAACGGAACACCGGTTCACATCAACCCCGACATTTTAACCAAATTACTCCGCACAGAACTCGGGTTCAAGGGATTGGCGGTCACGGACTGGGAAGACATTTACAAATTGCATACAACCCACAAAGTGGCGGCCTCGCTGCGCGAGGCCGTGAAACTGGCCATCAATGCCGGGATCGACATGTCGATGACGCCCAATGACTATCAGTTCACAGAATTGCTCATCGACCTAGTAAAATCGGGAGAAGTACCCATGTGGAGAATCAATGAATCCGTGGCAAGGATACTATACGTGAAACAGCAACTGGGCTTGTTCAATCCAACGGCCGTGGAATATCCAAAATTCGCTTGTGAAGAATACAAAAATGCTGCTCTGCAAGCCGCCGAAGAAAGCATCACACTGCTAAAAAATAACAATTCCATTTTACCCCTGAATCCCAACCACAACGTTTTTATTTTTGGGAACGCCGCCAACAACCTAAACATCCTCAATGGAGCTTGGTCTAACACCTGGCAAGGAACCGATTCACAATACCAACACAATCCCAACTACCCTACAATACTCGAAGAGCTGAGAGTCAACAACGCATGGCAAGGAATTAAGTATGGTAAGATTACACATTTATATGGTTCGGATGCCAAAAGCCTGATTACAAAGAAAATGCAGAAAGAAATCAGCAGCACACCCACCGTTGCGATCTTCTGCCTGGGCGAAAAACCCGGAACCGAAATCCCAGGGAACATCAACGAACTTGAAGCCGAAATCGACCCCAATGATCGCAGCATCTATGAGTATTTTAGAGCAAAAAATGTCCCCATCATTTTGATCTTGGTGACAGGTAGACCTCGCATCGTCACTGAAATTGCAAACGCCTCACAAGCTGTAATCCAAGCCTATCTACCTGGAAATTCAGGCGGAACAGCCATCGTAAATGTCCTACTGGGAACCACCAACCCCTCGGGCAAACTGCCTTATACCTATCCAAGATTCGCCGGCGATGTGGTTCATTACGATCACAAAAACGCAGAAAAGAACGACATTCAATTTGGAACAAACGCCTATAACCCCTTGTTCGATTTTGGACATGGACTGAGTTACACCACCTTTGAAATGACCGATTTCAATATCAGTGAGGCGGAATTTCCATCGGTGATAAAAAACGGCAACCCAGTAGAAAAAAACCTCAACGGAAAAGGTTTCATGTGTCGAGTAAAAATCACCAACACTGGCAAAATGGCCGGCAAAGAAGTTGTCCAAGTATACTATCGAGATGAGTTTGCGAGCATTACCCCAAGCAGTAAAAAACTCTGTGGGTTTGTCAAATCGCCATTGTTAAAACCGGGAGAAAGTTACCTCGCGGACATTTGGATTCCGCTTTCAAACATCAGTTTTATTAACAAAGACCTGCAACGAATCATCGAACCCGGCGATATCACCTTCATGGTTGGTACGCGTAAACAAACTGTAACCCTAAGGTAAATCAATGAAAGACAGTATCATCCCTCGCCCAAATAGAAAAAACTGGTTGCTACAAACCGGCATCGCAGGACTTATTGCACTGACTTCAATTGGAACGTCTTGCGAGCAATCCGACCCACCAACGGGAAAACACGTAATCAAAGATTCTGGCGATCTCGTTTTCTCTGGTTATGGCTGGAAGATCAAATCGAGTTCAACACCCGTTGGACCCGGTCCTTGTTATTTCAATAGCGATAGCTGCGTTTGG